>Ga0247809_1000143_pt1 | contig 39223 bp, 28 predicted proteins | sample UWRJL104311B1_FD_180951 | JGI IMG/M metagenome (GOLD analysis project Ga0247809, IMG submission 180951) | Plant litter microbial communities from Arlington Agricultural Research Station in Wisconsin, United States - UWRJ-L104-311B-1 | ecosystem: Environmental > Terrestrial > Plant litter >...
CGGCGCAAGTCCGCGTAAGAGACGGCTATTATTATTTTGCGGATGGAACCCTGCCGGTCATTTACCGCGGCACCACCAAAGACTGGAAAGGCAAACCCATTTATAACGGCACGACAAAATTCACGACCTATGAAGTCATCGACACCGCGACCTTTACCGTACGCGCCCTGCATCCCAAAACGGGAGAAAATTATCTAGCCCTGATCGACATCCACAGCAAAAAGCCGGCACAGAAAGGCAATGATATCCTTGAAAAGCACATCGATGGCGTGTTCGATACCGATGGGCTATTAGGCTACAGCCCAAAATTGAAAGCCGCCCTATATACCTATTACTACCGAAACCAATACCTGCTAGCCAAGCCAACATTGGACAGCATTGCAAGGGGAACAACAATCGACACCCTGCAGCATGCGGACTTAAAATTTGCCTATCTGTACGAAGGCCGGGAAAAGAAATTTGCCAAACAGCCTGAGAAAATCAACACCTACGCCGCCGCATCGGGAAACTATCTCTACATCAAATCAAAACGATTAGGAAAATATGACCGTCCCGAAATGCTCGAACAGGCTTCTATCATAGACGTATATCAACTGGATAACAACAGCTACCAATTCAGCTTTTACTTCTACCACCATAAGGGTGAAGAAATCAAAAGCTTCAAAGTATATGACGATATAATCGTCGGCCTGACCAAACACTACCTTGTAACAGGCCGCTTTAGGAAAGAGCGGTTCAATCCACTCAAATAAAATAGCACTGATATCGGCCGGTATCTCAGGGGAAGATCGAAAACCTGTACAAAAGAGTAGGTCATCACTTAATTTTATTAATTATGAAAAATGTTCATTTTAAATCAGTTTTGCCAGTGCTTCTAATGATAGCGGCAATTACAAGTGCCTTTGCCTTCCAAAATGATGGAAAAGCCGCAACGACAACATCTTCCATTGGATGGATTGACCATCAAACACCATGTTCTGTCTCATTTGAATGCGACAATATTGGCGATGTAGTCTGTACGGAATCTTACATGGGAAATCTGTATGAAGTAAAAGCGAAATCAAATCCAGCAGACCTCACATGTCCAGTAAGGCTTACCCGTTCTGAATAGCTTTTTTAAACTGATAAGGTGTCAAAAAATGACACCTTATTTTTTTAATCCATCCATATCGGCTTGGGCTGATCCCTTAAGTAGTAATCGAACCATCGCATTGTCTTTTCAGTCAAATCCAATTGATTTTCCTTATTTAAAATAAAATGAGGCTCATCAGGATATATTAAAAACGTGCTCTGCTTGCCCAGGCGCCACAGTGCCATCTGCAGCCTTGAACTGTTTTCACCACGGATACGCGTGTCATTTTGTCCTATCCACAAAAGCAGAGGGGTTTCTATCCTGTGAGCGTGATTTATTGGAGAATTCTCAAAAAACGCCTCGGAATAGAAAGGCTCCGTAATTCTGATCTGCTGCGTCTCAAACCGCCACATGCTGGAAGTATCCTTATCGTCCGTACCGAGATAGGTACCCATCAGGTCGTGAAAACCGCCACCAGCTACAGCCGTCTTAAATCGGCCGGTCTGACCAATCATATAACTTACCAGATACCCGCCGAATGAAAAGCCGAACAGGCCCATGTTTTCCCTGTCAATCGATGCGCTTTCTATAGCCTTATCGACAGCCGCGTTCACGCACTTCAGGGCAGATTCCCCCGGCTTGTTGACCGTAAAATGGATGTCAGGGTATAGGACAAAATAACCAGACTGGGTCAGGTGGCTTACATTTATTCCAATCGGACTGGCAGTACTTGGCGGTTCATAAAGCCGCAATGCATCAGAGACGATGTAGTAGGGCTTGACAATCAGGGGATATTTTTTGCCTGGCTGATAATCCGCAGGATAAAACAAAGCCCCCTTTAAGGAAGCCCCATTGGCGGCGTAATGTATCAGTTCAGACTTTCCCCAATGATATTCCTTTTGATGCTCGTTGGAACGCTGCATTACCACGCCCTCTGCCTGATCGCCTTTTTGGACCACAAGTTCCGGCGACTTATCAAAATCGCTCAAGACATAAAGATAGCTGTCACCCGCTTTTTGAATGTCCCGGATCTTATCATCTGTATAAACGACAGGCTTCAATGCTTCGCCAAGCTCGAAAAAATGCATCCCTTCCTCCAAGGTATTCGTATTTACTTCACTTAAAAAGACCCCCTTTTCAAAATCCAAAGCCGCTTTCGTATAGGGTATGAACTGTTCCCTGTAATGAGAATTAGGCGCCTTATCATATACCCGAAACTTGCTTTTACTTACGCTTCCTCGCGTCAACTGCTTTCTGGTTTTTCCATCGGGCGTGAACAGCCAGACGTCGTAAAAATCGCTCAACAAAAGATATCGGTCCCCTGCTGCCCAATAGGGCCTGTCATTGGGATATTTGTCTCCAGGATAGTCATGTTCCCAATTTTCAAACCTTGCCGATTCGGAACAAGTCAAACAGCGGGCCCTGTCCTTGGCAATGTCGTAAATCCACCAATTATTGTCCTTAAACCATGTAATGTATTTCCCCTGCGGTGAAATGCCAATATGGTTTTTCTGATTATGGACTTTTTGGGCTATTGCTTTCTTCAAACCTGTTTTTAGATCCTTGCAGTATAGGTCAACATATAGACCTCCATGCCTGAAAAAGGGCAGGTACTTTTGATCGTCGATCTCCAGTGCATGCCTGCCAGAGGCTGCCGGAATTGCAATATGCCGCTGCCCGTCATTTACCGAAATAAATTCATCAGACTTAAGGTGCCAGCACATCAAAAATTGCCGTGGCAGGCCGTCATCAGCTGGCGGAGGCAGTATCTTAGCGGCCGACGACCAAATTATGGCCCCTCCAGACTGCGCCTTTTTTTCGGCTTCTCTTCTCACATCAAAAAATAATTGTGCATCATCCGAGGAAAAAAACAATCTGGAAACAGGCACTTGCAACGTTCCTCGCAATGATGCCGTGCTTTGATGCCTGGCAACCTTCAGCGCCTGCTGGCCGCCAAGCTTCAGATAATGCAGCTCATTATGGGTCGCATCGTTCTCCTGCTGCGGTGCTGCTTCAAAAAAAGCCAGGCCGTCTCCCTTTGAGTTCCATGTGAGGCCGGAAATATTTCCGTCAAACTGGGCCAGCCCCTCTGGCATCTTGTTTTTTGCAAAAGGCCATATCTGAACTATGCGTCTGCTTTCAGTCCCCCTGATCAGAGCAAGCCGGGTACTGTCCGGGGAAAGCGCATGCGACTCTACGCACGGAATTACCTGTAGGGCCTTCGTATCCAAATCGAGCACCAGCAATTCCTTTTCTTTCTTTCTCTCGCCAATCAAATATTTCCCGCCTTTGGAAAAAGCGTAATTGTCTATACCCTTGACAGTATCAGATTTTCCAGTGCGCAGCGACTGATAGCATAACTGCCCCTCCCTGAGAAAGACATACCAGTCCGCTTTTGGAGAAAAGCGGCCATCTGCGGCGCCCATAAATACCTGCTTGGAGGGACTGCCAATTTTTCGCAGTACCATACTGTCTTTTCCTTTGGGATTCTTTATGCTGTACCTTGTCCACTTTCCATCCGGTGAAAGGCCATAATTAAAAATATGGTACCATCTTTCATACCCTGCAGGCGTCAATGCTTTTTTATCCTGCCCTGAACCTTCAATGCCTAAAAACAAAACAAGGAACAGAAGGCACCGATTGAAAGCAATCCTGTCCTTTATCTTAATATCCTTCATTTTGAGGCAGCAGGCTAGGGTTCAGCAACAATTCATTTTCAGGCAATGGCAATAATTCACTGGTGGATTTCCAATTAGGCTTTACGCCAGACAGAACGGAATCCAGCAAGCCAGTCCGCTTCAGGTCAAAAAAACGATGCCCCAGTTCTGTGAAAAATTCGAAACCGCGTTCCTTTAAAATGGCTGCGAGCAATTCTTCTTTGGTTGCAGCAGCAGTGTCTTCCAGTCCGGCCCTGTTCCGAATTGCATTCAGATCAGCCGCACCCAGGTCCAGTAAATTTAACTCGGCATTGGCTTCGGCGCGGATCAGATACATTTCTTCCAGGCGAAGCTGTATTGAATACTCCATGGAGGTACTGCTGTCATTGTTCAATTTATATTTAAAGGCATGGTGAGAAGTGCCGGTTCCATTTGTCACCGCCTTCACCCAATTTGCCTTCCTTAAATCTGACGGCTCAAAAGCCGCTACCAATGCCTCGTTCAATGCCCTTGAAGGTGGCGGCACAGATGTAAAGATAAAACTCTTGGCATCCAGGGTATTCTTGCCTTCCGGCGCCGCCATCAGCTGCCAAATCGTCCCGGTGCTGCGGCGCAAGAAAACAGCATTTAGATCTGCCATCAAATTATACAGCGCCACATTGCTAATCACTTCGCCAGCCTTTAGTTTTGCCTTTTCCCATTGCCCGCTATACAAATAGAAACGGGCCAGCAAAGCCGAAACAGCGCCTTTGTTTGGGCGAACGCGGTGCTGGCCAATATAATTGTCTGCCAGCAAACTTTCTGCTGCAAGCAGATCTGCTTCCAATAATGCGGCCAATGCCGCAGCTGCCTGCTTTCCTATCGTCGCGTTGACCCTGTAATCGGTATCAGTTACATACGGGATTTCGCCAAAAAGCTGGCTCAAATAGAAATGCAGGTAGGCCCGAACAAATAATGCCTCGCCTTTTAGGCGGTTCCTGTCTGCCTGCTCTAGCGATCCTGAATTTTCTACCCCTTCAATGACCGTATTGGCAGTATAAATCAGGCTGTAGGTATTTCTCCAAAGGGATAAGACAGTCGGATTGGTGGCCAATACATCGTTCTGGTAAAAAGCCAGTTCCGGCAGATTAGTTGCATAGCAGGTAAGCTCGTCGGTATAATTTCCCAGCAATACGCTAAGGCCATTTACATCACCCGATACCAAGACGCCATTGTGCATTTTCGTATAGATGCTTACCAAGACAGCCTCTGCCGTCCTTGCATCTTCAAAAACCAATTCACCTGAGAGCTGTGAATCAGGCACTTCTACTGTTACAAATTCCTCACATGAACAGAAGGCCATGGCAGCGCCTGCCAGCAAAAGGTATATCTTATTTAATTTCATACTGTTATTTTTAAAATGTCAATTGTGTTCCAAGCGTTATAAGGCGCAGCGGCGGCAGGTTCTGGCCCGAATAATTTTCAGGATCAAGGCCCCTGTACCTGGTAAATGTCAAAATATTTTGCCCCTGCAGGTAAAGCTTGCAGCCCCATCTTGAAGCAGTCGGGACAGCATAGCTCAGCGAAATGTTCTTTAAGCGCACAAACGAGGCATCACCATAGGCAGCATCACTATTTCTATAGAAGGTGTAAGCCGCATTGGCCTGCGGATCGAACCCTGCGCTAAAGGGCTGTGTTCCCTGCAGCACGTCTGCCGATTGATTGACCGAAAGGCCGGGCATGGATTTAAAAGTATTAAAGTCGGGAGCCACCTGTTTTACAAATTGGAAAAGAAAATCAAACTGCCAGTTTTTGTAACCCAGCGTATTCTGCAAGCCTCCGAAAAATTCAGGTGCGGTATCCACAAGCATCTTGCGGTCATCGGCAGAACGGATCAGGCCGTCTCCATTATAATCTTCAAACCCATAGAGGCCCGTTTCTGGATCCATGCCTGTGTAATGATACACCATCCTGATGCTCAACGGTTCGCCCACCACATATTGGTTGGCAAAAGTGGAACCCGCCAAGCCGGGGAATGACACCAGCCTGTTTTCTGGAAAAGTAACGTTGAGCGAAGTGCTCCAGGAAAAATTTGCCCTGCTGATATTTTTTGAATGCCATTCCAATTCAATGCCTTTATTTTCTACCTCGGCAGGAAAATTTGATTGGATTGAGGCAAATCCTGCAGTGCCCGGCAACGGTATTCCTACCAATTGGTTGCCGGACCTGTTTTTAAAATAAGCGGCCGTAAAAGAAATACGGTCATCCCAAAATCCCAGATCAATCGCCACCTCCAGCTTTTTGTTTGTTTCCCAGCTAAAATCGGGATTGAACAGGCGGGAGGGCTGCAGGCCTATGATGCCCTGATAGGGCAGGCCCGTGGAACTGAAGGTGTCCAGATATTGGTAGTCTCCAATCTGGTCATTGCCTGTTGTTCCGTAACTGCCCCGGATCTTTCCAAAGCTCAGCCAGGGCAGCTGCTGTGCTGCTAAGCTTTCTTTTCCAAACAGCCAGGCCGCACCTACAGCACCAAAATTGGCAAACTTATTGCCCGGGCCAAACCGGCTTGAACCATCGCGGCGCCCCGTCAGGTTTAGTATGTACCTATCCTGCAACGTATAATTGAGCCTGCCGAAAACAGCAGTGTATCGATATACGCTCGTGTCATTGTTGTATATGGAAATGGTGGAAGCTGCCGCAATGTTGTATATCAGGCTGTTGCTGCTAAATCCTACAGCCTGGATGCCCTGGGTGCCAAACGTCCTTTCTTGAAAAGAAGCGCCAGCCAATAGGCTCAAAGCGCTTTTTGAGAAAGCACTTTTCCATTGCAGCTGGGGCTCCATGCTCCAGGACTGCTGGAAGCCTGTATTCTGCAATAGGCTGGATATCGAACTGTTCAGCCCGAATGCAGGATTGTAGATTGTAGAGGGAACCGTTTTTGTCTCTTTCAGGCGCGTGTCTGAAAACCCCGCCATGGCTTTAAATTCCAAACCAGGAAACAGCTGGTAGGAGAAGGAGCCGCCCGCATTTAAAAAATTGGTCTTGGCCAAAAACTGCTCCTTGATTTTGCGCAGCGGATTGCTGAACGTAGAATTTTCCCAATTGAGATTTCCTTCGCTGTCATATAGCGCAGGGGCATTGGGAGCCAGATTGATGGCTTCACTGGTCAGGTCATTGGCAGGCAGGTCATTAGCATCAATGACATACTGGAGGGAAAGGTCCAGCCTTAATTTCTGGTCTGCAGAACGGTGGTTCCCTGAAAGCTGAAAGGCGGTCTTCCTGTATTGAAAATCACCAGGAAAAACAGACGTTTCATTGTAATTGGTCGCTTTCAGCAACAGCTTTGTCAGCTCGGTGCCGCCCTGCAGCCCCACATCGACCTGCCGGTGCTGCGAGGTGCCGCCAATCAATTCCTTCTGCCAGTCGGTGTAGCGGTCCTGATCCCAGTTGCCATTGATATCATGGGCACTGACCGGGTAGGCCGCTATTCCGTCATTTTCAAAGGCCTGCCGCCGCATGCTTAAATACTGCCGGGTGTCCATCAAGTTCAATTTTTTGGTTATCTGTCCGACTCCTGAAAACAGGTTCGCGGTGAAAAGCGTTTTGTTCCCCTTTGCCTTTTTGGTCGTGATCAGCACCACGCCATTGGCGCCCCTCGAGCCATAGATTGCCGTTGCATCGGCATCTTTCAACACCTCAATGCTCTCAATGTCGGCAGGATTGAGCGTGCTCAGCGCATTTACGCCCGCCCCGGGCAAAATGAAGCCTGATACCAGGGCACTGTTTCCTAGATTCTCTGTTCCCAGGGGCATGCCGTCTATGATGTACAGTGGAGTATTCCCATCTGTCCGCAAGCTGTTCCGGCCCCGAATCTGTATGTTGAAGCCGCTGCCCGGCACGCCGCTGGCCTGCGTGATGCTGACACCGGCCATGCGCCCCTGCATGGCGGCCAGGACATTGGTCACCGGCTGGGTTTCGATATCCTTTGCTGTGATGCGGGAAATGCTCCCGGTGCGTTCCTTGTCCTTTACGGAGTAGTAGCCTGCATTGACGGTTACCTCCTTGAGCTGTGCAGTATCTTCTTCCAGCCTTATGCTTATTACCGTCTGGCTGGCTACGGTTATTTCCATGGTCTTGTAGCCCATGTAGGAAAACACCAGCACATCCGACGGAACTGCATCAATAGAAAACTTTCCATTTTCATCGGTTAATGTGCCAGATGCCTTGCCTTTGATCAGCACGGTCACCCCGGGCAGGATGCCCTGTGCATCGGTTACTGTTCCCGTGATGGTGTTTGAGGTCTGTGCATGTGTTCCTGCGGTGAAGAGGAGGAACAAGAAAAAAAGCCAGGGCAGTGGTGCCGCCCATGGCTTGAAGATTGGATTATTCTTCATACTTTTGGTTTTGGTTAGATGAAACATTTGTCTTGTCTGTCAAGGCTCTCTACCGTTGTTTGGCGACGGGGTAGAGGGCTGTTTTTTTTGCGTTTCGCTTGGTTTTTTTGCCACAGATGCCACAGATTTGCACGGATTTTTTATGCTGTGCCTGTTTTTTCCTTGCGTGATTTGTAATCTGGCTAAATGGGTTGCGGTTTTTGGTTCTACTGCATAGGCTTCTGGTTTTTGAGGTTTTTTAAAAAAAGGAAAGCACACAGCCGTTTCCTGTTGCAGCCAAGAGCAGGCAGTGCGGCTTTCCCCAACTAACTAATTAAACTTTCGCTATTGGGTGCGAGACTTTTAGATGAGAAAACATTGCTACGAATAAAAGCGGAGTACTGCCTAACACTAGGGCATAAAAAAAGGCATGGAACTCAGCTTACTGCGCCGAAGGTACTGGTATACCGAGCAACAATAAGTGAGCCCACGCCATAGGACGTGAGCATCGTACTTATCATCTCGTTGCTAAAATTACCAGTTTTACGGCGCGAGATTCAAAGCGAATGCTTCAAATGTTTTATATGAAGAATCGCAAATTTAATAAAAATCATAAGAAATGACTCTAATGATTTTCATTTTTCAAATGTAATAAATAATTTTAATATCCCTATATGGATGTGTGTGTTTTTTTTAATTTCTATTCCTTTCAAGTATGAAAAGAGTAAAAGAAATAGAAATTATCATTTCAGAAATTGACTTTTATTTAATTGAAAAAGTCAGAGAACTAAGATTAAGTCAAAGTCCTAAAATTTCACAAGTTACATTGTCTCAAATGATAGGTGTAGCAGAAGGATTTGTTGGAAAAGTAGAAAATATGAAAGAGGCTTCAAAATACAATTTGTGGCATATTAATAAAATTATTAAAGTTTTGAATTTGAATTTTTTAGATGTATTTCCTGCTAATTCAATTAAGGGAGATATTGTACGAATCAGATTAAAATATAGAGATAGTTTTAAAAAAGATGAAAAATCGTATGATGTTTTATATATAAAGCCTTTGAGTGAGAATGAAATGGAATTATACAAGCAAAAAAAACTATCTTACATAGTAGAAAAACTTTAATGAATTAATTTATTGTATCTATATTAAACTTTATAGATTTGAAAATAATAGTTTACAATCATAAATATAAAAAAGATGCTTCGGCATCTTTTTTTATTAACATAAATATCATCAAGAAAAGTTGTATATATTTGAAGATACTTACTATTGAGTATTGAAGATATTTACTAGTGAGTAGCAAGTATAAGGACAAGCTACAAACCTCAAATATTTATAAAAAAGCTAATAGATGAACTGGAAGATTTTTGGTGTAAAATACGACAAACGAGAGACCTGGGCATTCGAGCAAATGTCTTATTTGCTGTTTTGTGCAGAGTTTAGTAATAGAGTAGGACTATTTCGTTACAAGAATCAAACAGGAATTGAGACAGAGCCAATCGAAAAAGACGGAAAATATTATGGTTTTCAATCTAAATATTATACAACCTCAATCACTGATAACAAAGGCGACATTATTGATTCAATAAGAAAAGCCAAATCAAAAAACAAACAATTAGACGAATTATTTTTTTACATCAACCAAGAACTTTCCGAAAGCACCACTAAAAGCAAAAAGAAACCGCAGTATCAAATAGATATTGAGAAAGTTGCTAAGACAGAAGGAATTGTTGTTAAATGGCGAGTTCCAAGTCATTTTGAACTACAGTTGTCTTTGCCAGACAACAAATACATCAATGACATTTTTTTCAGCCTTGACCCAAACGAAGGAAATTTGCTTGATGAAATTTCTAAACACAATGAGAATATTTTACAAGCAATTCAAACAGAAATATCATTCGGAGACAAACAGATAAAAATTGACCGAAATTCTGTTGTTAAAGCAATAGCAAATACTTCTCAAACGAAAAAAAACATTATTATTTCAGGCGAAGGCGGTTGCGGTAAAACCGCAATTTTCAAGGAGTATTATAATTCTTATTTTAAAATAATACCAATTTGTGTTTTTAAAGCAAATGAGCTTAATGTAAATCACATTAACGACATATTCCACTTTGACCACAAATTTACATTTGCACAGTTTCTCAATACCTACAAAGACGAACAACTTAAAATATTTGTAATTGATTCCGCAGAAAAACTCGCAGAGATTGCCAACAACGATATTCTCACTACACTATTACAAACGCTAAAAGAGAATGCTTGGAATATCATCTTTACAACACGCTACGCTTATCTTAATGATTTAACTTTTCATATAAAGGAGAATTATCAATTGCCTTGCGATGTGATTGACGTTTCTTTGATTGGCGCTGATGAGTTAAAATCAATAGCTGATGAATTCAAATTCTCACTTCCCGACAATCAAAAATTCTTAGAACGACTTAGAAACTTGTTTTATTTAAGAGAGTATATTCAACAATATTCAGTCATTGACAAACAAGGAAACTATAATGGATTTATTGACTTGCTTTGGAAAAAAAGAATACGAAACACTGTTCAAAAGGACAACCTACATCTTGAAAGAGAAAAGTGTATCATCAGCATTGCCAAACAAAGATGTGCAACAGGACGATTTTATATCAATACAGATAATTTGCCACAAGCAGCATTGTTTCAATTAAAGCAAGACGAAATACTGGGATATGACGACACACATAACGGACATTTCATTACCCATGACATTTATGAAGAATGGACTTTAGACAAGATAGTTTCCCGTAGTTTTTCAAATTATTCTAAAACAAATGAGTTTTTTGACGACTTAGGGAATTCATTGCCTATGCGAAGAGCATTTAGATTGTGGCTCTCTAACCATTTATCTGAAAACAGCAAAGAATTAGAAGGCTTTATTCAGGATGCATTCACTAATGTTGAGATTACCCAGTTTTGGAAAGATGAAATTTTAATTTCGGTTTTGTTGTCTGATTATTCTGAATCATTTTTTAAATTTTATGAGAATGAAATAATTGCAAATGATTTTGAAATATTAAAACGCATTTTATTTCTATTAAGAATTGCTTGTACAGATATATCCTCAACTGAAAATATTGACGTTATTAAGCCGAAAGGTAAAGGCTGGGAAGGAGTAATTAATCTTATTTACAAATACAAATCTGCCTTTTTTGAAAATAATTTAAAAATAGTTTTACCAATTCTAACTGACTGGTGTGATTTTACAAAAAAGGGAACGACTACAAAATATTCGGGCTTATTAGCCTTGAGTATAATACAGAAGACAGAAACAGAAGAAAACTTTTTCATACATGATAATGCAGAAGAAAACATTCTTAAAGTGATTTTTAATGCGGCAAATGAACTAAAATCTGAATTAAAAGAAATCTTTGACAAAGTGGTGCTCAACAAATGGACTTACCACAACGAGCCATATGAAGGATTATGTTCTAAAATATTAGAGAAACCCTATATAGCAACTGGCTTAATACATGCACTGCCATTATCGGTTATCCAGTTGTGTGACTTGTTTTGGCAAAAGCAACCCAAAAAACATGATGGATTTGAATATGACAGAGATAGTATGGAGAGCCGATATGGTTTGACAGATAAACACAAACATGATTATCATCCTGCAAGTGCAAATCAGACACCAATAAGATGGTTGTTTCAAGTAACTTTCCATAAAACCCTCGATTTTATAATTGATTTTACAAATAAATCTGTCGAGTTATATAGTCAATCAGATTATGGAAAGCAAGATGTTGTTGAAATTGATTTATATGTTGAGGATAAAGTAATAAAACAGTATTTGAGTCAGGCGATATGGAGTATGTACAGAGGATATGGAAGCCCTGTTGTTCCTTATTTATTACAATCAATGCACATGGCATTGGAGAGAATACTTTTAGAATTGGCTCCAATTGGAGAGCAGGAAATGATAGAAGAAATACTTCTCAAAATTCTTTCAAAATCAAAATCCGCATCATTGACCTCCGTTGTTTGTAGTGTTGTACTTGCGAATCCAGATAGATATTACAGTTTAGCTTTGAGTTTATTTAGAAGTATCGAGTTATTTCATTTAGATAACATAAGATGTTCTGATGAACATCAAGCGGGATTTTTATCATCATTTGGATACGGAATGGATAAACTTAAAGATGTTTTATATACAGATGAAAGGACAGAATCAAACAAGAAAGAACATAGAAAATTAAGTTTGGAACGCTTGTTTCTACTTTACCAATTTAATGGAATAAAAGGATTCAGTCAAGAACAAAATGCAGAATTTATTGAAAGTTTGTATAAAATCATTGACGATTACAAATCCGATGATACAATAGACAAATCATCATTTGGAATGTTGTTGGCGAGAATGGATAGAAGAAATTTGACATCAAAAGTGATAAAACAAGAAGACAATCAGGTATTTATAGAATTCAGTCCAAAAGAACTTTCTGATGAACTCAAAGAAAAAAGTGAAGAAGCAAATAACATGCTTCAGGATATAGTTAAATACTCTTCTTTAAGAATCTGGTCAGATTTTATACATGAGAGCAGACGTGAGAATAATGCAAAAAATGAAGAGTATGATAAGAATCCAGATTTGGCATTATTAGAAACTAAGCAGCTTGTTGAAGAATTGCAAACAGTAAGGAGTGAAATAGGGAGGTTTGATGAAAGGATTCCAGCTTTTTCATGCTCTAAATTGATGATTGAACACAGAGATAAACTTCAAAAAGAAGGTAAAGATTTTTGCAAAGAAATAATTATTTCTAATGTTTCCCGTTTATTTAGTGATGACTACGATTATCAAATAAGCGATGGTGTTGAAGCTTCGATTCATGGGTTGTCGTCTTTAATTAATGAATACCCAGATGAGGTAGAAAACTTTATTTCTGCAATGATTTTAATTCTATTTGATGAAACGTGGATTGGTCAGTATAAAAGAATATGTGATTATGCTATCGAATCAATTCATAAATCAAAACTTTGGGAGCAAAATCAGACAGTCGCACAATCAATACTATTTGGATATATAAAATTTAAACCTATATATAAAAAGATTATTGCTGAAAAGAAGAAGGAGCAAGGTCATTGGAGACGAATTTCGAAAAGTTCAATTTTAGATGAATTAGATAAAATAGATACTGACTTTACTTTTAAAGATATAACGTTTGATATCAAAGATATAAATTTGCTAAGTATTCATGATTTAGAAATAGTCTACCAATTAATACCTTCTGATACTAAAGATAAAATTCATTTAGACATCTACGCACAATCATTGCAATTAGTGGCTTCTAAAATGCTTATAGATAGGAGGAGCTATAAAGATGAATTTGGTGACGACGCTAAAATTTATACAATAAGGCGACACATTTTTCAGAAATTTTCCAATTTTGTCTTACAAAGGGAGATAAGTGAAATTGATACATTTCTTAAGCCTTTTATTGACTCTTTTTCGTGTACAGAAGAAACAGCTTCTTTTATTGAGCAGATAATATTTGCAGAAGATAGATTAAAAAAGAATGAGCAGTTTTGGCATATTTGGAATAGGTTATATCCTAAAATTAAAGAACTATCTTCTAACAGTCGCAACTATCATTTAAAAGAAATTATAATAAATTATCTGTTAGCATGGCGCTGGTGGAGTGGAGGAATTCAAGAATGGCATGGTTTAAAGAATGAAAACTTGTCTCTTTATTCAAATGCTTCAAAAGAGTTAGGCCATATTCCTTCTGTACTTTATTCTACTGCCAGAGTACTGAATACAATTGGAAGTAATTTTAAAGATGAAGGCATTGACTGGATTCATGCAATAACTTCAAAATACAAATCTTTAAATCTCGATGATTTAGAATCCAATACATTGTATTATTTAGAGAAATATTTAAGAAAGTTTATCTTTATCAATAGACAAAAAATCAAGGAAGAAATTATATTAAAAAATAAGATTATTCCAATTCTAGATTTTATGATTGAACGTGGTTCTATACATGGGTATTTACTAAGAGAAAGTATTTTATGAATAGACTAGGGATTATTATAAGAATGCGGTTTGGATCGACAGGAGAAGAATCAACATACCACAAACATCTTTTATCATTAATAGTGGTGTAGGGAGTATAGCTTGTCAAATCGGGAGTAAATTTATTGTGAATGATAACACTCCAAGAGTACTATTCTATTTTTGATGAATGGAATGGTATAAAATTTTAGGTTTTGTTGTTGCTTGGGTTGTGGGTCTTTATCTAAGGGGTAGGATTTATGAGGAGCGGAATGGGTATAAACGAAATGATAGTTGGAAGAATAGGAAGAAATAGAGATGCTTTGGCATCTTTTTTTGTGGGTTGCTGTTAGGAATTTGTTGTAGAACAGAATGTATAGGTCATTGTATTAGTATGAAAAGTTGTAATTAATAGAAGACTTGTTTAATGATTTGTAAGAAAAAATAAATATATTTGGATGTATATGCGAAGGTTTGTCTTGCCTATATGCAAGTTAGTGGCTATTTTACGTAAATATTTACATATCACATTATGATTAAAAACAGAAAATATCATTGTAATCTCATATTTTGCACATCTCCATTAAAAAAGAAATATAGATTTAAAGATATGTTTCAAATTACTCCTCTGCCTACGGAATTTGAATTAGTCTATGACAAACCAACTCACTTCCCTATACTTTTAGAATATTGGATTGATTTGGATGAAGTAAAACCAATCAATCTTGATGAACTGGAAGACATTAGTGACTATGTTTCAGAATCAACACTGCAAAATAATTGGCTAAATAAATTAGTGCGATTATTAACTGCTTTTACAAATCATTATTTTTTTGTTTATGATACAGAACAAGGATGGTTTATACCTTTAAATCTTCAAATCCCAAGAGAAGAATACAATAAAATATCAAGTTCCTGGGGTGTGAAATTTTATTATAAAGAAGAGTTACAAAAAAGGTTTCTTATTAATCAATTAACAGATATAGAATTAGAAAATATTGAAGAACAAACTCATAATGAATATTTTCAAAGACCAAATATTGATAATAGGAATGAAGAAATAACCATTAGTAAATATACTAACGCAATGTTTGAAGCATTCTTTCTTCTTAATAAAATGGAAAGAAAATATTTTGACTCCGCTGTAACTTTAATTTATAATGGACAGCAAATTAAAGATAAAATGAGAAGCTTAGCATTTCTATCTTTTATTTCAAGTATTGAAACAATGACATCTTTAGAGTTTAAAGAGAAACAAGAAGAAATTCATTTAAAATGTAACAGTTGCAAAACAATCGAAAATTCTCCCTTTTCGTGCAATCAATGCGGTAGCCCAATTTGGGGTATTAGTCAACAATTTAAATTATATTTAAAAAAATATCTTACTACTGACCCAAAAGCAAATTCAGTAATAAATAAACTATATGGAACAAGATCTAAAATTGTTCATTCAGGTCAGTTGTTACTTGGTGATAGTTTTATTGATTGGGATAAAAATAAGCAACAAAATGAAGAATACGAGAGTTTAATTAGTATAATGCAATACAGTAAAATGAGCTTGGTTAATTGGCTATTAGCAACTGGAATAAAAAAAAACAGCCACTAACAGCTACTACAACGGATTTGGGGCATTTGGCTTAATGGAAAAATGGTTTTGAATTTGGGATGATTTGGCAAATCCGAATAATGGGCTTAATTTAATTCCAAACTGCTTGTAGCTCGAGAACGTTGTGTTATATAATACAAAATCTATGAAAGTAACATCATATTTTGAAAACCATAAAAATATAATTGAAGAACAGTTCTCTAAAGCGCAAAAAGAGGTGATAATTGGAGTCGCATGGATAAATTTCAACATATATTTTGATATTTTTAATGATCTTTTGGAAAGAAAAATAAAGTTAAAAATAATTTGTACGGATAATGCATATAACCGAAATCATATAGTAGAGATAAATAAATTAAGACTAAGTGGTGCAGAAATAAAGCTTTTACAGATGCCAAATAGTAATTCACATATGCACCATAAATTCGCAGTTATTGACTCTAAAACTATCATGAATGGTTCTTTTAATTGGTCCAAAAATGCAATTAAAAGCTTTGAAAACCTTATGATTATAGAAGATTGTCCTGAAGAATGGAGAAAGTTTAAAAGAGAATTTGATAGAATTTTACAGTTAGAAAAATCGACAATTAAACATTTACAAAAATTTGTCAAGTGTAAAAATTGTGATGGAGAAATGCTAAACATATTGGTATTTAGCGAGAGAAGTTCAAAATACTTTGAAACATACTGAGATGTCGTTAAAGCATGTAATTGTTGTATGGAATATGAAACTATGGAAGAATGCATACAAGACACTCAACTCTATATGTTGGTAAATAGTTTAAATGGTTCGAGTGATGATTATGAATACGAATATCTTAATGATTTAATTTTCAAAGAACTTAATTCATTTACAAATACTGAAATACATGCTATTGGAAAAGTAAAAACCACTTACGATCATCATGATGATGAGGACGTTGAAACTTTAATATTGTGGAAAAATAAATTTGTTGGAGACAGACTTGAAGATTCAATTGATAATGATTTTGGAGTTTACTATGATAATTAAAAATCACATCGCACAACAGCTAGAGATTCGTTGCCGTGCGTAGCACGAACAATGAAGCCCGTGTTGAACGAATCACTCTATAAATAGTGTAAAGGCGTAATATCTTCGTAAAAATAGGTGTCATGATGATCGCTGGAGGAAGAGAAATAGATAAGGACTATTATAAATTTAATCTAATACCACAAAAAAGATGTTGAGGCATCTTTTTTTTATATAAAAACTTTTCATCGGAACTTTTGAAAACAAACAAACTATGAATACGGTTAATTTATTAAAATATATTATTGATTTGTAGAACTATACACTAAATTTAAAAATTATTATCCAAATATAATATGAGTACAGATAAAGGAATTTTTTCAAAATTTGAGAGAGACGAACTTAATAAAATTACAGCTAAGTCAATATTAGAAAAGTTAATGAATATTCGACAAAATATCAATGTAGAATTTACTGCAAGAAGACTTGTATGGGAATTAATACAGAATGCAAAAGACAATGTAAACTTATGCAATGAAGCTGGAGAAAAAGTAGATGTGTGCATAAAAATAACTGAAAATCAATTCATCTTCTCTCACAATAATGGATTTTTTACAAATGAACACATAAGGGGATTAATTAGAAAGTATTCTTCAAGTGATAAAGACAGTGACCCTGAACAAATAGAAAAAATCATCAAAACAACAGGACGATTTGGTACGGGATTTATGACAACACATCTGCTTTCTGAAATAGTCCAGATTGAAAGTTATTATAAAAATGAAGATGGCACATTTAATATTTTTAATTTTTGGTTGGATAGATCTGGAAAAGGAGAAAAAGAGATAATTCAAGGAATTAATAAAGCTTTCGATGATGCTGAAGAAAGCATAGCGAAGTCACAGAAAATAAAACTAGATGAATTAGATTTTATTACCTCTTTTACTTATCCACTATCAGAAAACAAAATAAGTTTAGCTAAAATAGCACTTGAAGAAGCTGAAAATGGAATTGCATATACTTTAATCAATGTTCCTGAAATAAATTCAGTAACTATCGATAACGATTTACTTGGAGAAACAATTTATAAAATTGATTTAATTGAAGAAATACAATATTTAGATGATAAATTTTTAGTATACAATCTTTTAATAAATAATAAAAAAACGGAAGAATGTTTTATTACATTAGAAGATGAAGAGCTTAAAATAATAATACCTATTTCCAATGTAAAAGGAAAATATTTTGTGTCAGTGTTAAGTTCTACAATTCCTAGACTACATTTAGATTTTCCATTGATTGGAACAGAAGATTTAAACATACCTTTTACTATTAATAATTCATTATTTGAACCAACAGAGCCTAGAGATGGAATAAGCTTAATGTATGATAACAACATAGCCTCTCAAACAAATTGTGATATTATGTTACGGGCAGTATCGTTATATGAACAATTATTATCATTTGTTGGTGATAATAAAGATTGGAATAATTTATATAACCTTGCAAGGATAAAACTGCCTAATAAACATTCATGGATTGACACTGATTGGTTTAAGGATAATGTATTACTTCCAATTCGGAATAAGGTTTTACACACACCAATTGTTGATGTTATTAATGGAGATAGAATTTCAATATGGAATGTCTATGATGAGCCGCAAGTCTATTTTCCATATGCAGAAAAAAGTACTGTTAGAGAGAAAATTTGGAGTTTATTACATAAATTATACCCAGAGTTTACACCGATTAAAGAACAAATAAATGAATGGAATACTATTGTATGGAAGGACTGTTATAAATTTTCAATTGAAGAACTTTCAAAGGAAATAGAAAGTAAAAACACGATATCAAGTTTAAATGGTTTTATTGGAATTAGTGATGAAAATGATGTTATATTTTTAAATGCATATTATGAGTTATTAAATTTTGAAAATGAACATATTAAGGATATTGTTGTTGACAAGTATCAAGTTATACCTAATCAATTGGGAGAGTTTAAGAAAAAATCAGAGTTATTTATTGGTAAGGAGATTGATGATGAATTAAAAAATGCAACCTCATTAATTAGTATTGACCCAAGAGAATATTTGATACATGAAAATGCTCATACTGGTCAAGGTATTAAATATAACATAAAGAAGCAAAATGACATTATAAATGATCTAAATAATAGCATTAAAGAAAGTAACGACAGTAATATTTCTGTTGTTTGCGATTATTTAGTATCACTTTTTACAAATGATAATATTCCTGAAAAGCGATTATCCATTTTTGATTTTTCTCAAAAAATATATCCCGCAGATTTTACGCAAAAAAGAGAATTGAAATATTATGATGATAGAATTTGGGAAGAGTCAGATAAAAAATCTTTATTTTTTATTGTCTCGAAGATATCAGAATATCAAACGGTTGAAAAAGCAGTCGAAGAATTAGAGTTTGAAAATTCTAAAATTTTTAATGAATGGCTAAATAAATTGGTTAGTTTTTTGATAAAAGAAGGATTTGAATATAATATAAATAGAGAGAAACACCCAATTTTACCAAACCAAAATGGAGATTTCTGCACAAAGGATAATTTATTTTTAGATGCTGGTGATATCGACAATGAATTAAAAGATATTTCCAAGGAATTAGGATATGATTTTAGAGAAGAATTGTTAGAGAGTTCAATATTTTTAGTGCTTCCAGAGAATAGAACTTATGATATTGAAAATGTTGCAGAAAAGATATCTGCTAACATAAAACCTTTATTAAGAGATGTAGATAAAAGAAAAGAATACAAAGAAACTTTAAAAAAGTTTTATTTATGGATGGACGAGAATAGAATTAAAGCTGAAATGTATTTTTCAGATTTGTTCGAAAAAAGATTTCTATTTCTAGAAGATGATGATATTTCAAAAAACATAAAAAAAGCAAAGGCATTAGATAAATTATTGGAGGAGCACGGCATTGAATCAATTGATGATCTTCGTGTACAGTTATCAAAACTTCAGAATAGTAATAATTTAGATAATAACGAGTTTGATAAAATTGATATTACTAAAGAGATTTTAGCTAGTTTAGGTATATCTTCTCCTGAAGAATTAGAAGAAGCTTTTAAAAACCCTATGATATCATCAAGATTTTATCACACTTCAACACCTACATCTGAAATGTTTTTTTATGCACAAAATCTTATACAAAGGACTAAAGAAAATATTATTAAATTTCTTCAAAACCATCCGGATTATGATTGTGATGATATTGAAGAAACAGCACCTACAACTTTAGCAGGAATAATTAAAAACGGAGTTTCAATTCAAATCGTTACTAGACCATCAGATAATGGTGAAGTAATAGTATATTATTCATCTGAAAAAGATACTTTAGATACTGATAATTCTGAACTTTGGGTTGACAATGGAATTAACAAGCCACATATTCTTACCTTAGGAAGAATACTAAAGAGCACTGGTATTAATAGAATTCCAATAAATATGAATTAAAATATGACATTACAAGAACAAGTATCTTCAATAATATTACAACCAGAAAGTGATACTATAGAGTATAAAGCTGTATTGCCTCCTTCGAAATCAATTGCTCAAATAATTTGCTCTTTTGCTAATACAAAGGGAGGAATTCTTATACTGGGAGTTACAGAAATAGGAGGTTTAAAAGTTTCTGGTCTAAGTGAAGATTTTCGAGCAACTTCTATAACACACAAAGCCATAGACTTATTAACTCCAAAACCAATAGTTGATTATGGTTATATATCACATAATTCAAAAAAACTATTTGCCATTAAAGTTGATAAATCTGCTGAGATTGTCTCACTTGCTGGAAAAATTTATGTTAGAGAAGGTGAAAAAGTAACGCAATCAAATGCTACTGAAAATATTTTTATTACAGGAGGATATCAGGGAATAACTTTGCTTAGTGCTACTCTAGAAACATTGAAAATTGATGCAACAGACTCAAAAATAAGACTGATAGAGCATTATCAAAGTATCTTAAAAATGATGGATACGCTAAAGCCAATATTATATCCCGAAGATCCTGGTTCGTTTACACTAGTAAAAGAAGGAAAGGTGTTATCAAGAATACTTTTCTCATCTGTTGTTGATAATTTTGAAACCTATTTGTCTGATATTCTTTTTGAAATTTATTTAGCAAAACCTGAAACTTTGAAATCAGATCAAATGGTAAAAGTTGAAGATGTCTTAAACTGTGTTGATATTCAGGATTTTATTACTTTTTGGGCAAAACAAAAAATAGGTAAGCTTCAAAAAGGAAGTGTTAAAGGTTTTATATCTGAAAACAAACAGATTAAAGATTTAAATATAATTGATAAGGCTGCTGAGGAAGAGATTGAAAAAATTCTACAAATAAGACATTTATACTCACATCGAAATGGAATAGTTGATGATAAATTTCTGAAGTATTACTCAACTGGATTTACAATAGGAACAGAACATCAACAATCAACAGATGAAATTTTAAATAAATTAAAATATTTGTCAAATGTTATTGATAAAATTGACAAAGCAGCTATTCAGAAGTATAGCTTATCAACAATTTAGCAAATGACTAATTATATTATGCACTTTTGGATAAAGAGTGATAAGCGAACTTATGTTTTGAATCTTTATATCTTCACTTGCTTTTCTATCTAGGACTTTTGCATAATGTATAATAGTTTTTAAATTTTGCTTTCTTAGTATTTTGCTTCCAATTGCAATTTGCAAGTTTAAAAAAACAAATTAAATGAAAAAACAATATATCACAGTTGCCCATTTTACTGATAACCGACTAAGTCCATTAAATCAATCCACGACTAAAGTTGTGTTACAGTTATTTGTTGGTAAATTTTCTGACGGTACAACACCTAATTATCAACTTTTGTATGGATGGTGTATTGTTACATCACGACCTGATATTTCTGATGAGGCAACAATTAGTACATTTGAAAAAGTATATAGCGCAAATAGTTTTATTTGTGAAATAGCAAGAATATCTATTTATCAGTATCCTGAAAAAATTATTAAAATAGTTAACTCATTGCTTGCAGGAACAGCTTTTAAACTGTCTGCATCAAATGAAGGAATTAATGTAGATAAGATTAGATTTGATTTTCACTACAGTGCAGCTGTCGATGGTAACGTAGTAATTAGACCGATAATTTTCAACGAAACAAGCTCTGCTGTTTCAAGAAATATGTTTAAAAAATACTCTCATAATAGTCCTTTTGGTAATACACCCTCTTTTACATTGCCAATAATAAGTTTAGATAAACTGAAAGTTTTACAATCATCGGATGGCTACTATACTGATTACAAAAAAATATTAATTAAAATTTTAGACTATCTCTCAAAGGAAACAAAATTGTTGTTTTCAAGTACTGAAAGTGCAAGATTTGGTAACATTGAATTTATTAATGGGCCATGTGCTAATACTTTTGAAAAGGCTCAAGTATATTTCGAAAATATTAGTAGTGAAGAAGAACTTGAGGGTAGGAAGATTAAAACTTCCAAAAAAGTTAAGGTTACTATTTTGCCTAATGAGATTATCAGTTTTGATGTTATCTTAATAAATTGTTTTTCAAGAAATGGAGGTCAAGTTATTTTGGATGAAATTCAAGAAATAACTTATAGACCTAGAGAAACTCTTGTTGTCACCTTTAATACTCAAGAACCAATAAGTGATTTAGTAGTTAGTATCTGGATTAAAGATGGTGATAAATGGCAAATTTGGTTCAAGCACTCTGCTGTATTATTAAGAAACATTGTGACAAGAATGGGAATGGTAAGCAGAACTGGAAAGGTATCATCGTCATTTCTTGATAAAGTATTAGCTGCAGGAAGTCATCTTAAAAATGATGTTGATAAAGCAATGGAAATTAACAAATCAAGTTATCAAACTACGTCTATAGGTGGTCATAAACTTGACCCTTGGGTTGAAGTAGACAATAATTTTAATTCTTTAGTAAAGTCAATAGTTCCCGAAAAGTCAGAAGCAACTTTTTTTCCGAAAGGATGGAATTCTGAAAATGAAGAACATGGAGCACTAGCCTTTTTGGAGTGGTTTAAAAAAGTTTGTGATCAAGCGAGTGATGTAATTATTCAAGATCCCTATTTTGATACGATTGGTTTAGAATTTCTAGCGAGAACAAGTAATTCAAATACTTCTTTTACGGTAATTACATGCACTCAAACACCTTCTAACGATGATGATAAAATTAAAAGTAAAACAATTTGGGAGGCTCTTAAATCTTTCTTTAAGATAAAAGAGAAAGAAATTGAAAGTATACCTAACCGAGCAACTCGAATAGTTAATTTGTTAAATGGCTTGCCAGAATTGTTTTCTTCTCTAAAATTAACTGTTTATGATTATCGAAACAAAACATCGAGTAATAAGAATTTATTGCACGATAGGTATATAATTGTTTATTCTTTAAAGAGCGAACCAAAAGGATTTCATCTTTCAAATTCTATTCAAAATGCAACACAGAATTATCCCTTATTAATTACACCAATACCCTTAGATGTTCTTCGAAGTATTGAAAAATATAGTGTTGATTTAATCGAAGATGGTAGTCAAAAAGACACATTAGAGATGATACCACTTTATGATTATAGGAATGAAATGGATTTAAAACAACGAGCGAAATCTCAAAATAGAGATTTACCACTTGATGAGGAGTTATTTTCAAAGCTGAAAGCATTTGTCAAGAATGAAGATAAGCCCGATTTCAAATCAATAGAAAGTATGATTAGTTCTTATATAACCGATGACTATTTGAAATTCGAAAAGTTTTGGGATACTTTTGGATACTTTCTTGCCCGAACCTCTTCATGTGACGAGTTGTTAGATAATTTAAAAAAATGGTTCCCAATTGAATATTCACATTTGTTATCTAAATATTTACAAAGCTTAGCAAATGAAAATAATTTGGATAAATTTTCAAATGATAGAGATTTGGGTAGAAGTGGCTATTATTTGCTTTTTCTTGAAGATTTTGATGAAGCGTTGGAAGCTTCTTTTAGAGCGGAAAATAGTTTTTTTGAAAATTATGGTTTTGGTAATTATGCTGCTGGTTATGCGAGTTGGGTTTTATTAAATATAGATGCTTTGTCCTTTGTGAATTTACTAACATCAATTCAAATTCAAATTTTAGATGAAAAGAAAAAAGAAAATATTAATGGAAAACCAATTCTTAGAATTACTGCTATTTTGTTTGCAGATTTAGCAAAATCACTTTTTTGGCATTCTGATTTAAATATAATCAACATTTGTTTAGCATCAAAAGTTGTATCATTAAGAACCTTAGCTATTGCATCTATTGCAACTGATGCAGTTGAAAAAAAGGATGAAATAATTTTTGGAAAAGTTAAAGAGTTGTTTGGATTATTATGTTTTGAAGAGCAGATTAATGCCTTCATAGCACTTTTACATCAATCTAGATTTGATAGGGGTATTTCTCAAGATCAACTCCGCAAAGATTGTTTTAGTGAAATATATGAGTTGTTAAAAACGAAAGATGAAAAAATTATTTTCAAAACCATTGAAAGAATAGTTTCTCAAAGATATTTTGTCTTAATTGAAGCTCTTACTACGAATAATTTACTTATCCCGCTAATAGATTATAAGTCACTTACAATCAGTAGTGTTCTAAATTTTTGGCGTTCGATATTTGAAAGTGAGTTATCTGATTGTAAATTCATTTCAAAAAATGCTAGTGTAATGGATATTGCTGGTTGGTCCATTTATGCTGCCGCTGATGAAGTTGACAGCGTAAATTTTGTCAATTCATTGCTTAAAATGTCAAAAAGATATTTTGCTACTATCCGAAAGCCTTTCATGAGTGGCACAACAGATTGGGAAAATGATTATAGTAGATTATTGATCATACAGACGGTTGCTATGATAGCCCTCAATTATCTAAAGCCTGGTGAGGAAACGGATGAATTATCTAAAAAATTATATTCGCTAGTTAATGAAATAAAGTTAATTAAGATTAATTATCCTTTTTTCAGAGATTATAATGAAACCCATTTAGTTAATGCTCAAATCACTGAAAAGTATTTTAGTTAATAAAAAGCCACTTTTAGTGGCTTTTTATCCGCGATTCACTTTTTTTTTGAGTCAAATTAGCAAATTTAGATTTCAGTACTCGCATATCCTCACTTACTTTTCTATCCAATACCTTTGCGTAATGTTGTGTTTTTCTAAGATTTTTGTGGATAAGTATTTTACCTATGTTTACTATTGGAAATCAGTTTTTTAAGTTTAGGTTTTTTCATTAAAAACAATTACAGTTCTTCCCAAACTATACTTAAAACAGTATTGTAAGCAGGGGTAACAATACAATATTCGAAGAATTTATAACTATTGTCATTTTCCCAATGCTTAAGTTCGAACCATGTTGACTTCCAAATAGGTTGTTTGCTTTGTTCTTTTGAATAAATTTTTCTTTTCTCAAAGAACTCAGTAGCAACTGAATCTTCGGGAGGAGATAGTTTTGTTCTGTCATTGATAAAGTGAGGGTAATTATCCGGACGTTTCCAATACAAAACCTTATTGTTGTGTGAATAAAATAGACATATAGGATGAGATCCTAATTCAAAGTATTTATATGCCACCGAAGTGATACTGGTTTTAAATCTATCCGAAAGCTGTCTGAGTAAATCAGGGCTGAATTTTTTACCGTTACACTCCTTCATGAATAAGTGTTCAGGCATTAATAGTTCAGAGGCAAACTCATTAGCTTCGGTTTCCTGATGACCATTTTTAAAGAATTCTAAAGTAGCATCAGTATCGTTATGAACCGTAATTACATTTCGATGCATTTCAAAATGACCCAATTCATGTGCGGTAACAAAGCGTTTTTTGCCTTCATAATGTATATCAGAGTTTATTGTAATAATAGCAGAATTTTTCCCGAAAACGATTCTTCCCTCAGAGTTTTTTAATGATTTTTCAACAAGTGTGGCACCTCTACCAAAGACAATTAAGTCCAGCGGGATTTCTGTCGGATCATCTATACCGCAGTCATTCATTAATCTTTGTGCTGCTAATTTACCTTTTGACATTGAAACTACTTTTCTTTTTTTAATTCTTCGATTAGTTGAATTAAGTCAACATCGGACAGTACATCTCGAATTTCATCATCAGTCCAACTTTCTAATTTTCTATAATGAATAGCTGGTGTTTTTGCATGTAGTAAATTGATTAATGCTTCAGACGCTCTTTCAGAATTCTCTTTTAACACTTCTTTTAACCTATCGAATGCAACATCTAGCAATTTTAAATCATGTTGCTTATTAGACATACCTAATGCCATAAATCGGATTTTTTTCATGAATTGCCCTGAGAACTCGATTTCTTTATCTGGATCAATACCCTCTTCCACTAGAAACTGCTTAGCATATTCCGTATCATGCTGCAACAACTCTAATTCAACTTTATCCAGTCTATCTAAGATGGTTTTGTTTTTTTTATTAGTATCCATTTGCCGCTAATTTTTGTTTTATTGTATTTCTTTTTCTTTTGAACCGCCTCCACGCATTATGAAATTCATCTTCATTAAGTCCAATAGTTGACCGTATATCTTCTGGTTTCTCTATACCATCACATAAACATTCAAATATAAGTAACTCGTCATCCGTTGCGTTGGCTTCTTCTAATAGTTTATAGAGCTGATTTTTCAATTCCTTGCCAATAATAATCTGTTCTATTGAATGGTCAAATTCTTGATTTTCAGAAGACAATAGATTTTCATCGTCAACACTTATTTCTTTTTTTGACTTCTTTAATGTATTGTTTACATGACTGTCAATTGCACCTATTATAAAATCTTCAAAATCTTGATAGTGGTCAATATTCCACTTTCGACTCCTTTTAATAAAGATTTGGTTTATAACTTCACTTATTGCATCCCGAGAAAATGTCTTTAGTTCATCATTTGCCCATTTAACTTCGTAACGCTTACGTAATATCCATGCACATCGACCCATCAACCGCAACCAGAATTTATCCCAGTCACGATTGCTTAGCTGTTCCATTAACAGCTCGTCAGAAGCAATAACTTTTATCTCCTCCATAAAGCCTTATATATATAAAATGCTATTCAAATAAAAAAAAATACCATCTCGTGGTAAATTTTTAAAACTTAATAGCATTTATTATTAAATGATTTCAAGCAATGTAAAAATAATAAAAATTAAATAACAAAAAGGCACTTAAATGTTTGAGGCTAAAATAATTAAAACTAAAGTAAAATGGCAAAAGGTAAAAATCAACATGTTGTTCCTAAAGGAGACAACTGGGCAGTTAGAGGTGCAGGTAACGAAAAGGTTACAAAAATAGTTTCAACACAAAAAGAAGCTATAAAGATTGCAAGGGATATTGCAATCAATCAAGGTTCAGAAATGTTTATTCATGGTGAAAATGGGCAAATACGAGAACGAAATACATATGGCAATGATAATTTTCCACCTAAAGGCTAGAGCAAATGAATGTTAAAGGAAAAATAAGTTTTGTTCTAGGCTGCTTAGGACTGATTTCTTGTTTGTTTCTCTCTGGTGGGGACGTGCAAAGTACAATTTTTAAAATTGCTCTAGGTCTTGTTATTGCAAGTATAATTGAGTTTATAGTATTTATTTATGAAAACAAAAAAAGATGGAAACTATTAGTTGCCAAAATATGGAAGTGCAATCAACCGGTTCGTGTTACTGTAGCTTACCTATTCAGGATTGAAGACAATGGAAAATATATGCTTATTAAACGACATAAGAATGATTTTATAGGTTTTCAACCTGTTGGCGGTGCCTATAAATATTTTAAGGAAGAAAACCGAGAGTTGTTTGACAGCTTAGGAATAACACCCTGCAATAGTGTTCCTCGTGATAGTGATACTGAGAACGATTTAAGAATAATACTTAATAAACGTAAAAAATTAGTTGAGTTCTTCAAATGGTTTAATAGCAGAAAGAACAGAGAGATTGATCCTTGGCGAGAGTTTTGTGAAGAGTTAATAGAACCTGGCCTATTACCGGCAGAACATTTTAGGCATATCAAATACGCATATATATGTGGACACCAAGAAGGCATACTCAAGACAGATGACTATCCTATTGATCAATTTAGACATGCAGACATATTTGAATTACGCTTAGAAACTGATGCTCAAAAAAAGGCGATAAAAAATTTAATTACTAACGAAAGTATAGCCTTTGTAACAGCAGAAGAAATTAAAAAGGGAGCAACAAATTCAGGAGTTAGAATATTACCCCACACATTTAAAATATTACCAAAATGATACCATTTCAAAACAAATACGTGCAGTTGGACGACTTACTCGACAGGATGGCTGAATCTTTGCAACTGGATAAAACGCGTTATGAATTAATGATTCAGCATTATGAAGCAATAAAAAAATGGATTGAAGCAGATGAACTGTTTTTCAAACCATTTAAATATGAGCTATATCCACATGGTTCTGTTAGAATCAAGACGACTGTAAAACCCATAGGCAAAGATGAGTTTGATTTGGATATTGCTTTACATTTGAAAATACAATGGAGCAACCATACTCCTGAAAAAATATATTCTGAACTAAAAAGACGACTTTCTGAACATTCTATTTATAAAGAAAAAATGGAATTGAAGAACAGATGTATCCGCTTGAACTATTCAGGAGATTTTCATATGGATATCCTGCCCGGCATCCAGGAAAATGAATGGGATGAAGATAAATTGCGAATTCCAGACAGACTGCTAGGTTGTTGGGTAAGTTCTAATCCTAGGGGGTATGCTAAATGGTTTTTAAACAAAGCCAATACTGCAAAGATTAGCTTATTGGAAAAGGCATTGCGTGCTGAAAATTTACCCTCCAATGACTATGAGGATAAAAAGCCTCTTCAACGTGCTGTACAACTAATAAAAAGGTATAGAGATATCTATTTTCAGGATAATGACATTTTTAAAACGTCAAGTATTATTTTGACAACTATTGCAGGTCTGAATTACAATGGAGAGGAAAGTATTTTTCTAGCCGTTGAAAATATCATAAATCAGATTCGCCAGCATACATTTTATAATTCAACGAGAATTAAAGTTTTAAACCCTGTAAATCCAGAAGAAGATTTTACAGATAAATGGGAAAGAAAACCAGAATATTATAAAGCATTCAGGGCATTTTGTGAACATTTATATGAGCAATGGCAGGAACTTAAAAAGGAGAACGGTATTATAACAGAAGGAAAAATACTTAAAGAATTGTTTGGGGATGACTTGTATTCAAGGGCACAAATTTCGCAAGCAGATATTATTGAGAAAGCCAGAAATTCAAATCAATTAGGGATCAATAGAAGTTCAGGAATAATTGGCGGAATTGGAGCAGCTACAACCACATCGGTTAAAGCAAATACTTTTTTTGGTGATGATGCGGATTAAAAACCTAAACAGAAACAAAACAATTGTACAACAGGTAAATGCTATTAGAGTGAAATATCCTTATTGGAAAGTAAGTTTTGATTCTTATCAACTTAAGGCAGTAGGCTCATTACAGCCTACACCTCGAAGTGAAACATACACTATTGAGATTAAGTACCATATTTTGAAACCAATTCAAATTCGGGTACTTAATCCGGTTTTGGTAAAAAATAAAAAAGGCGAGAAAATGCCACATATGTATTCGCAGGAAACATTATGCTTATTTATGCCTAAATATGCAGAATTTACGAGGAAAATGTATATTAGCGATACAATTATTCCATGGACTTCTTTATGGTTATACTATTATGAAGTCTGGCATGCTACTGATAAATGGTTAGGCGGAGGTGAACATCTTGAATAAAATTGTAATTATGAGAAAACAAGACAAATATATTTTTACTGGAGTTGCTGTAGCAGCAGGAATTGTTGGGCTTATTGATTATTTTCAACAAAAGGAAAAGCTTAAGCGAATTGGTCAAAAGATGACTTGGGGAAATTATAATGGACTTCAGGCATTCAAGAAAATAACCGTTTTTGGAATAGTAGGAGGAATTGCGGGTAATGAATTTTATAAATGGGAGTTTAGAGAAGAAAGTAAGAAGGAATTTTCAAGCGATAATTTTCTTAGAAATTTGGTAAGGGAAGAAAATCCAAATTTAAACCCTGTGAAATTGCAGGAATTAAAATCAATAACTAAAGAAGTTAAAGACAAGCTTTACAATGAATTTTCAGATCAACTTGTATGCTATCCTGAAACTGTTGGTTCATTGAGTAAAAAGATAGCTATTACCAATACCTATGACTCTGATATAGTCATGCCTGTTAAAAAAGATAACCATTTCGGTAATATGCGAAATTTATCAAATGAAATTCATAATACAATAGAAGATTTATTTGAAGGAGAAGCTGAAGTGATAAAAAGAACTAAAGCTACAAGTCTACTATTCCAGGGAAATGAAGGTGTTCATAAAGTTGATGTAGTGTATGGTAGAGAAATTGGAAACTATAAAGAAGATAAAAACTTAAGTTTGTACATTCGTCGCCCATTTTTTTGGCAAAAAGGAACAACTTTTAAAACAAACATTGATATTCAAAAAAATCTACTTAGAAACAAGCCTAAAATTAGGGAATTAATTAAGGTCTTAAGATCTTACAGAGACAAGAATAGTTTATTTATTGAAAACACAATTATAGAACAGTTAGCTCTTGAATCTCTTTCTGTTTATAATTATGGTAAGGAATTATCCGTTACCGAAAATTTAGTAGAATGCATGGAATATATTGTTGAAAGATTATCTGGAACGCGAATTTTAGATTATGCTAATTCAAATAATAATCTATTAAACAGAATACACATAACGGACAGAAAAACAGCTATTCAACAGATTTATAGTGATTTAATAAAGATAAATTCTAATCCTTATTACATTAAAGAAATGTTTCATAAGTGATAGAGATATTATATTAGCAATTTAAGAATATCTCATTTTTTAGTTGCTGATTGCGATAGGGGTGTAATTTCAGTCCCTTATGCAATCTGAAATTTAATGGAAGCACGCAATATACCATTTAAATAAACTGGCATGTCAACAGCAAACAAGTTAGATTGGAAAAAATACGAATCTATTACAAAATATATCTACGAAACTTTAGGTAGGCAATCTGGTGTTATGGTAAAAGGCTATGGCAGTAACTGTAAAGTTAAAGGTGAATCAGGTACAATTCACCAAATTGATGTCATTACAACGCATACAGAAGGCAACCATACCTATGAAACTGCCATAGAATGTAAATATCGAAAGGAGAAGGTCAACAAAGATGTCGTTATGAAGCTGTTACAGATACTTGAAGATACAGGAATCAGCAAAGGAATCATTGTCTCTAAAAGCGGCTTCACACGTGATGGAATTCAGTATGCAAAGTATAAGGATATAGGGATAGTCCACCTTCGGGAATATGAAGAGAATGACCTTAAGGACAGAAGCCATGAAATTGACATTGCTACACTTGATCTGAACATTAAGATACATATTACACGTCCCGAAATAACAAGTATTGATATTGGTGGCAACAGGAAGATTGAAATTAAGGATGAATTCGATTATTTTAATTTTACAATTATACTCAATAACGGAAATCTGCTTCCCTTTTACGATTGTGTAAATGATTTCCGGAAACAAATAAATCGTCGAAATAGTAAAACAGACTCTTTGTCAGGCAAATATAAGATTCCAGGCAGCAAGTTGCTGAATCGAAAAACTGGAGAAAGAATAGATTTGGACGAAATATTATTTACTGGTAAATTAACGGAAATCGATGATGATCGGAACTTAAAATTCAATATTGTTGACAAGGTTTGGTTGCTCATGAAATCCATCTTTGAAGAGCGTACATTTTCTTTTTCGGAAAACGGATTGATCGTAGAGCACAAAAGTAGATAGGGCGTAGGCCAGGGCTTATCAAATCCAGTGAAAAAAATTATAAATACCCAAACCCATTATTATGGGCAATGGCGATCAGGGGATTTATGTTTTCCTTGAACCGGTTGTAGTCAAAACCCTCGATAGTATCCAGGACGGGAAAGATGTAGGCATATTCTTCAAGCAGCCTGCTCTTTGGGCTGTGATGGCTGATGATTTCAAATGCGGTACGCTGCAGCTTGAAAAAGGCATCGAAATGGATATCGATATTCGGAAGCTTGTCGCTCTTGATGGAATTGAAGCTGGCCTCTATCGGAAGCAGGTTCCATATCAGGTCGTGTGACACAAAAGCGTGTGGGACGAAATGGTCTAATACGTATTTATCTGCCGTGAGGGAAGATTGGGTAAAAATGCAGTCGATTGTTCCCAGCTCCCTGAAAACGATGTCCCAGTAGTTTTTTCTTTGGTTGGACAGCGAGCCTCTGAATGGGGGGCGTATCAATTTGTTTGCAATGTCAGGTACGTTGGGGTTGCGGACCTGCAGGAACAGCGTCAGGTTCCAATAGATGAAATCCTTGAGTACCCTGGCATTCTGTTGCATGTAGCTGGTCCATTTCGGGTTTATTGTGATGTGTTCTTCATAGAGTCCGTAGGGGCATTCATTTTCAAAGTGCTGGGATTGGCTGTATATTCGTTTTCGGTACGAAGTATCGTTTTCTCCTCCTAGTTTGGGAAACCATGGGGAAAGGAACCAGTGTGGCACGTTCTTGTTGAAATGCGACAATGCGAGTATGGTGGATATGAGTGGGGAATTTTCCAATACGGGAAGCAGGGTTTCCTTCCTGATGTCGATGGTCAGCCCTTCGCCCTCCATTATGGTCTGTGCAGCAAGCTGTATCAGGTCTTGCCTTCCGAAGGACAGGTGGAAATAATGCACCGTGTACCATGCACTGCCGATCATGCGGGCGAAGATTTCCTTTTTTGTAAAATTAGTTTTGCCTTCCTCTACAAGTTCAACAATACCCAGCAGCCAGTAAAATTTATAGGTAGCCGAGGTATTGGAGAAAGAAGCGGCAAGCTTCTGTACGGGAAGGCTTTCCGAATGGGGTAGGTTCATGTCTTTGTATGCTGAGGATATCCAAATGTAAGGCTATTTATTGATTTTGAAAAGGCCTGAGCTGCAACACCAGATATTTTTTACTGCTATGTAGAAAGACAATGGTAATCTTTGACCTTCAGTGGATCGACTGATGCTGTTTGCAAAATAAAAAAATGTCTGACAGGATTGTGTCAGACATTAATTTAAATGGGTAAGCTGTCTTCTTTAATAATCGGAATTATCTTGGGGATGGCTTTTTAAAGTTTGAATTACTTCTTTGATTCCTCAATAGACACTTTTCTGAATTCCTTCAAAAGCTTTTCCAGTTCAAGTGTTGCTTTTCGGGCTCTGGCACCTGCGGCCTTCACGCCTTTTTCCGTAAGCGATCCTGACTCTGACTTGAAGTTTTCAAATTCCGCATTGATTTTTTCGATAAGTTCTTTCATGATGTATTTATTTTAAGATTAGGCGGCAAAACTAAGGCATGCCTGCGATAAAAGCAATCTGGAGCTGAAATATTGGCAAGCCAGGTTTTATTTTTAGTACTGATTGATCAATTCTAAAGTTTTTTTATCAGGAACTCCGCTGAAATAGTTCTCTAGTACGGCATTGAAGACGGGATGGCTGTTTTGGACGCTGGCAAACAGGGTCATGCAGGAGCGGAGCTTCAAATCGTCGGGGCTTCCAAAAATTTCAGTTGCAGTCTTGCCCTCGATCTGGAGCAATGCCTCTGAAATGGCGACCAGGTGTTTCCCCAGTACTGGATGGGCCAGATAGTCTTCTGCTTCCTTTAGGTTTTCGATTCCGTAAAACTGTCCCATGTCGCTTTTTCCCAGGCCTTTGAGCTGGGGAAAGACATACCACATCCAGTGGGAAGTTTTTTTTCCGGATTTGATTTCTGAAAGCGCTTTCAGGTAGGTGTGGTTCTGGGCTTCGAGGAAGCGGGCCAGTCCTTTGACAGTATACATCTGTGTTTGTTTTGGGGCGTAAAAGTAAACTAATTAATCGAAATTTTCAAAATTGCCAGCGTTTAGGGCAATGGCCTTTTTGACAGGCTTGACCTTCCCGGGATGCCTGGCAGCGAAGCTCGCGATCAGCTTCATGGCGTAGTGGCTGCTTTTGCAGGGATCCATATATTCTTTCAATTCTGAGAGGTCTGCCAGGTTGGCATCGGAGGGAAGGTAGCCCATGCCGTAGAAGGCGCCGTTTTCGACATAGACGCAGCTCCGTTCCTCGGCATGCCTTCCCTTATCCAGGTAGGCGTAGCTTTCCTGTCCTTCCTTGAGGCAGCCCAGGGCTTCCTCGATGCTGGCGTTGTGCAGGCCGATATCCGGAAGCGGGGCCGTGTTCTGCCGGGGCGTGAATTCGCCTGCCATGAGCCTTCCGTAGCAGCAGAAGCGGGGGTCGATGGCGAATTTCCGGGCGAGCTCGCGCAGGGCGTCCATGCCCTCGTGCTCCCGGTCGTAGGCCTGCACGCAGGACTGGAACTTGGGAAGCTTTCCTACCGCCAGGTACCTGTAGCCGTTCCTGGCCTCATAGCTGTAGAGGCCGAACTTGGGCTCGAAGCGCTTGAGCGCCCTGTTGTATGCAGGCCAGAGCTTCTGGATTTCGGAGCATTCCAATAGGAGCGCCATCAGCTCATTGGCGCATTCCTCGAAGGAAATGCCGTATATGTCCTTCAGGAAATGCTGGCGCTGGGAGGAGGTGCTGTTGCCGCTGAAGTGGGAGGCGACCCGCTTTTTGATGTTGACGGCCTTGCCCACGTAGATCACCTTTTTTTCGCGGCTGTAGAAATAGTACACCCCTGGCTTTTCGGGAAGGCGCTCGAAATCTTCAGGAGGAAGGTGGGGCGGCAGGCGCTGGTCGGGTGCGGTCTTCTTGACCATTTTTTCAATTTCTCCTTCGGCATCCCATGCTATCAATCTGGAGAAAAGGATGGCGGTGGCGTCGGCGTCTCCTCCCGCGCGGTGTCGGTTTTCCAGCGGGATGTCCAGCGAGCGGCAGAGGTTGCCCAGGCTGTAGGAGGGAAGCCCCGGGCGGATCTTGCGCGCGGCGCGCACCGTGCAGAGCTTCCTTGGGGCCCATCTGTAGCCTTCCTGGGCCAGCTGGTGGCGCACGAAGGAGAAATCGAAATTGACGTTGTGGGCCACGAAGATGCGGCCCTCCAGGAGATTGTGGATGGTTTCGGCAACCTTCCCGAAAGTGGGGGCGTTGCGTACCAGGTCGTTGTCGATGCCGGTCAGGGCGAAGATCGGTGCCGGGATGTCCTGCTCGGGATCGACCAGGGTCTCCCAGCGCTCCAGTACTTTTATGCCGTTGTGGATGACGATCGCTATTTCGGTAATCCGGCTGTGCGATGCGTTGCCTCCCGTGGTCTCTATATCGACGATGGCGTATTCGCTCTTCTTCATAGGCTTGTTCTTTGCAATTAATAGGCCGTTTTGTTGGTTATTTTTGATCAGCTTTTGCGGTGTCCATCTTGTGCCTCGGCAGGTTGATCTCGTGCTCCTGCGGGTAGGGCTTTCTCTGGGTCATGCTCACGTCTTCCCGTAGGTGCTGCTGCGCCTGGAAGCGCTTTTCGTCGGTGGCGGCATACCGCGGATCCGGCATGAAGGGCATCTTGGCCATTTTGGATACGGTTACGGTAGGGAAGTGGTAGTCCACTTCCACATGCCCCAGCAGCAGGTAGCATCCCCCGCCCTGGAAGGGGTATTTCTTCAGGCAGCCGGCAAAATGCGCGGTATCGAAAAACTGTCCTTCGGCATCGATCCAGGTCCCGAAAAACATGTCGCCCGCCTTGGTGGGGACGTGCTTCCTGGAAATCAGGTAGGCCAGCATCCGGACCGTCTTTTTGTGGTGCTTTTCCAGATCCTTTGCCATGACGTCGCCGCGGAAAGAGGTCTGGAGCAGGTTGAAAGGCGTAACCGAAACGGGGAAATTAAGCAGTTCGATCTCGTCAAAGGCATCTTCAAAAGCGGAGCGCTGCAGTACGGGGAGCCTGTATTCTTTTACAGGTTCCTGCAGCAGCATCAGATTGCGGCTTTCTGGCTTGAAATTGACCATGAGCAGGCGCGCCATGACCAGCAATTCGTTCTTGGTCCTACCCGTGAAGCGGAAGGCCCCGATAAAAACCAGGGTCTGGATGCCCTCTATGCCGATGGGAATCCTGTTGATAAAGTCTTCCAGAGAGCTGAAATCCCCCGAGGCTTCCCGCTCCGCTGCGATGGCCTGCGCTGTTTTGGCTTCCAGGCTTTTCAAGTGCTGGAAGCCGAGATAGATATTTTTTTCATAAATGGCGGTCTCGTAGCCGCTTTTGTTTACGCAGGGATTGTGGATCTTGGCCCCGGACATCCTGGCTTCGTGCACGTACACTTCGGTACGGTAGAAGCCCCCGAAATTGTTGATCACTGCCGTCATGAACTCCAGCGGGTAGTAGGCCTTCAGGTAGAGGCTCTGGTAGCTTTCCACGGCATAGGAGGCCGAATGCGCCTTGCAGAAGGAATAGCCCGCAAAGGATTCGATCTGCCGGTAGATTTCCTGGCTCAGCGGCAGGGGGTGGCCTTTTTCCCTGCAGCAGGCAAAAAAGTTGTCCTTCACCCGCTGCAGCGCTTCTCTGGAGCGTCCCTTGCCGCTCATGGCGCGGCGCAGTATGTCTCCGTCCGATGCCGGGACGCCTGCATAGTGCAGGGCTATCTTGATCACGTCTTCCTGGTAGACCATGATGCCGTAGGTCTCGCCCAGCTGCTGCCTGAAGACTTCGTGGAAATAGTCGAACCGGTCCGGGTAGTTGTGCCTGAAAATATATTCTTTCATCATCCCGGACTGCGCCACGCCCGGGCGGATGATGGAGGAGGCGGCCACCAGGACCTTAAAGTTGTCGCATTTGAGCCTTCTGAGCAGTCCCCGCATGGCAGGGCTCTCGATATAGAAGCATCCGATGGTCTTTCCCTGGGCCAGGAGCGCGTTGCACAGCCGCTCGTCCTTGGAGATGGCCGTGTCGCGTATGTCCACATCGATGCCCTGGTTTTCCCTGATCAGCTTTACGCTGTCGTCGATGTGCCCGATGCCGCGCTGGCTCAGGATGTCGAACTTGTCAAAGCCGATATCCTCCGCCGCGTGCATGTCGAACTGAACGATCGGAAAGCCCTTGGGAGGCATTTCCAATGCCGTAAAATTGGTAATCGGCTCTTCGGAGATCAAGATGCCGCAGGAATGCATGCTGCGCTGGTTGGGATATTTCTCGAGCATCGTGCCGTATCGCTGTACCATCTTGACCACGCTGTTGCCGTCGTGCGCGGCCATCGGGTTTTTCGCCAGGGCATCGAGCTCATCCTTGGACAGCCCGAAGACCTTGCCGACTTCGCGGAAGATGGAGCGGTACTTGAACTCGACGTTGGTGCCGCAAAAGGCGACATGGTCCCTGCCGTATCTGCTGAAGATGTATTCCAGCATCGTGTCGCGTTCCTTCCAGGACCAGTCGATGTCGAAATCGGGAGGCGTCTTGCGGTTCAGGTTCAGGAAGCGCTCGAAATAGAGGTCGAGTTCCAAGGGGCAGATGTCGGTTATTTTCAGGCAGTAGGCAATGATGGAGTTGGCCCCGCTGCCGCGCCCGATGTGCAGGAAGCCCCGGCTCATGCTGTAGCGCACGATGTCCCAGGTAATCAGGAAATAGCCGCTGAATCCCAGTTCGTCGATGACCTTCAGCTCTTTTGCAACCCTGGCTTTTGCCTCTTCATTGTCCGTGCCGTAGCGCAGCGCCAACCCTTCCTGCGCCAGCCTTGTGAGCAGGCGCAGGTCGCTGCTTCGGTCCTGGGTAAAGTGCTTCTTGTTTCTCGGGATGCCGAACTCGTACTCGAAATGGCACTGCTCTATAATGTGCCGGGTGTTCTGTAGGATTTGGGGATAGTCGCTAAACCTGTCCAACAGCTCATTCAACGGCAACATCATTTCGGAAGGCCTGCACCGCTGGTCTTCCTGAAGCTTGGATCCCAGGATATTAAGGTCGATGGCACGCAATATCTTGTGCAGGCCGAACTCTTTGCTATTGCGGATGGTGACCGGCTGGAGCACTGCCATTTTATGAATGAGCCTTTTCCAATCCCTGCTGAACAGCATTGGCAGCTGTTCCGGGCGGATGCCGATGTATTCGTGTGCCCTTAGCCGGCCCGGCGCATTTTCCATAGGGTAGATGACGAATACCTCCCTGAAGTCGGGCGCGCTGTCTTCATACGGAATATTTTCAAAATTGTGCCTGGTGACCAGGCGGTTCATTTCCGCCAGGCCGTTCTGGTTTTTGGCCAGGCCAATGTACTGCAGCCTTCCCTGCGAACGGAACTCGATGCCCACCAGGGGCTTGATGTGTTCTTTCTGGCACGCCTTGATGAATTCGTAAATTCCTGTCACGGTATTGATGTCGGTAAGCGCCATAGCGCTTGCACCGCATGCCGCGGCGTCCGATACCAGGTCCTGCAATGGAATGGTGCCGTATCGGAGGGAATGGAAGGAGTGGCAGTTGAGGTACATTTTTTTTGGTTTGGGGTATTAGGTAAATGGTTTATGGTTAGGAGGTAGATTTTGTTTTCAGGTCGGCTCCTGCACAGCGCGCCACGGCATCATAGCCGAAGCGGTTCTTGATCCGGTCCATGGCCTGGTAGAGCGAGAGCATTTCGACCGTGTCCTCAAACAGGTTGATCTGGTAATCGCCCCGCACCAGCCCGCTGAAACGTATTCCGACCAGGCGGATCCGCATCCTTCTCTGGTACAGCCTTTCAAACAGCTCCAGTACATATTTTATCAGGACGTGGTCGCAGGAGGCATAGGGAATCTGGCACTGCTTGGTTTCGGTATCGAAATTATTGTAACGGATCTTTACCGCAACCGTTGACGTGAGCCACTGCTCGGAACGGAGCTGGTAGGCCAGTTTTTCGACCATCCCGATCAGCACGAATTTCAGCATGCGGATGTCGAATGTGTCCTGGTCGAAGGTGTTTTCTGTTGAAATTGATTTTCTTTCGGTATAGGGCTCGACCGCGCTTGTGTCGATACCGTTTGCCTTTTTCCATAAGTCGAGCCCGTTTTTCCCGAGCAGCTTCTGCAGGTAGGGCTGGGGCATTTCGGACAATGTCTGGATATTCCGTATCCCGATCCTGGAGAGCAGGTTGAAGGTGGCTTCGCCCACCATCGGAATCTTGCGGATCGACAGGGGGTTGAGGAAAGGCTGTACCATGGCTTCGGGAATATCCAGGTTTCCCTTGGGCTTGCCCTCGCCGGTGCCGATCTTGGAAACGGTCTTGTTTACCGAAAGCGCAAAGCTTATCGGGAGCCCGGTCTCTTTTGTGATTTTTGAAGCCAGCTCCACGGTAAACTTATAGCAGCCATAGAATTTGTCCATGCCCGTGATGTCCAGGTAAAATTCATCGATGCTTGCCTTTTCCACTATGGGGGCGCGCTCCTCGATAATCTGGGCCACCTCATGGGATTTGCTGGAGAAAAGTTCCATGTCCCCCTTTATGACCCT
>Ga0247809_1000144_pt1 | contig 39036 bp, 67 predicted proteins | sample UWRJL104311B1_FD_180951 | JGI IMG/M metagenome (GOLD analysis project Ga0247809, IMG submission 180951) | Plant litter microbial communities from Arlington Agricultural Research Station in Wisconsin, United States - UWRJ-L104-311B-1 | ecosystem: Environmental > Terrestrial > Plant litter >...
GATCTGCTCAGGCCAGTATGTCGGATGGCGACGAGAGCAGCCGAGATTTGCCTTTTTCTGAGCCTCCACATTTTCGCGAGCCCGCTCAGCATACCACCGCATAGCCGCTATGCGCTCCTCGACTGGTTGCTCGTACCACATGGTGGCTTGCACCTCACTTCGCCCGGATTGAGTGGTAAACTTCGCTGGCGAACTTCTCGAACGACCCGGCGCCGCAAACCTTGTCCATTGCGTCAGCTGCCGACATACCCTGTGCCATCAGGTTGCGGATTTCATTAGTGATCGGGGCGTTGGTCATTTTCAGTCTCCATCTCGTCTTTATGCCCCCTTATACCCGGCAGTTACGGCACCGTCAATACGTAACCAAAGATTATTTTCACCCCACCCCACACACCCCGCTCCAACGCGGGCGCGCATATTTCTATAGAACGCTCCAAGAGCGCTCCAAGAAAACTGCTACGGATAAGGGGGGCTTGAGCGGCATTCCAAGAAGTCATCCAAACTGATAACCGAGCCGCCGTGCGGTCGGTATCATTTGGATTCTTGGATGTCAAGCCTACCTACGCACCACCATTTTTCCAAAACATCCAAAAGAATTCCAAGAGAATTATACATTTGGAGTAATGCCGAAAAGGGCTTCAGCCACTACCCAATTAGCCCTTATTCCACCCTTGGCTTGTCGCCCCCGGTCATCCTCATATTCATAATCTTCAAGCACCTTGGATTCCAAAAGATCACGCAAAGCGGCCCTGATATCGTCGCCATCGAGTGAAAATATTTCTGCGATCGGATACCCAATCCACCGCTTTGACTGCCCCTTATTGGTGCGACCGAACGGCAGATCCGTGCAGACCCCATTCTCATCGACGTACATATCATCAACGACCGCCAGCAGCCGCGCTACATCGGCGGCATCGAAGCGGTTAGCGGCGCCCTTCGGCATCCAGGGCGAAAGGGCGCCTACCTCATCACCACCCTCACTGTCGCCAACCGGCCCGTTCTGAAGCGTGACGGAAATTTTCTCGAACCACGTCCGCCCGCCAATAAGCGAGTTGTTGGACTTGGCATCATCATAACGCACGTACCTGAAACGCTGGTCCTCATCGACGCCAAGTAAGGGCGCCTCAGCCTTGGACATCACGAACAACGTTGCCGCCAGACGCGCAGAATTGACGATCGCACCACCGCCACGAATCACGTCCGCAGAACCCGCTTTATCCTCGGAGCCCTTGGTCGTGTGATGCACCAGATAGACCGCAGCGCCCGTCGGGCGTGCAATCTTGTCGCGCCATATCTTCATCGCCCACTTTGTATCGCCGTTGGAATTCTCGTCACCGTCGAACGTCTCGGCAAACGGATCAACGATAATCACGTCGATCTTGTGATGATTGATGACCTGCACCAGCTCATCAACCAGAGGCGTAGCGACCTGGGACTTCTTCACGGCGTCCGCGGTAGATACCAGAATGTTATCCGGCGCATCCGCCAGCATGATCATCCCCGGACCCGCCTTCATGTCCATCACGGTGCGAGCGGCCACCATGCGGCGGCGCTGCTCTGCAATGTCATCCTCGGCATTGATGATCAGCACGCGGCATTTGCGCTTGGGTTTCCACTTCGCCCAGCCCTCGCCAGCCGCCAGCATCAATGCCAACTGAAGCGTGAAGACGGACTTTCCCGTACCACCTGGAGCGGCAAGAATATGCGTGGCTCCCGCAAGCAAAGCGCCCGGCACGATCCAGGGGCGCAAGGGAATATCCGCCTCCTTGAAGTCCATCGCGTCCACGAAGGATATGGCGCAAGCCGGCGCTTCAGGTGCAGGCTCAGGGCGATTGCCGAAGTCGATCAATCCTTGGCGAAACGTGGTTGCGACAGCCTCCACGCCCTGCTCTATCATCTGGTCGTTGAAGTCATCGCCTTTCTGAAGGGGTGGCGGCGCAATGACCGGCACATCCAATTCGCGGCCCAATCGCTGCATGGCATCCAGTGCCTTGCGATCCGCGGCGATGACGACGGACACGCCCGCTTCTTGCATCTTGCGCGCGATGTTGGGAATTTGCCCTTGGCTGAAGGCAACCACCACCCGGTCCGCCGTTGCCTCGAATATGGACGCCGCGGTGGCGAACCCTTCGCAGATGATGGCGCGACCGAACCCGATGCCAATATAGAAACGTCCGTCGATTGTTGGTGCGTCCTTCTGGAACAGCTTTTTGTCGCCATCGTTCGGAGGGATGGTCTGGACGTTGATCAAGTCGCCGTCGGCATCCCACATAGGGACCAACAAGTTTCTACCTTCTGCACGCGCTCCGCACGGTGCGATCTGCTTTCGGTCGAGATAACCATTGGCGCCGTCGATGGGCGTGGCGCGGTCCCAACGCCGTTGCGCCTGGGCAATCGCCGCCACGCGAGCCGCTTCGTTCTTTCGGTCCTCAGCCTCCAGCCACTGCCGGCGCTTCTCGCGGTCTTCCGCGGATAGCTCGATGGCCTGTCCACCCGTCAAACGTGCGATAGCTTCCTGCGTCGTCACGTTCTCCATCTTGGCAACAAAGTCGATAACATCGCCGTGCGCGCTGCATCCGAAGCAATGCCAGCTTTCGTCATTCTCTTTGAACTTCAGGCTAGGTGAGTTCTCTTGATGAAATGGACAAAGCGCCTCGTACCAGCCTGCATGCTTGCGGATCTTCAGCGCCTTGCCGATCACTTCCGTTAGCGGGAACTGCTGCTTGATGGCCTCGAAATCGTAGCCTTTCATTATAATAGCCTTCCGTTTTGGCGTGCCCAATCAAGGGGATGTTTTGCGCTTTTGCGCACGTTGCACGTCTCGCAGAGACATTGCAGATTCTTTGGCCAGTTCGATCCGCCCTTAGACAAGGGCATGATATGATCGACGTGATATTTGTCGTTCAAGCGCGTCTTGCACTCGGCGCATTTTCCGCCTTGCTGCTCAAAAATGCGATCAACGTCTGCTCTGGTGTGCTTGCCTTCAGCGCCACGGACGCGAGCGCGCCGATTAGCGGCCTGTGCGTTGTTATTGGGTGACGCCCTTCTTCTCGCGCGTCGAGCCTCGACCTTCTCGGCAGGCATAATGGCAACCCAATAATATTCCAGATACTTTTGCCGGTTCTTATTCAGATACTCAGCGCATTTTTGGCGAAACTCGGGGTTCTTCCAATTTTCCTTGCGCTGCTCGGCTAACTTCTCGGCGTTCTCGGCTTTCCACCGTTTGCCATGCTCCAGCACCTTTTTTCTTTTTTCTTCGTCAAGGTAGTAGCGCGCTGAGTCCTCCGCTGCGCAAGTGACGCACTGACCGTTGGCAGCGTGACGCAACGCAATATGACCGCGCTTGCATGGCTTGCCGGTAAAATACCTAGTGTCGCCAGCGGTCTTAGCCTTGGCTCTAGTCGGCTGCATCATTCGCCCTTCAGATAGTCTGACAGCGCTTTGACTGTCTCGTAGGATGGGTTGCGGGTGCGACCCTCGCGGATGTCAATCACGGTCGCAACACGAACACCGCAAACCTCTGCAACCATAGTGGGGCGGCGGTCCCGCAGCTTTTCGACGATTTCGGGTAGGGTTAGCATTTTTCCTCCGGCGTATCAGAATGTGGCTTGACCGTACGTGAGACACGGCATAGTGTCAACGACGGAAGAAGCAGAGAAGGAAATGCAATGAGTATCCTCGACCGAGCCTCCAAGCCGGAGGTTGAGCCTTTCGTCGGCACTATCGTCGGCGTACAGGGAACAGGCAAAACCACACTGGCCTGCACGTTCCCCGACGTGATTATGATCCGCACGCAGGGTGAGAAGCCACCGCGGGACATTCCAAAGAATCAGACGCCAACGCTGTTGGAGGTGGAAACCGCAGCCGAGCTATGGGACGCGCTGAAGGCGCTTTTGCGTGAAGACCATTCCTTCAAGACACTGACATTCGATACCGTCACCGGCCTAGACATTCTGTTTACACAGGACGTACTTGCCGCAGATCCGAACGCACGCGGTCTGAACCAGAGCCACGGCGGCTACGGCAACGGTGCTAGCATGGTTTCAGCGGCACATATGCGTGTTCGAAAAGCTGCTGAAATGCTTCGTAAGCAGAAGGGCATGAACATCATCTTTCTGGCGCATGCCGAGATTGTGGATGTATCACCCCCAGACGGAGATCCATATTCGACCTATTCCTTGCGCTTGCCGAAGAAATCATTGGCGCCGTACCTTGATAGCGTCGATTGCGTCGGGTTCCTGAAGCAGGAGCGCGTGGTCCGTGGAGCAGTCGAAGCCAAGAACGATCGCGGTGCAAAACCTGGGCGTGCCATCACCAGCGGGGACCGCGTGCTAGTGACGTATCTCACACCAGCGATGGCGTCGAAGAATCGCTACGGCATCACTGAAGACATCGACGTGGTGAAGGGTGAGAACCCGCTAGCTGAGTGGATCGGCCTTGCCGACAAGCCGCAGCGCAAGCCTAAGGAACCCGTTTCGGAACAACCCGATACGATCGATGAAGAAGTCAACGAAGAGAAGGAAGCATAAAATGTCATTTTGGGACCTAGACGATGGAACAAGCGCAGTCACCAACGACAAGGAATACAGCGCAGGCGGCGGCGACTTCGACGTAATCCCCAAGGGTTCTTCGGTTCTCGTCAGTATCGAAGATGCCTCTTGGAAAGAGGGTTACCAAGTTTCCGAAACCTTCGTAAATCTGAAGGTGCGTGTCGCCAAGCCCGAGGCTTATGCAAACCGGATCTTGTTCTTCAAGCTTTGGATCGACGACCTCGATCCCGGCGTTAAGACGAACGGTGTGTTTGATCGTGCCAAAGCCGTAACGAAGCGTGATAAGCATAAGAAGATGCTGATGGCCATCGACGCCAACGCGAAGGGCAAGCTTGCCAAGCTTTCGGGGCGTCCTACCGATGACCAGTTGGCTATCGCGCTAACTGCAACACAGTTCGTCGCAACTCTCGGCGTTTGGGATAAGACTGACGACGAAGGCAAGAAGACGCCTGGGGGAAATTGGTTAATGGCTTCGAAGCCGAAGACCGCTGAAATTTCGGAACCCGCCCCCAAGTCCACCGGCAACGGCGGCAACTCCACCACGCGCCAGCGCAGTTCGTTTGCTGACGATTTAGACGACGATGTGCCATTCATCACCGCCAACGGAGTATTCTAACCACCCCTTACCGGACCCCGCTTCACGGCGGGGCGAGGCTAAGAAGTGGAGAAGTGAAATGTCATTGTACGATAGGGCTGATGTAAAGCGCACAATCCAGATTGATGATCTGACGCCTAAGGAGTTGGCGGCGTTGTTCTGCGATATGTTCGGAAACCAGCAAGCGGAATTCTTTGACGAGATCTATGCCATTACTCGCAAATGGCCGGGGGCTGGCTGGTGCCAGCAATCATGCGATCTGGTTAGCCATCTGACTGCTGATGGTCGCGAAGCCGTCAAAGTTATGGCAGCGCATCTGGAGTCGGAAGCATGATCGAACAACGCACCCCCGAATGGTTCGCGCAAAGGAAGGGCCGCGTCACAGGCTCAGTCGTAGGCGGCATCCTGGGCCTATCCCCGTACATGACCCGAGCCGATGTACTACGAAGCATGGTTCGTGCTTCCCTGGGCGCTCCCAGCGAGTTTACCGGCAACGTCGCAACCGAGTGGGGCACGTACAACGAAGCCGGCGCCATCCAAGAGTTTGAGATGGAGACGTCCGAGCGTGTCGATAAGATGCCGTTCGTGGCATACGAAGATTGGCTAGGCGCATCGCCCGACGGCGTGGTGACTGATGGCAAGGGCCTAGAGGTCAAGTGCCCCTTCGGCATCCGCAACGATCCCAGCCCCATCTTCAAGATGCCGCAGGAGTTGCCGCATTACATGGCACAATGTCAGGTGGAGATGTTCTGTGCCGACTGGCAATCGCTTTGGTTCTATCAATGGACACCGCACGGCACCTGCAACAAATTAATTCATCGAGACGACGATTGGCTGGCTACTAATATTCCGCGTTTGAAGCAGTTTCATGCTGAGTATTTGTGGGAGTTAGAGAACAACCCCGACGAACACCTTACCGACAAGCGCATAACCATAGACACTCCCTCTGCACAAAAGATGGTCGCAGAGTACGACCAGCTAACCGAAGCCTTGGAGCGCGCTGGAGAACGGCGGAAGGAACTCTTGGCGGAGATGGTATCCCTGAGCGGGGAGAAGAACGCCGTGTTTGGTGGGCGTAAGCTGACGCTGACGAAGAAGGCGGGTGCGGTGTCTTATGCCAAGGCGGTGAAGGAACTGGCTCCGGGTGCGGATCTTACGAAGTGGACTGGTAAGCCTTCGGAATATTGGGGGTTGAAATAAATGCCTCTCCGCGGATACCAGCAGAACGCATGTGATGCCGCGCTCGACTACATGCGTTCTACTACCAGCCCTTGCCTGATCGATGCAGCACCCGCTGCCGGCAAGTCGCACATGATAGCGTATATTGCTGACACCCTCCACCGAATCAGCGGCGGTAAGCGCATCCTATGCCTTGCGCCGAATGCCAAGCTGGTGAAGCAGAACATGGATAAAATGCTCGAAACCGGGCATCCATGTTCCATGTTTTCCGCCAGTGGTGGCGTCAAATCTACTCGGCACAACATCATCTTCGGGACGCCTGGAACGGTCGTTAACGCCATCTCGCGCTTCTCCGACGGCTCCTACTGCGCCGTAGTGGTAGATGAGTGCCACGGCATGACACCGACCATTCTCTCCATTGTAGAAGCCATGCGTGCGGGCAATCCCAACCTCCGCGTGCTGGGGCTCACCGGCACGCCCTACGTCATGGGGAAGGGATACATATTTCGTCAGAACGCCGACGGACGAATCAATGGCGAAGACGTGTGCCGCGACCCGTATTTCACGCGCTGTGTGTATCGCGTCTCGGCAAGAGAGATGCTGGACGAGAAATACATAACCCCCATGATCGTCGGGCAGATCAATGCGGAGTCATACGATACCTCTGGCGTAAAAATACTCCCTAATGGGCGCCTAGACGATGCCAGCGTAGAGCGCGCGTTCGTTGGGCATGGCAGGAAGACCGCTGGAGCCGTCGCAGACGTGGTGGCGCAGGCGCAAACCCGTAGCGGGGGTGTGATGCTCTTTGCCGCCACGATCGCGCACGCGCATGAAATTATGGCTTCGTTGCCGCCGGGTAACTCCGTAATGGTGACGGGCGACATGGCGCCAGCAGACGAGAAGAAAGCTGTTGCGGCCTATAAAGCGCACAGGGTCCGCTACGTGGTGTCCGTCGGCAAGCTAACCACAGGCTTTGACAGCCCTTGGACCTCTATCATCGCCACCCTACGCTATTCTGAGTCCGCAACGCTGCTGACGCAGATCCTGGGTCGGGCGTGGAGACTGTTCGAGGGTAAAGAAGATTGCTTGTGGCTAGACTACGCCGGAAACTATGACCGACACTTCCCCGACGGGGATATTTACTCGCCTACTATCAAGGCCGGCAAGGCTGGCGAGAAGGGCGGGGCTATCGTCGCTGAATGCCCGCTATGCGCCCATGAGAACGATTTTACCGCTAATCCCGACACGCTTGACTACAAGCTCGACAAGCATGGCTACTGCCTGGATGTTTGGGGCAACCCAATCGAGACAGAGTTTGGGCCTATGCCGGGTCATTTCGGACGGCGCTGTAACGGTTTGGTGAAGGCCGGGCCGGAATACGTCAGGTGCGGCTATTTCTGGACTTCGCGTACGTGCGAAGTGTGCGAGGAAAAGAACGATATCAGCGCGCGTAGATGTAGGTCCTGCAAATCAGAAATCATCGATCCGAACGAGCGCTTGGTAGCAGAATTCCAAGCCGCCAAGAAAGACCCGACGCAGCCGCAGACTGATGTAGTTTTGTCATTGGAAACCAAGGAATCTGTATCGCAGCGCGGAAACAAGACCGTGCGTGCCGAGTGGAAGACGCCGTTTCGTAACTTTACCGTCTGGTACACGCCAGAAAGCAAGCACCCAACCGCACGTACCGACTGGCAGAAGTTTCTATCGGCAACCCAAGAGGGACCACCGGAAACGGTGTCCTACGTTCGCGGTGTCGATACAGCATTCTACCGCACCCTGGCATTCAACATGGAGGCAGACGTTGCGCCTTGATAACTTACCATTTCCTGTGTTCGGTGACACATCGTTTAGGGGCAAATGCCCTAAGGAATACGTAGAACAGGCATCTATTATTAACAGGATCCGAAAGGACTACCCCGATACATGGGGGTTGCTTGTGCTGCACCCTCGCAACGAGGGTTTGAAGGAGGGCGGTCAGTTCTCCACCGTCCTGAAGCATAAAGCTGAAGGCATGGCAGTTGGGGCAAGTGATGTCGTGATACCAGCTTCGGTGGCCTTCGTGTGCGAGGTCAAGAGGTTGGACCACACGCTATCATCATGGCAACCGGGACAGGTGCCCTATCTCACCGCTGCGCATAATGCCGGCGCGTTCGCCTGCGTAGCCTTGGGGGCTGTAGGCGCATGGGAAGCGTTCGAAGCTTGGAGAAAGTCTCTTGTTTAGACACCCCTACCAATGGCTCCACCTAATTCTAACCGGCCAGATCGATATGGAAGACGCGCCGCTGAGTGTTCAATCCTGGGCACGCCTGCCGATCTTTCAGGGCGCGTGCGACATCATCAAGATGGATACCCCTGAACAACGAAAGGCCGAACTCGCTAAGATTCCTCCGCGCGTTCGGCCTTGGGTTGAGAGGGAAGTAAGAAGGGTTTGGGTTATGAGGACATCTCTTTGACGTATTCCAAACGACGCCGCACACCCTTAGTGCTACGACCTAACCTTACGCCTATGATGGCGTAGGGCAGGCCGCTATCTCGCAGGCTCTGAGCTGCGTTGGTTTCCTCGCGTGTCCAATCCGGTTTCATGCTGCCATTGCCTCCAAATTATCGGCGTACCACTTACGCCCGTTCCATTTACCCGGTCCGTACCCCTCAAACATACAAGCCTGATGATCGCGCCAGTCGTGACGATGGCCGTTCTGAGCCAAGCTAGTGGCGTCCACCGATAAGAACGGATAATCACCTCCGACCAGAATGCCGCGAAGCATGTGAATGGGAGGCCACCTGTTTCCTAACGCTTTGGCTATTTCGTCCATCTTAGCGCGGTACGCGGGACAGCCGACATCCTCTTCTTCCGGTTTAATTCGCTTGGCGACCTCGTCAAAGCCACCAACCCAGCCAAGACAGACACGGTCGAACCGGTCGCATAGTTTTAACAAGCGATCGGTGGAACCATTCATGTGGAACAGCGGCGCTCCGACGCTGCGTCCAAAAGGCCAGTCGTTCAACAAGCCATCGTTAAACTGCGTCGGCGCTCCAGGCCGATCAGGGATGACACCCCAGCATCCCGGTTGAAATATCCGCTGTTCGTACCACGCATATAGCTTGGTATGGTCACGGGGGGCCTCATCCCATTCCAGTCCGTCTTTCTTGGCCTTGTTCCATGCCTTGAACTCGCCGTTGTCGTACATACGAAACGGGCAATGCTCCAAGGCCCGTTGATCGTCTGTAGGCGTGCCATAGCTAATGCACACGCCACGCGCAGGCATAACGGCCTTAAACGCCGCCTTAGGCGTCATAGGAGTGCCGTGGTACACGAAGGCCACGCTTAGCGCTCCCACCGTGCGTAGAGGCCTTCAGTGTGGCGGTTCACGTCAACTGCGATGCAGACGCTACCATAATATTCCAACTGTCCGCCAATATAACGTGCAAGGCTCTCACCAGTCGCAATAGCATCGGGCAGCACGTTGCCTTGAAATCGGCAGATAGCCGTAATCAATGCTTTTTGCAGGCTTTCAGCGTCGTCGCCAGCATGGAACCATGCGATCAATTCCCATGTGTGGGGGTGAATGTCACCCGGCTGAAAAGGCGGGCGGTGTGAAGCATTAAGGATAGCCCTTACCCCCGTCAGTCGCCGTTCGGGCTTCTTGCGATTAAACCAGCTCACGCCGCCATCCTCCGCAAAGCCCGCTCAGCCCGCCCAATAAGCTCAGCGTCGGTGATCCCAACAGACCGCCCACAGATCCAGAATCGGCCCCGCGGATCCTGCTTACCCTCCGCGGTACACCGGACGACTGGCTTCCACCCGTCGCGCTGCAACACACGCTGAGCCTCCCCCGCCGCCGAGTCCTCCTTATACCCACGATCGACAGGCGCGCTCATGTAGCCGGGTTTGGCGATCTTCTGTGGCTTCTCCGCGGGTTGGCGGGTGAAGTCTATGGCGCGGACGTTGGCGCCCTTCTGGATACGCTTGAGCCCCTTAGACACAACCCAGCGGCGCACGGTCTTCGTGCTAACCCCGTAGTGCTTACACAGCCACGATACAGGGTTGTCGGTCCACCTACTAACGAAGTCATCGGGAACAGGCTTGGCGGGCACTCTACGCGACTGTGGCGTGCCCTTAGACAACCGGTAGCGATCGACAGCGTTGCAGACACGCTTGCGGCCCACGTTCATCTGTTTGGCGATGGCGTCGTAGGAATGCCCCGACTCTACCAGCGTCTTGAGGGTGTTGAGCATATCGTCCGTCCAGGCGCGCTGGTGGACCGACACGCCCGACATACGCCGCCAGCGCATGATGGTATGCCGGCCTACGCCGTACATGGCCATCTGCTCCGGTACCGTCTTGTGCAGGTGTTCGCGGAAGTCGGCGGGGAGGGGGTTTTTAAGGGGGGTCATGCCATTGCTTCCTGAATGATGCGATTGTGTTCCGTGCGAACGTATTCGCTTGCAGCAATCTGGCGGCGGGCTCCCTCTGACGAAGCCGAAATCATGCGCTCAATAGCTTTTTCCAGCTTTTCGCGGTCTGCGCCGTGTGCCTTGACTGCGTGCTTATCGCCGCGACGTTCTCGGAAATTACCTTCCTTGAAACGAACTGTCTTGTCGGTCACGGCAGTTATAGTCACGATTACAGGACGGTAGCCGCCCGTCCATATAGCGTAATGGCCTACTTCGATTGTCACACCCCATCCTCCCATTCATCAACGCCGGGACCATCGTGGTAGCCAGTGCGGTCTTGCCAGCCATCAGGCGCTTTGATTACCTCCCAAGCGATCCAGCCCAGCAGGATCACGAAGAACGCGATGAAGGCGTATGCGCCGGGGGTCATGAGAAAAAGCCTCCCCACTGGAGTAAATAGAGCATCAGGAACAGGTTAAGCAGGGGACTCCACCATTTATCGGCGGGTCTAGGCTTGCCTAAATCCGTGTAGCGAACAAACGTGCCGAGAATCAGCAGCGTTAGCAAGATGCCCTCAGGCCAGCCGATGTTGATGTTCATGCCAAACGTCCTCTCTCTTGGTTCATCTCAGGCACTTGGTCTTCAAAGAATTTCAGAGCCGCTTCTGCCGCTTCTGGGCTTAACCCACCATCAGTGGTTAATAGGTGGAGCTTATATTCTCGCGTCGGTTCTTCTGGTTTTTTGCTATCGTCAAAGGTGCTGCGAATAAAATCCCGTATTTCGGAGCAATCTTCAAACCATTCTCCGTGCAACCTGCGTGCAGCGAACTTAGAATGGAGCGCCTTTTCCTCTAGCAGCGATCCCTTGATGGTATGGAAAAGCTCTAGAATCACATGGGAGCCCGTTTGAAGCTGCTTAATACGGCCAACTACATCGTTTTTCGCGTATCCGATCTTAATGGGGCCAGCGCATCCCAAAGGGCGAACGAAGTAAATCATTCAAGCCCCCATCGCATCAAGGCTGCGTTCCAGCTTGCCAATAGTGACGAGTGAGGGGACGTATCCCTTGCCGCCCTGATTGCGCTTGATCCACCGAGTGATGACAGTACCAGAGACGCCGGCATCTTTGCACAAGGCATAGAGCGAGATCCTGGCGGCGAATGTGCGCTTGCGCACTTGCTCCATGAGCTGGTTTCTTTCGTCCATGCGTCATTGGTAGCGTGTGTTATTTTGTGCGTCAACGTCAATTATCGTGTTGACACCAACCCACCCCCGCGCCCATAACCCCTCCAACAGCAATGGAGCAAATGATATGGAAACGGTGGTGATCTACAATATGGGCCTCGACGCAATGAGCGCGGGCTTACCCCGTGTAGCGCCAAATGAGGTCGATTATCCGATCGTCAGCAGGTACCAGCCTTACCACACGGTGAGTGCAGCGCTTTCCAGCACGCTGAAAGCTGCTTGGCTTGATGGTTACGACAACAAATATGCACGGAGGCGTTGACATGACCCACGACTACGACGCCATAACCCGCGCCATCAAGGAGTTGCCGCTGGGCAGGCAGTTGCGTCTATTAAGGCAGGTTGTCGAAGCGCCTGACTTCCAGCCCTTCACGTCGGATGCCCTGTTCCTGTTAGACGAGGCGCTAAACGACATGGACGCGCAGGCAATCGAACTACTACGCGAAGACGACATCGCTATTCATGGAGCGATAGTATGAGCATTACCGCAATATGCTTTAGCGTGTTCTTTGCATCTATCATCGCCGGAATGTTTGGGATTTGTTATTTGGCGCATCGCTTTGAAGCTCAGTTCGATTGGCTGTTAGATCAGTGGTGGGGCTTACCCACCTCCATAATCGGCGCGCCAATGGCGATATTCGGACTAGCTTTCGCAGCAGCAACTTTAGTGGAGTACATCGCATGATCCCCTCAGAAGCACAGATCGCCAAGGAAATCGCGGCATTCGGACCCGGCCTGGGGAAGATGCAAGCCATCAATCGTATTCGTCAGCGCGCCTGGATTGTCGAGCAGCAGCGGCGTAATGTTCGGGGGTTTGGGTTGTGATATACCAGAGGCCAAGCTCAATGCACACCCGAGACCGCGACATCGCCAACATGCCGCTGGAGCCGGCATATGCCAAGGATGAGCCTTGGTGGGTTTCCTTGGCGCTGTGGCTCGCAATCATTGGCGCTGTAGGCATGGTCTACATCGCGTTTCATTCGTAGGATCTGGATATGACCAACAACACAGAACAGCAAGCGGTGCCGGTTGCGCAGGAGTGGTATGACGCCTGGATCACGGCATGCGCTCGGTACAATTCGTTCATTAATCGCGACAGCGACAGCGTGTTCGAAGCGGGTTGGAATGCTGCCCTCGCCTCCCTTCCTTGCAAGTCGGGCGAAGGTGCGGGCGTTCCTGATGGCATGAAGCCTTGGGCGGGTGGTGATGTAGCGCCCGTCGATTGGAATGGCGGTCCGGTCCTTCTGCGAAATGGCAGCACTATGTTTCCGAGCAACGTGTCTCTTGCCTATCACGCGAACGGCACCAACCGGTGGAACCACCAGCGGGAAAACCGCAATCCTGATTGGGACATCATCGCCTATTCTGCCGCCCTCACTCCCGATGCCACCCAGACGCGAGAAGCGGAGGGGCCGCGCCTCATGAGCGAAGGAGCCAAGACCGGCGAGCGGGTGCTGGTACATTTCACTGGTAAGGGCTGGCTTACGGTGACGTGGGAAGACCCATACGGCGACGGTGATTACAAGGGCTGGTGCGTCGATGATGACAAGCACGGCCCCTACTCGCTGCGGGGCTATAACGAAGGCGACGACACGCACTGGATGCCGCTTTCCGCATTGCCCGCCCTCAACGCCCGAGGCGGGGCATGAGCGGGCGAGAAGGCAGCAACACCGCCAGCCGGATCGCGGAACTACGCAAGCGGATCACGAAGAACCGGGGCATCGCCAAGCGTGCTTCGGAAACGTCGATGGAGCTCGCGCGCAAGGCTCAACGTGCCGAGCGTGAAATCTATTTCGATCAGAAAGAGATCGAAGACATGGGCGGAAAGGTACGTCGATGAACACCCCCAATCTCAACCCGAGCCGCGAGTTGATGGGGTGTCCTTTTTGCGGCGGTGAGGCCACGTACCAGTGGCATTCATCGCCGGAGTGCTGGATCGAATGCCAGACGTGTTTCGCGGTGGGTCCGAACGACAAGGATACCACGACGGAACAGCATGTCGTCGGCTGGAACACCCGCGCCCTCTCGCAGACACTGCCAGCGCCGGGGGAGGTGGACTATGCCGAGGCCGCGCGCGTGATGTTCGAAGCGTGTCCAGATCGGTTCATGCGTGCCGAGCAGTGCTATCCTGCGATCGATGCGCTTGCCGCTGCCGGGTTCTTCGCCACCTCACGCTCGCAACACGAAAGGGCTTCATCATGAAGATTTCGCTCGAAACCATAAGTGACGCGATCGATCAGGGTGTGACCGGCGCTGCGAAACGCGCTGTCCCTGGCATCGTGGATACCTGCCTAAACGCGCTATGGGACCACCCCTGGTTCCCCTTCATCGTGGGCGGGCAAGTTCGGCTTATCGAGACAGGCATGAAGCCTCGCGATGCTTGGGAGCTATCCCGCAAAGTGCTGATCGAATGGGTGCGCAGCGAAGGCGTGCAGTTCGGCGACCCTCGTTACGGATGGGATGCACAAGGCGGGCGCGGAATCGTGGAGGAATGCGAAATCCAGTATTGGGATGCTGCCTCATGAACCCGACCACGACCCCCAAGGCGGGGGCTGTTGCAGACGTGGCGGCGATTGCAAGGGGGTTGGAGCCTACCGAGATCAGCCGATTGCTTGAGGGGCGTCTCGACTGGCGCATGACGGACTGGCAGGACCATTGCGGCGACGCTGGTTGCCCCATGTGTGACGGGGCTACGATACCAACCGCCTATCCTAACCTTTTGTCCGCCGAAGACCTCGCAGTCCGCCAGCACCTTGAGCAGGGGGCGACGGCGCATGACTGAACCATGCGAACACTGCTGCCAAGAACCGACGTTCAAGGCCGTGGAGCGTCAGCAGCAGCCTTACAGAGGGCTTTGGCAGGGTTTTATAGCCCGCATATCCTCAGTGCCCTTCAACGCCGCTCCAGATGATCGCGTGACACGTGAAGATTTGGAACGTTGGGCGGTAGAGCTATGGAACGATCAACCGGAGGCTAAGGCGGCGGTTGCCTTGAATACGACGTTGCTGGGTAGGGAGGGGGAGGTGGGATGACTAAAATTGTGTATCTCATAGTCGGTTGCGCCACAGGTGGATTGATTGGCTACACCATGATTGAAACATTTGGAGCGTGGGGATACCTGATTGTTATGCCTTGGGACATTACTTTGGGTATAATGGTTGGCAAGGCGATGCGGGACTAAAGCCCCGCCCTCTTAACCACCACCCGCATCCCCTCAGCCTCAGCAGCCTCAAACAAAGCATCCTTGGCCGCATCAAGCGTCAGGGGTGCTTTTGGGTTCGCGGCGATCTTGGCAACGGCGGGGATTAGGAATCGCTTGGCAGCGTAGGCGGCTAGTTTACCGAAGATGCTCATGGTGTCGGATCCTTGTTCACATTCACATCGCCGGTAGTCGTGGTGGCTACAGATCCGCTCTTGGGGCGAAAGGTACCCAACACGCCGATAAGCCCGGTCATCACGCCACCGATGCCAATCGCCTCCACGCTCTTGCCGAACGCGAGACAGATGCATGCCGCGGCGAACAGCAGGACGATGGCGCCCAGAGTAGCTAGGAAGGCGATTAAGGTGTGGTTGTCTTCGTTCACGACACAATCCGATCCAGCCAGCCAAACATAAAACGCTCCTGCGATGGCGAACCTTCAGCCAAAGACAGGTAGCGAGCCCCCTGGAGCGCATTTAGGAGCGCCAGAAGCCGACGCTCGCCCTCCTTGCCGCGCTTGGCAATGTAGGCCTTCAGAGCGGCCACGGTGGCAGGGCCAATCTTGCCGTCAGCTACGATGTCCTTGTAATCAGCGCCCTGCTGGTTCAGCGCGTTCAAGGACCGCTGTAGGAAGCCGCTAGGCACTGCTGGCCCCATGTTCACGCCCGTATCGACCAACTCGGAAGCGATCAGCGGGGAAACCTCAGCAATGGCCGCAAAGCCCGGTTTTACGACATACTGCGTGCGGTAGATATCCAACGCCTTATCGCGCGGCATATCCTTCATCGCGCCGCCGTAGCCATTCGTGCGGGCTACGTTGACGGTGATGCCCCAGTTGGTTTCACCGCCGCGGTCGCTGGGATCGTTGACGTAGCCCCCTTCGTTGCGGAGTACGGTTTCTAGGATTGCATCGATCATCACGGCTTCCCCCTCTGCGCCCGCCAAATCTCACCCTGCTGGATCATGATCTTGTTGGCGCGCGAATGCTTGTAATCCCGCCAAGTCCTGCCAGCGAGGAACAGGATAACCCCGTATGTCAGCAGAGACACAGCCCAACCTTCAAACGGGTTGTCGTTCTTGAACATGATGACGGGGATCGTAAGGAATGAACCAGCGCCCATCATGCCAAGGCCGGAGCGCTCGCAAAAGTTGGTCATCTCGCGAAACTGGGTGAGCTTGAACACGACGATAGACGTTACGATCAACCGCCCCGCGACGTTCAGGATGTCAAAGACGGTCATGCCGTATCCTTCCCGCCGAACAGGGCAACACCAGCTTTGGCCTTTTGAATGGCGAACGGCAGAAGGATGTTCCATCCGGTCCCGCCGATGTAAACGATAGCGTTGGTTGCGCGGATGTTCGCCTCTTCAATACCCATCCACTGAGCCACGGACGGCATGAAGAACACAGCAAACCCGAACCCCGAAAAGAGTGTCAGTGCGATTTGCACCCACGTCATTTCCTTATAGGTCATTTGTGCCAACGCGGTGACAGCGCCAGCGAGTGCGGACATAAACATCCACACGTGGCGCATATCGCTGTCATTAATCACGACGCATTTTCAACCACTCGGCGGGGATCACGGCGTACACCACGAACGCTGCGCCAACAATCAAACATACGATCTGCACAGTCACCACCCCCAACCACGAAAAGCGTTGCAAGCTGGAGAATCAATGCCGCGTCCAGCACCCGGCGATAGTCGAGATATTCCAGCCCGTTAGCCCATGCTACAGCGTGCATGGAGAGCGTTACCATATAGGCAGACCAAAGGATAGGCGACCACCAGAACCGACGGCAGGTAAGGCCTACGGCGATAAGTGACGCTAGATCGATGACCGACCATGTATCCTCTGTGCTGACATCTACGCCCCAGCCGGACAGAACGAAGCCGAGAGAAGCAGGCGCATAGATCCAGGGCATCGAGAACAGCAGCCAATTGGCCGTTATCACCAGCGCTGCCGTCAGTACCGGGGCGCGGTCCACCTTCACGCATGCCGACACTGCCACCGCTAGGGTGCACATCAGGCCGAACGTGAAGATAGACCACATGACGGTTAAGCTAACCGCGGCTTCTTAGGCGGCTGGGGCGGATTCGTGTTGCCGCCCCCGCCAGACAGCGCCTGCAACGTCTTGTTGGAGGGCTTCGGCGCCGGTTTCGGCTTCTTCGGCGTGGTTGGCTTGGTCATGTTACTTTTCCTTTTCGAAAAAATTATCTGGGACATACTCGCAGCCCACAACCCTTTCAGGGTCGTTATTGATGATAGCATCCTGCCTGCTGTTTGCATCAACGTTTTTGGTCGAGCCATCTTCGTAGGTCATAAGAAATCTGTATGTCATGTCAGTGTTACCGCCTTTCCGTCAGTGGCGCTAGTTGGCGCGCCTCCTGTCTTGAAACGCAAGATGGGATTTGCGGGGTCTGTCTCATCAACGAACAAACGAAACTTACCGCCTTTGCCAAAGACAAAATGCTGACCGTTAAACAGGCCATCACCCAAAGTCTGAATATGGCCGGTATTGGCATAATCGCGAGCTTGGTAAATCTGGACTTCCGCAACACGGAACTTGTTTGCCGTTGCCGCGTATTCGATGCTTTCAATTTTTAGCTGCCATGCCGTTTTGTTTGAAGTCGCGGGCAACTGGAAACGCAAACGTATTGCGTTATAATCGCTGGTTAAAATTAGCCTGCGTTCATTAGCAATAGCGCCTGTGGATTGGTTCTGCATATAGACGCGGACAGCGTAAGAGCTATTGGTGGAACCACGCGCCAAAATAAGGGCAACGCGGACCTGCTTGCCTTCCGAAAGATTGGCATCAAGAGGGAAATATAGACCTTGGCCGTTGCCAGAAACAGTTACCTCCACCGCTCTTGCAATTCCGGCGTAATTGTTAGTACTGGCGGCAGATGCCCCCCCGTATGTTCCGTTAGGAGAGAAATTGGTAAACTCTGCAACCGTGCTGGCAGAGCCAAGCCTAAACAGCGATGCGTCATCTCCTCCCGCTGAGGGCAGGGCAACCATCTCCTGGTTTCCGTACAGGCCATCGGGATCGTCTTGTACGCCAATCAGCGCCTGACCGTTCACTACGCCATCGCGGAAAGGTAGCCCCTGGGGGTACCCATCGCCCGCGAACAATTCCACCTTATGGTTCATGTTCGTATAGTCGTTGGGTCGAGTACCCATGTACTCAACCATTACAGTATGCGCGCCACCGTCATGGCGGTTATTCTGCCACCGAACCCCACGGAACTGCCCGATATACGATCGGCAGAACGGAGCGCTTGGTACGGCCATGCACGCCACACGGCTATCCTTGACCGTAATATTCTGGAGGTATGCGCCAGTCGGATACCATGTGGCATCAGGCATGCGAACCTGCCGATTTGCCCCTGCCGCTTCCTTTGCGATCAGAATGCGGACATCCCCAGCTTGCATGTTCTCATTGCCGAACTTTGTGCCGGAAATGATGTGTGCGTTACCAGCGTTGACCCCATCGGGATCGGTATCGTTAGGCACAAACCAGAAATTGGCGAGAAACGGTGTGGTGCTGTCCCAACGCAGCATGTCGTTGTTTTCGAAATGTGAGGAACCAGACTGGTAAGGCCCCCATTTGATATGGATGTAGTTTCTGAGGAACTTGTTCTTTCGAACCAAGCAGCCATCGGCATAGCCACCCCAGGCAATACCAATTGCCTGAGAACCCGCAGCCGCCATAAAGGAACAGCCCGTCACCTCAAGATACGGTGCGTCAACAGCATTGTTGCCAATCGCGCACTCTGTGTAATTGTCAAAAACACAGCGCTCGAAAACAAGCTCTCCGTTGACATTAACACCGGTATAAGTGTGCTGGAACGTTCCCTTTCCGCCCGCAAAGTTAATGCCGTAACAATATATGTTATTCATGCGCTCGTTGCATGTAAACGCATACTGTCCGTCTGGGATTAAAACTACGACCGTACCGGGTACGGCATAAATATGCAGAGACACGAATGGCTGAGTATTACCCGTTAGAGCTATAACTTGGCTCAGTGAGTAGGCGCCAGCCGGAAGAAAAGTGGCATCCTGTGGGTGTGCCCAATAACTTGCATCGATTTTCGGAGCATAAGTACCCGTCGAGGCCGCAAAGGCCAACGCAGAGGAAAATGCAGGCTGGTCATTGGCAGGAACTCCGCCGGCAGAACCCACACTAGCCCCAAAATCCTGTACGGATTTACGTTCCGAAAGCTTCTTGTCCGAAGGGCGGAATTTTGCCGTAGTAGCGGCTAGGAAGGCAACGGACTGCGCGCTCTGAGGAACCAAGGCGCCTGTCGTCAATGGCACGCTATTGAGCTGCACAACGTCCGTACGAGCTGTGAAATTGCCAGTCTGGTAGGTGAAAAGGCCGTTTACATATCCACCATCAGCGCCTGAAGGCGCTGCAAGACGCGGTGAAGGATAGACGATAGGATCAATGGCTTTTAGCGCCGCAAGGGTAGGAAATGTCGCATCAGAGGGCCCGACATCGCCGGTAGCTCCTGGCGTTCCAGTATCGCCCTTAGTCGAATTCATCGCTACCGACGGCACACGAAAGATAAAGCTGGTCGCATTCGGCGCGTAGATGTCGAGGTGATACGTCCCCGGCACTACGTAGAAATCCAGATTCCCGTAATCGTCGGTGGAGCCCATGTTGTCGACGCCGGACTTCGTGACGATCGGCGTACCGTTGTCGTCGGCGGACATCGTGATGGTATTTTGGGTAGCTGGATCAATGACGCGCGCATAGTAACCCACAAGCGAATCGCCGCTGGTGTTGGTGATGGCCTCGAAATAATGGTGCATCTCTTAGCCCCGCCTATTGGTTCGACTGGTTATAAAGATAGTAATCGCATTGTCCAACCGCCGTGTTGCCGTTGGCGTCGGTACAGGTGACCGTGGCTGTGGCGTATATCTCTTGGTTGTTCGATAACGTCGCTGTGAATGCGGTGAAGGCATTTGCGGGGTTCGTGATCGTCACGCCGCCAGCCGTCCAGACGTAAGAGTAGGGCGCAGTGCCGCCACTGGGGGTGGCCTGAGCATAACTGGTGGTGACGGTTTGTCGAATGGGTTTTGGGGGATTTGCGCCGCCTTGCACGTAGGGAGTGACCGACAAGGACAGCGGCGGGATGAAGGAGGCAATACCCGCCCACGTTCCCGAACGGTAAGACTCCCCGCGCGTAATCCGCCGCCAAGCGCCGCCGATAAGAACTTCTCCGCGTGCAGGGGTTCGCCATGCTCCAGAGATGAAGGCTTCCATATTAGGCATAATAGAACACGACCATGCCTTCAGCGCCGGTAGGACGCGCCGAGCCCTCAGGCAAGAACATCACACGCCCGTCGGTTTGAGCAGATCCTGCATGGTGGAGGTAGGCGCCGCGATCTTTCCTTAGAATATCGCCAGTGAAGGTGCCGCCGCCGATCGGCATAACCGTGCCAGATGCCGGCAGCTTATTGAACGTGTCTTTAGCTGCTGCCGCCAGATAGCGCGCGACCTCGTTCAATCCACCGGGTGAGCAGCCCTCAGCAATGTTCGTGCCGCCAATCGTTGTGTTCTCCGCTGGAACAACCGAGAACTCACTAGCACTTGGCATTATACTTACTCCCGAGATCTGCTATACCATAAGCTATGTCATGGGGTATCATATTGGGTATTGCGCTGAAAGGCGCGTTATTCGAACTCTACCATCAATGGTCATTGCGTCGCCAACTGCGAACCGGCACCGGCCAGCATGGGCGCACCGAACAGACCGCCAATGCGCGCCCGGTTCGCTATGCCGTTACCAGCGCGGATAAGCATATCAGGACGATCGAGCAGAGCCGCTACTAGCGCCCGTTGCCCCACACGACTTCCGCCAGCGGCGAGCAAGCCGCCCAGTGCAAGTGTGCCGCCGATGCCCTTTGCAGCGCCTTCACCGTCACCAGCGGCATACCCAGCACCACCCGCACCACTTAGGCCTAAACCCGCTGTGACAGCCGCCCGGGTTGCTGTACCACTATCCGCGATCTTGCTAGGCAACACACGCTGCGCCGCCCGGGTAAGATTGTAGAACGGCTGGTTAGTCGTTCCCTGTCCGCCGCCGAAGCGACGTGCATTAGCTGCCGCTGCGTCGGAAAGCTGCGCTGCCGAGAATAGCCCGGGATCACCAGTGGTAGTACCGCTACGGGCGCGGTTTACGGCATCTTTCAGAATTTCCACATTGCGGTTTGCACGGTTGGCAGCATTGTAAGCCGGCAGCGTACCCGGAGACTGACGCTGCAATAGGCCCTCAAGTGCGCCTTCAGCCTGCCGCGTCACTTCCCCGAAGTCGTGACCATATGGAAGGTTTTCGACAGCCCGGGCATCACGGCGAAGACCGCGGATAGACTGCTGAAAATCATTGCCGCTCAGACCGCCGTTAGCGTCAAACGAATTCCCCACCCGGGTCGGCAGGGTATAGTCCAGATTGCCGCTCATGGGATCGGGAAGCGCTCGACCTGCCGCGATGGCTCCTTGCATATCGCCAATGAACGGCGCGTCAGCCTGCACCTGAACCGGGTCTAGGGCATCGCTATAGGCTTGCGAGCGCGCACCGCGAGCAATGTCAACGCCTTGTTCGCGCACGACGCCACCAGTATTGGCGTTGATCGGGGCTAGGCCCTCATCAAACGCCGCACGATTCATACCTTCGAAGCTATCAGTATAGCGCCCCCGGGTGACAGCGCCGACGCCCGGAATGCCAGTGGTGGAATTCTCTAGCAACTGAGCGCCGCGACCTAGCGCACCGTTCTGACTGAGCGCCTGCCCTGCCGTCAGAGGCACGCCAGCGGCACGCAAGCCCTGCACGTCGGCATTCTGCACACCGCGAAACGCGCCGCCAACACCCCGAGCAATACCCCGCCCAGCGGCACCGCCAGCCAGCCCGCCAACACCGCCTCCGAGAGCGCCCAAGACACGGCTCTGGTCGGGGCCATCAGCCGAACCCGCACCATAGGCAGCGCCATACAAAGCATCCCCGCCCAATGCAGCCGCGCCAGCACCCAGACCCGCACGCGCCAATCCCAACTCAGCGCCACCAGCAGCCAGTGCGCCACCCGTCACGGTCCCCGCCAACGAAGCGCCTGGATACTGCTGTTGGCTATAGTCGATCGCCAGCTTGGATTGCCCGCCTGCGATGTTATCGAGCGTTCCCGCCGTCAGCGCATCAGCGGCGTTGATGGCATAAGCACCACCTGCCGAGTCTGCCAGAGAACCAAGAGCTTTACCAACACCGCCGCGCGTATCGTCAGCAACGGGGGGCGCGAAGTTCAACCGCCCGCGCTTGGCGATGGCTGCGATAGTGGCTGGATCGGAGAACGTCTGGAACCCGTTATCCGACAGCAGCCGGTTAAGCTCCTGTACGCCCGCACCCTTGGTGTAGGCTTCAGATAGCTTCTTGGACATCGCTACGCCTGCCGCGGTCGCAAAGGTGCTGCCACCACCCGAGCCGCCAGAGATACCGCCGCCAGTCGTGCCGACGTTGTAGCCTTCTGGGCCGCTGGGGTTTTGTGGCGTAGTGCCTGCGCCGGGGATCATTGCGGCTGGCTGCTGCCCTGCCTGTTGCCCCTGCCGACGTGCGCCACCCATCGCATCCGCTAGACCCTGAAGGCGACGGATCTTATCTTGAATAACCGCGTCCCGGTCGCTGGACTGCGGAATGTACGGACCGACGGCGCGCTGCGCTTCCTTTTCGGTGTTGAGCTGCCCGCCAGTCAGCCCCAATGCAGGACCGACAAAGCCACGCACGGAATTGCCGGCAGCGTCGAACTGCTGGTTTTCGGTGGTGGGCAAATAGTCCTGCAAGCCGCCGATGCCCGACGTACGCCCCGGCCCCGCTGCAAACTTCGCCTTGATGTCGTCGATAGCGCGCTGGAGGTTCACACGGCCAACCTGACCCGAGACCGGCAACTGGGCTTCGCGCTGCGCCTTCTGCAATGCCAATGCCGCCGTAGCCGCATCTGCTTCAGCCTTCGACGTATCCGCCGCCGCCTGCCGTGGCGCATAAGGAACCTTAGCCGCCTCTAGCGCGATCTGCTGGGCAGTCTTCTGGTTGCCTAACCCAGCACCCTGAAGGTCCACAGACTGCCGCTGTGCCTGCACCGGGTTAGGCGCAACCACCGAACCCCCGCCCTGCTGCGGTGCAGGCGATGCCAACGAAACAGGATTGCCCGCTTCATCGATATTCCAGATGTTACCGGCTTCGTCGCGTGCCTGCTGCTGTGCCATTATACCCCCATGCGCCGAAGGATGTTATCGGCGTAAGCATTAGTCTTCGGTCCCCAGAGGCGTCGGTTAGGGCCTCCGTGGTATCGCATTAGCCCATCGCGCACGTTGCCGGTAGCGTTAAGGGATTCCTCCAGATAGCCTTGGCCTAGCGCTTTCTGGTAATTAACTGCGGCTTCAGACGTGCCCGACATGAGATCCGGCCTCCACGGAACGCCTAGCTTCTTCGCCACGCCCGCCGCGGTTGCAGGTAGCATCTGGGTCATACCCTGCGCCTGTCCGTATTGCGTCATCGGTCCCGAGATACCCGCACGTCCGCCGCTTTCCTGTTTGATGAGGTGCGGCAGGATGTCAGCGGACTGGAAAGGTACGCGCCCCTTGCGAGGGCGCACCTCCACCACCGAGGGGGGTAAGTTTGCCGACTGGTGCCTGTGGGGCACCCTGCATGCCCATCCCCATCGAGGGCGGCGTTACCCAACGACCGCCACCAGCGCCGTCGGACACGAAGTTTGGGGCAGGGGAGGCTAGAGTCTGAGCGCGTTGAAGATATAGCGCCTTGGCCTGCGGTGAGCCTGGATCGATGCCACCCGCTACCAACGCACGCGTAAACGTGTCATCAGCCGGGGTTTTGGGATGTGCCGACTCGTACTGCTGCTTGCGTTCCCAATCGGTGTATTCGTCGGTGCGGCGCTGCTGATACTGTGCTGCTTCCGCCGCTGCCTGCTTCTGCCGAGCCAGACCTGGCAAGAACGTCCCTTGACCACCTCCCCACTGCGATAGAGTATCGCCCAGCGTGCCGATGATAAGCTGAGCGGTTGACGGCTTCTTGTACGTCGGAACAGCGGCATCCCGAGCCACAGGCCCCGTTCCAGGCGCGGAACGATCCTCCACAAGGTCACCCGGCGTGCGGCCCATCGGCGCTCCGAACAATCCCCGACGTGTCGTACCCAACATGCTCAACCCCCCGCGTATGCGCTGGCAGCGTTACCGGCTGCTTGTGCCAGTAGCTGTGCGATGGACTGTGACTGCTTCGTCGTGTTGTTGGTGTAGGAACCCAACAGCCCGCCAATGCTGGACGCCGCCCCCGCTGCCGACTTGATCGGTGCCTGCTGCGATTCCAAAATGCTCTGAATGATAGACAGCGGCTGATACTGGCCCGCCGAGATACCGGCAGCAGCACTAGCAGCGCCGTCCATGCGGTTACGCTCTGCGGAGTAATCCGCATACCGAAGGTTATTCTCATTCTTCGCGAGATTGCTAGTGATGATGTCGCCAAACGCCGAACCACCCGTCAAACCACGTGTGCCCAAGGATGCCGACAAACCATTGCGCACGCCTGCGTTAGTCTGATCGATCTGGCCCTGAAGGTAGGGATTACCTGCATCGAGATACTTGCCCGAAGTGACATCCTGATTATACTGCATAGCTGACTTAACACCGGGATCACCGTTGTTATACTTTTCGAGAAGGCCGGGAACAGCGCTACCGAGCGCATTCGCCGTGCTTGTAATCCCCGGCTGGGCCTGAGCGTAAGCCGAGTTCACATTGCCAGCAGCGCCTTCGATCTGCTGGCTGTAAATCGGCTTAGTCGTGGAGGTAGTTTTCGAGCTACTAAGACCCACGCTACAAATCCTTCCGAAGTTCTGTCTGGTATAACGAATATCCGTGATCTTTCAACACCCGAGACCATGCGGGTCGAGAAGCAATGCACGCAAACGTAATCCCGTATCCGCGCGCCCAATCTTCCGATTCTTCGATCAGCGGTAGGATGCTATCGAGGGAGCCAACAGCCACCAAGCCATGCAACTCTGTGGCGCCGGCTGGATATTGCTTCACCGTCACCACTATCACCGCATCGTCATTGGCAAAGATGCGCGCCTCGTTATTGAGGATCTGAACGTCTAGCCAGTCGATAGTATGGCAGCGCTGGTCCATCACTGAGATTATCTCGGATCGCCGCGACTGATACGCATCCCAATGTTCGGGCGGGTACATCACGGCACGTCAACCCAATCGGTGCCGTCGTAATACTGCATCACCCCCGCATGATACCGCACGTCCTCCGCCTGTGGTTTGCGGTTGATAAGCGTGTTAATGGCGTTGGCGACCAAGCGAGGCCAGTCGGAACGCTGGGCATCGACGGGAACGGGTTTAATCACCGCCCACCCCCAGTCGAGTAATCCACGTCTAGACCCTGCGCATAACTCCACCGCACGCCCTCAGCGATCGTCGTCGTAATCGCCAGATACTTGCCCCGTGCACGAACTGGCACCCGCCCGCTGGCCTGCATCGTTCCCGAAGTCACCAGCCCGATACGATCCCCCATACGTTGCCGCTGATCGATGGAAATGGTAACACCAGTGGTGGCGTCCGACATAGGCGTAAGCGACCGAACACGCGCCACCAGCGGGTCAGCCAGCGCTTGCCATCCCATCGTAATTACGGCCTGAAGGTTAGGCCCAGCCAGTGCCCCGATACGGCTCAAACGGTCCACCAGATACAGGCGAGGATCACCGCCCTGGAACCGTGGATCGTCCAGTGAGTAGGGCATGGTATCGAGGTCTGGATAGATCGCCGCCACATCCTCCAGCGACAAGCTGCTTTCATAGCCCGCAAACAGACCCAGAAACGGTATCTCGATGGTGGAAGCGCGATCCAGCACCCAGTTATAGACCCAGATCCTGCCGGGGGTTCCGGGTACGCCCCAGAACACCAACGAACGCTTGGGATCGATCGCGGACCACATCTTTTCGTAATCTTCCGGCGACACGGAATCACGGAAGGCTTGATCGAACTTCTCGTTGCCCAACGGCTTCAGCGACTGCCCATCCTCCAGCGACATGAAGCCGCGGTCGGACAGGAAGAATACGGAGCGGCCTGCCTGAGCAATCGAGCCGGAGGAGGCGCACCCGAAGTTGGGCGTAATCTCACTGAAGGAGAACGGCGCAGTAGCATCCCCGGTCCGCTCCATACGCACCAGCCGGAACCGCTGAAGGATGACGCCGTATTCGCCGCCCGCGATGCCCTTGATTTCGCCACCGGTAAGCATCGGCTGGAACCCCGACTGGTCCACGCCCGCCGTCCATTTCGTGTGATCGTTGAAACCGGACCACTTCACCAGCAGCTTGTCGCCGCCGGCCTGCGTGATGACGACATAATCGCCCACCACCGCCACACCGTTAGCGCTGGGACAACCGGTAAGATCCGACGCGGTGCCTGCGTTGAGGTCGATTTGCTTGGTAGTTACCCCATTGACCGCGACCACGAAGTTGCCGAACTGCACGAACCGCCAACGGTCTGCGATGGACAGGCCAACCAACAAGTCCGTCCAACCGCCGCCTGAGTAACGCGCTAGGCCGTTTGCCGTGCCCGCCAGCAGGTAGGTGGTGCCGTCCGTCGAGATAGCCGCGAAACCGCCCTTGAACGTTGCGGGCAGCGGATCCGAGATGTTGGAAAACCCACGTACCGGGCGATAGCCGTCGGCAGCGGGGAAAACGTTGATTGCCGCCGTCAGCACGTCGCGGGGCAGCTGATCTGGAAGGTATGCCGGGTATGGGAGGCGTTTGGTTGACATGGTTAGGAAGCCATAGCATAAAGGCCGGGTTGCGGCGGGGAATTCCGTGTTGTGTCCCTTGCTAGGTATAAATCAATGCCTGAGCCCCGTCGCAGCATTATTCGCCCATCGTCTAACGGCAGGACATCGCGTTTTGAGCGCGTGAATCTAGGTTCAAATCCTAGTGGGCGATCCATCACATACGCGCTCCGCGGACTTGGCTAATCCCCCGCGTAACCAACGGCGCCGAACCCCAGCGGGCTTTCTGCGCCGCCGACTGGATCGAACCCATCAGCGTCGACACCTCTTGCGCCGCCTGCGCCATCCCCGCTTCGTCACGCTCACGACGGGCAAGATGATACAGCACGCCAGCGACATAGAGGTCTGGATGCTTGCGCAGGAGCCAGTTGGACACCTGAGCGTCCGTAAGCCCTAGAATGCGCTGGTAATAGACCATCTCAACGGCAGCGGTGCCAACTGGGCCCACGCGGATGTTGCCCCCCTCCAGCGTGTACGCCATCGGACAGCCCGAGCGTCCGTAGTATGTGGCAAGCAACCCCGAAGGCGACATGCTTGCCAGAGGTTGATCCGGCATCCCCTCCACAAAGATGAAACGCATCTCTAGGAAGTCTGCGGGTAGGGCGGTCAAATCCCCGCTAACGGTAAACACCGCCCGCGCTTCCATATCCGGCGTCCTGAGCGTCCGGTTAAACTCTGCCTCAGCCTTCCTCAACGCCCGGTCAATCGCCTCCTGATTATAGTCCGCGTCGTCCATCATATCGCGGATCTCCGTCACCAACTCCGAATAAGAGGTGATGGAGCCGGGAGCGTAGGTTGGAATTGCGATGGACATGGTATAATTGACCTATGTAATTAAACGCGGCGCAGTTCAGCCGCACCAATCTTGATCGTCGCACCGCCATTGTTGACGCGAGCCTCGACGCGCACGATTGAGCGCAGCGATCCGGCAACAATCACGAGAGGATCCGTGATTGCGCGACCGGCGAACGCAGATGGGAACGGATAGTAGCTTGCACCGATGATGGCGTTATCCATCCACCGCGAGAAGCCGCGATCCAATGCGCCGTCATAATCCAGAACCTGAATAAACAGGCCCTCCAGCCCGGTTGCGCCGGACACGTCGAGATCCATCGCTAGCTGTAGCTTGTCGCCGGTCGTGTAGTAGGTGCCAGCAAGCGGGTCGGTGATGAACGAGTACCGATACGTCGACACGCCCGACGCGCTTGCGAGCGTCAGCGTCTGGAAGTTCCCCGGCTTGCCGTCCGCCCGCGCCTCGATCGACGCGACGGACGTGCCTGTACCTGTGAGTGTGCGGTTATTCCAACCGGTAGCGACCGTGCCAGAAGCCGCGCCGCCCGTGCTGGTGTTGGTGCCCGCCGTACCCTGGAACAGTGACGAACCGCCCGCAACCTTTTCCAAGATGTTGCCGAACGGGTTGCTGGTCGCATCGTAGACATCAGCGCGAGAGCCTACAAACGGGAGGGGTCCCTGCAATAGCGGAAGGGTCGTGCCATTGACCGCACCGCCGATCGCGAAGTCGGCAAGCGTGGCGGGATGGATACCGTTATCGCCAGTGCCGTTGTTCTGGTAGTAACCTGCGATCGGATCGCCTGCCGCGTTGGCAGGATCAGCGAGCAGATAGTTTGCGTCCACCACCAAGGCCCCGAGAGCCGGCGCGTTGCGGATCAGGAGCGCGTTGAACTGCTGCGACTGCGCCGATGCAGGAGCCGACCAGCTACCGATAGCACGCGACAGATCGGCAAGGCATACCGGTCGGATACCTGCTGCAATGAGCGGCTGGAGGATAGCCGCATATTGCGTCCAGCCGTCCGCTGCCGTGACATTGGCGGCGAAGGAGTTTGTGCCAGACAGGACCAGCGCATGAGTCGGGCGCGGCGTCATAGCCAAAACCTGAACGACCTGAGTCTGCATATCAGTAATGAGCGAGCCCGACACTGCCACATTGTAGTCCGATGGCGCAGAGACGCGACCGCGGCTCAAGAACTCCCACCATGCGGCAATGCTGGTGGTCTTTTTGCGGTTCGTCATTCCGCCGTTCTGCACGACGCGCTGGATACCCTGAGCCATACGACTGTCGCCGATGACAGCGACAAGGGCGCGCCTGCCGAATCCTCGGGCTGTGACATCGCCGCCAGACGTATTTACCGCAGCGTTAAACTCCGCGGCTTGCGTCGGCGACATATTCGCGAGGATCGTCATGCGGAAAACTCCAGATACTGCCCGTCCGAGAACTGGAGAGCGTTGCCGTCGGTGAACGTTAAAGCCAGAGCGCTAATACCCGACTGCACACCCCCCATAGCTGATTGATAGTCATCCTGATTAGGATCCTGGCTACCGCCCATTGCGGAGTTGATGAGGTCGCGGTTGGTGTTGGCCACAGCTTACATTCCCGCGCAGGGGTCGGTAGGCCAGCCTAACGATGCAGCGATATCAGGATAAAGCGGCTGGGGGATGTCGATTGCATACTGCAAGCCGGTGTTGCTCAACAGCGTTACGCGGATGATCTTCGGATCAAACGTCGCGATGCACTCAACCTTTACGAGTTCCATATCTACTACCCCTCTCTTAACCAGCCGAGAACCAGCCCGTCGGGCCGTATTCAATGAGTTTCGCACCACCGCCGAGCAACGAAAGGTTGCTGCCGATGAGGCCCGTAATGGTGGTCGTGAACAGCCCTAGCACGCCGTCCATGATAACGCGCTGCTGCTGACCTATGAAGGCGTTGGTGGCGCTGGGAACAACGCTCATGTTGCCCAACAGCGTTCCCGTCAGTCGCAGCGTGGGCGGTGTCACCAGTGGCAGGATGCTGATCGATCCAGAAGTCGTTGTGGCAACGCCTGCAAAGTTAGGTCGCTGCGGAATCCACCGATAAGCTACGCCGTCAAAGCGGCAGCGCATGATATCGTCTACCGCACCGTAAAGGTCCGACACACGCGCGTATTGCCCCATGTAAGTCGGAGAGGGCGGAAACGACGCAATAAGGTTTGCAACCGTCGTCGGCGTGGTCGCTGTGCCGCCTACAAAAGACGTGCTGGCGTTCGCGGTGATGATATCGCGAACCTGTTGCTCTGTGAGACCACCCTGGACTTCAGCCATGCTACGACTCCGTTGCGGAGTAGGAGAGCGATACAGCCGAACCAACTACCGAAATAGCGCGGTTGGTGCGAACGTTAATCGAACCGCCAGCAGGTACGGTATAGGTGCCCGCCGTGCCGATGACGGCAGTGCCGCCAATTTCGTTGATGCCAATGGTGCCCGCGCTGATGTTCTGGACGTTCAGCACGCGGCGCGTAGCGTTGGCGGGGGCAAGCACTGTTGCCGTGCCCGCCGTTGCGCTGGTTGTGCCGCTGCGATCAGTGCCAGCAGGCAGGTATGCGGTCTGGGTGTTCGTGGGGTCGGTGGCGGTGCCAGCCGCGGTCATTGTGCCGTCGGGGCGCTCGTTGGAGGTAATCAGCGCACCGAACTGAGAAAGGCGCATTTCACGCTGTTGGCTGTCCACCATTGCAGTGGGGGTTGTCTTGTAAATACCGCGCCACATAACAGACCGCCCTTCAGATGATAAAGTTTCTGACCCTCAGATAGCGGTAATCGGGGTGGTTTAATAGTCTTTTCACGCCATCCTTATGATCTGGGTTCCAGAGTTCTATACCGTATTTAACGGCCCATTCCATCTGGATGACATTAGGAACGTGTGCGGCGTGCCAGAGATTGTCACGCTTATCCCAGCTTTCATTCTGCGCTTCTTTGCATGCATCCAACGAGGGGGCTACGTCTTGCTCGTATCTAATGTGCCACGTATCCCCCTCGTCTTCGGACGAAAACCAAGTCTTCATGCCCGAGTGCGGGTCATAATCGAGAAGGCGTTCGTCCAGCATGCTTACTTCACCATCTTGCTTGCGCGGAGGTCCTTGGCAACGTCCTTCGACACTTTTGCCTTATCGCCCTTCGCCAGCGTGCGGCCATCGCCCAGATGTACGGGCTGGTCGTTCGTGCCAGTGACTTCAACGAAGTCGGACTCGTCGCGTGCGGTACGCGTTGCGCGGCCCTTGTCGTCCGTCTCGGTAACGAGATCAGCGTCGGGATCGGAACGCTGCCCGTGGGGGTTCGGGTTTGCATCGGTGGGCGAAAGCGGATGTTCGACAACGGTTTCCCCGGCGACGTAATCCGTGACATCCTTCGTCTCCTCCGTCTCGACACCCAGAGCCGCGGCAAGCTTGCCGGCTTCCGAAATGTCCGCATACTCGTCAGCAGGCTTTACGGGCTCACCAAGCGGGTTTGCGGGCGGCAGGTCCTTGACGGCAGGGTGCTGCTCTTCAGCGCCCTCGTTGTTGTCCTTGCCCTGACTGTTCGTCTGTAGCTTCTTCATGTTAGCTTCTCCTAGATTACGTGTTTCCACGTCGTCCCATTCCGGACAGCTTTGATTGTAGAAGGTGATACGCCAAACTTCCTACCTAGGGAAGCATTTGTAACACCTTCAGCGGCTCGTATTTCCCTGACTGCCTCATCTGTAAGTTTGGCAACGCCAGAGTCCTCACCGTAGGCCACATACGCTCTGTTTCGGCCCTTACGCACCATGTCTTCTGTGTTCTCTCGGTAGGTGCCTTCCGAAAGATGGGCGGGATTAACGCATGCCGGGGTATCGCAGGAATGCATTATGACTAAGCCGGGGACAGGTGGCCTACCGTTGGCGTACTCAAATGATAATCTATGCGCCAACTTATGCGGACCACCACGCCCGCCAACCTGAAAACGGCCATAACCGCCTACTTGCTTACGCGCAGTCCAAAGCCAGCACATATCCTGCCCGGTTTTTTGAACGTAACGCCAAAATCTCTCTTCATCTGGCGCATGGGTTCTCCCGCCGAACGGTGTCCCGTGCTTGACCCACCTCTGATAATGCTTGTCGCAAAATCCGTGTCCGTTGACTGGCTTATTGCAATCCTCAACCGTACATATGGAACGTGCCATGTTATCCTCCTTGTGGAAAAGAAGAGATAACATGGCACACACCACTTTGCTAGACCTTACGTAAGGTCGCTGATGACTGCATTGCCCGCATCGTTACGACAAATCAGAGTTTCTTCCGAATACATCGCATCACGATCGGCAAGACCCGTCGTCGCCAGCTTGCGCTTCTGGAGCGGATCCAGCGTGCGGATTGCCCACATCTCGGGATCCACGATCAGCGCGTCACGGTTCGAACAGAAGCGATCCGGCACGAACTGAAGCTCGCCAACGTCCGACACATACACGTCGGCGCCTGCGATGATCGTCAGACGCTTGTTGCCCGATTCACGACGCTGCTGCGCCAGACCCGAGAACGTGGCTGCAATCTGCTTCTGTGCCAGCGACATGATGACAAGGGTGGGTTCACCACCAGCGTTCCAGGCCGAGGCAATTGCCGACTTCAGCAGAGCTTCCGTAAACGCCCGCTGCGTGCCGTTGGTGGCCGGCGCGTTCGGATAGCCCATCGTGGTACCCGAAAGCGTCGGATTGACGCCACCAGTGCCCCGCGAGGCGTTGGTACGCATGAACGCCAGTGCGCCCGCTGCTTCGCCAGCAACCGTTGCCGACGGCGGAACGGCTGCATAGTTGCCGGTGTAACGCGCTTCACGATCGCGCTTCCATTCCTTACCAGCCTTGGCGATCTGGTAAGCATGCTCGTTCGCGCGGCCCGCTGCCTTGACAGCCTGCTGCGTGGTCGAGGTGCCGACAACCTTGGTAAAGATCTGGGTGTAGTTGCCCAGACGGGTCGTTGCAGGCCGGTTTTCGTTGCTCAGGTCATCGCCCTGCACCGCCTTGTTCTGCGGGTTGGCCGAAACCAGCGCATCCGTCTGCCACTCGGTGTAAACGGCTTCAGCCTTCTCGCGACCGATTGCGGTAACGAACGGGGTTTCCGTAGGCGAAATGTTCGAGATCAGATCCGACAAGTCCTCGCGGTTGCCCACGCGGCTCATGGTCTGAATGGTATTCGATGGTACTGCCATGTTCGTATCCTATGCCTACTGTCTCACGACGTTGGCTGAGACAGTGGTTAAAGTCCCATACGGGCAATCGCAGCCGCAGCATCCTTCACATCGCCGCTCTTCTGCAATCGCTCGCGCGATTCGCGATAACCCCGACCTTCCGCGCTGCTGGGCTGGGCTGCGTTGGGTTTGGTGGTTCGCGCTTTCTTGCCATCACGAACGCGCTGCATCTGACGTGCCGTTGCGGCATCGTACTTTTCGGACTTCTCACGCCAGTCTGCGACCTGGCGTAGCGCCTTCAACTCAGCGGCGGTGGCGTGATCCATCTGGCTACGATCCAGTCCTAGCACGTCGGCGGCGCCTAGTGCCTTCTTGAACCATTCCTCCCGCGTGGCCTCGTTTGCCACCTCGGGGATCGCCATCAGTTCACTATCCCGCTGCTGGATTTCAGCCTGCGACATGGCTTGACCGGCATCAGTTCCGAGCGATTCCGCCTGCTGCATGAACTCGTCATGCTGGGCCTTGGCGGCGTCGTACTGCGCTTTCTGGGCTATGTACGTTGCAGGGTCATACGAGGCCAAAGCGGGATCCGGCATCTGTGGAGCCAGGGACTCCCCGATTGCCTTCAACTGCTGGGCATAACGTGCCTGCGCTTGTGCGTCGGCCTGTGCTGCGCGCTGGTCTGCGGCACGCTGGGCATCTGCGGCCTTCGTCGTTGCGGTCTGCACCTGAATAGCCCTGCGGCTCTCCAAGTCGGCCACGTAGCGCTGCGCCTCTGGGGTGAGGGCTGCGAACTTGGCCTTTTCCTCCGCGTTCAGGCTGGCGGGAGCGTCGATGGCATTCCTTGCGGATTGTTCGTCGTCGCCGTCTTCCTGCTCATCATCATCACCATCAGCGTCGAGGTCTAGTTCGTCCTCTTCGCCTTCGGGATGTGAATTCTCATGCTCCTTGGGGTCTTCCTGCTCCGTGTCGGAAAACTCGTCCAAGTTCAAACCGCTAATTGCTGCCGCTGCGCTATCGAGATCGTCGCCTGCGCCGCCGGCTGCATCATCCTGATACTGGGCCATTGGTTACTGTGCTCCTAGCGGATATTGGAAATCTTCTCCGCGTGCGCCCGATCATTAGCACGAATACGCCCCGTTTCAATAACAGTTTGTACCTTGCGCTCTATCTCGCGTGCAATGCGGTCTGCCATGCCCAACGCCTGAAGGCCGTTTGCGTCTCCGGGCTTTAGCTGCCCTACAGCTTCGAAGTAATCTCGGCGAAGGTTGGAGATCATATCATAGACCCCGCCTTCCTCTGTCGCGAACGCCTCCCACCGCTGACCGCGCGCTACGGCGTCTGTGCCGTTCTGGACGCGGGGGAGTTCGCGGGGGACGGAGCGAGTGTAGCCGAAATGGGCTAGGATGCGGTCAAGCCAGATCATCAGAACTTCACCGTTGGTAGCATGCTCAGCAATATTTCCGTGCCGATTTTCTTTACCACCTCTTCGCGAAGGTTAACAATTAGCTTTTCTTTGGAATCAAAATCAGCTCCATTTGAAGCCGCCTCAACCCTAAATCGTCTGCCGTTCAGATCAAAGACAGCGATAGCCCTAATCTGGCAATCTTGTACGGTTTGGAATACTTCTATCTTACCAGAAAACCCGTTATCATCTAACGGAAACGACGCGATGCGAGATTGTTCAGCCTTCTCCTGCATTTCCTTGAGCAAGGAAACACTATCATCTGTAGGCGCGCGATGCTCATGGACTTCGCGAGTCACATAATTTGTCTGAGGTCGTCCCAGTACGTAAGTGTCAAGCATCCCCCAACTCTTCCGCGCTGGTGTTGAGGGCTTGGTCGATGATGTGGCGGAGTTCGGTTAGTTGCCCTCGGTTATAGAGCGGCAGGTCCGCCGATGCCTTAAAAAGGAAAAACCCATCTTCGAATGCTGTAACCGAATCGCCACCACTGGTTTCATACTTAATCATTTCGCCAAATCTCCACCTTCGCGATTAACCCCAAGATCATCACCCTGCGACGTTGCTCCGACACGCGCCGCATAAGCCTTGACCTCCGCTTCCTTGTCGATGCGGTACTGTGCGATCTGGGCTTCAGCATCCGCCTTATCATAGGCGAGTTGGCTTTCCAATGCAGCCTGCTCCCGCTTCTGTTCCATTTCGAGCGCATGGCGTTCACGCAACGCCTCGTTGTTCGCTGCCGCTTCGTCACGCTTCAACTGAATCTGCGCCTCAGCCTTACGCTGCTCTAGATCAAGCTGACGCTGCGCCCGCTGTTCCTCTGCCGCGGCTTTGGCATCCTCCCTCGCTTGCTCAGCCTTAGCCGCCTCAGCCTCAGGATCCGGCTTCTCGGCCTCAACCTTCGGCTGTCCGGTCGCTGGGTCAATCTCTGGTGGCGCATCGGGATCGCGCCAGAAGTCCGGCCCCTTACCAATCCCCAGATCACGTACCAGCCCATCAATGAAGTTGAACCGCTGCTTGGGCGATACCTCACCAATCTGCGTGCCTTCAGCAAGGATGGGCACCATCGCCATACGCGCCTGTACGCGGCGGTCCTTGTTGCCCGTGCCCAATCCCACGCGGATAGCCAGATTAACGTCCTCAGGCCACTGCGACGGGTCTACCTGCTTATACTGTCCATCCACCTTGATCTTGAACGGATCGCCCTCACGGCGCATCAGCCGGTACTTCTTCGCCATCAGTCGGGAGAACGCCTCCGCGAAGTTGCGGGCAATAAACTCTTCCTGCTGCTGCCCCTGTGCCTGCATCATGGCAGTGCCGGTCGCAGTTTTATTCAGCGCGTCTGCGTCCAAACCCTGGTTCAAACGTGTGATGCCAGTGCGCGATTCACGCTCGCCGGTCATCCACTCCATCACCGTCAGCGACTTACCGGCGTCGAAGTCGGTACGGTACGGCACGATCTGGCTGGCATCGTCGGCACGGATAGGCCCGATACCCGACAACAGATCGTCAATCGTGTTCTCATTCATGCCGCGCGAACCAAGCACAGGCCGCACGTTATTCGATTGGTGCATGCCATCGAACAACTGACGCGCCACGAACGAACGCCCAAGCTGTATGTCCATCACCTTGTCCGCCAGCGAATAGCCTACCAGCCGATGCGGACGCGGGAATGGGCAGAACACACTGAATGGCTGCTCATCGACAACCTCGATAGCATCCTCGCCATCAGCCCAGCGCAGGATTTCGTTCTCAACCCGGAACACCTTGACGCGTTCGGCAATACCATCGCCATCCAGATCGATGCGCGCATATTCCTCGCGCAACTCGACCATCTGCAACGCTGGCGTACTTTCGGGGTCCGGCTCGTAATAGTCATCGTCACGATCACGCGGCAACGACGAGTAGGTCGGCACGGCATAAGCCTGCGCACGGTCAAACCCCATATCCACCAGATCGGATCTGGTCTTGACGGCGATGTGCGCCAGATAGTCGGATTCATCCTCATGGCGCGCACGCGCTGAGTAGCGGAATTCCTCAGCGGGGATCGTTTCATCAACGAAACGTTTAACCTTCGTCTCGGTCTTCAATGACAGCGTATAGGTGCCATCTGGGTTCTGCTCGGCGTCCTCAACCTCGCCCTGGAACCCCTCAAGCTCCACCGGATCCGAGATGGTCACACGTTCACGCATCACGCGCTCTTCGTCCACCATCGTCGTCTTGGTAACGCCGTACTTCTCCAACAACCCGCACGTCAGCCAGTCATGCAGCACCCGGTAGCCGTCCTGCTGGCGCATGAAGCTGTAGCCTACAGCCGACGTGGCTTCATCTGCCGCGGCCTCATCTGCCTCATCCGTCGCCTCGAACTCCACGATACGATCGCCGCTGACGAACGTACGCAGTACCGACGGCACCATGTAATCAATCGTTTCCTGCACATCAGGAAGCACGATCTGACTGCGGCCATCGACCTCGTTACCGAATGGCTTTGCCTCGTAATACCGGCGTGCTGCCTCCTGAAAACCACGCAGGCGATCCCACTCACTCTCTGCCGACTCAGCCTCACGACGCAGGGCATCGACCAGTTCGTCAATGTCGATACCTGTATCGTTGGCGGCGGCCGGAGCGTCGCCGGCCTCTAGGGCAGCAAGCTCGGGATCAATAATAACGGGCGCCGTTGCCATCAAACAATCCCTCGCTTCAGTCGGTTAAGGTCCATTGAAACGGCCTTACGTGGTTCTTCATAAGCAACACAACCCGTACCCCAAGCATCGGCGGAATGCGAGGACCAATCATGGTTAGGCCCAAGACCTATACCGCGCTGGTCGTCACGCTTCTCATGATACCAGCCGAGCGCCTTCAACCCGCCTGCACACTTCACCTCATCGAAGCGCATGCGGGAGAACAACTGCCTGCCGCGCTCGACACGCTGCATCGCTGCACCCTTGCCTTGGTTAGGCACTACCTCCACCGAATAGCCAGCATCCTCCAGAGCGCGCCTGTAGGACGTATCGAACACCTTTTCCTGTGTGTCGCCGTCGTGAGGTAGCCAGATCTTGCACTGGTCCTTGGTGTAGCCCTGCGACCGCATCCAGGCGAGATGCGCGCTAACCGGCTGGCCCTGGCTTTCGTAGTGGTTCGTCCACCGAATCTCCGTGCCGACGAATTGAGCCGCCCAGAACACGAAATTATCCGCCTTCGCACCAGTACCGCCGATGTCTGCGAACAATCGCACGATAAGGTTAGGATCTTCCGCAACCATGCCAATGCGGTTTTCCTCACGCGCCTTCGTCAGGTGCGTAGCGTAATACGCACCCTCGACAACGCGGATAAAGTCACCTTCCCAGATGTGATCGTATAGATGCGGTCGCTCTTCTTTGTCGCGTAGACGAACGCGGTCTAGAATGTCGGGGAACCACGGGTTCTGGTCGTAATTGACAGTGGCAATCTTAATGCGAGGATTGTTAGTATTACCAAAGCGCTTATTCGTTGCGCTCTCTTCCCTCTCAGGGTTCCAAGTAAGCCACAACTCTGAATCTTCTTCGCGCAGAGTAGGGATTAGTTTGGTCCACGCTTCCTCGGAAACGGGTTCGGCCTCATCTACCCAACACAAGAGAATGCGCGCTTTAGACTTAACGCTATCGATGTTCCTATCCAGACCAGTAAACGAGTAAGACACCCGCCCACACTTGGTCCTGATATATTTCTCGCCAATGTCGAAGTGTGGCGCGAGCCAATCAGTTTCCCGAATAGCCATCTTGATCTCTTCCAGCGAAGAGTCCGACAAAGAGTTCATAAAGACGCGAGCGCAAAGGATCATGCCTTCACGCCCTGCCTGCGCCCACATATGCGCTCTAACAGCAGTCATCTTTGCGAAACTGCGAGTCTTTGCGCTACCCCGTCCGCCTTTTGCACCTCTAACGTCCGCTTCCCCGCTGAATACGGGGATAAGAACGTCTGGCATCTCGACGGTTGCGGTTGTCACTTTACTGCTGGCACGCCGACAAGCTCAATGCGCGACACTTGAACAGGTCCGCCATCCTCGCCAGTAATCTCCAAAGCCTGAGCTGGACGACCGAAGCCGCGATCAAGTATTTCCTTGGCCGCTGCCAATGCTGTATCAGGATTGCTCAACGCCTCCACCAACACTCGCAATGCTTCGGGCGAATGTTCGCGTGCGGCCTCAGATAACGTGCGACCATCGGGCATCACTGCCTTTGGTCGGCCACCTGGATTACCCGATTGACCCTTGACGAACGCCATAACACCTCAATGTTGAGAACAACTCATCTAACCCCTATCGCGCGCAGGAGCAAGTACCCTCCATGGTGAAGCGTCATGCGGAGGTGGCCGGGGTGGGAAACCGGTTGCGATATTGCTTGAGACAGGCGTCTGCATAGCGTTCGCAGTCAGGCAACTTCCCACCTACTGAACCGGCAACAGCAACCCAGGCTCGGACCCAAACTTCACTCTCACTCATCATCCTGCTCCAATTTGCGATGTGTTGCGGGCGGGGGTGGTGGCGAGGGCGGCGAGAACTGCATCAGCATCCGCGAAGAAGTCCTTGCGATAGGACCACGGCATATCGTCCCATGAAG
>Ga0247809_1000145_pt1 | contig 39001 bp, 32 predicted proteins | sample UWRJL104311B1_FD_180951 | JGI IMG/M metagenome (GOLD analysis project Ga0247809, IMG submission 180951) | Plant litter microbial communities from Arlington Agricultural Research Station in Wisconsin, United States - UWRJ-L104-311B-1 | ecosystem: Environmental > Terrestrial > Plant litter >...
CACCAAGAGCTGCATCTGGTTCTGGGGTAATCCTTACTCCTGATGGTTATATCGTGACGAATAACCACGTAGTGGAAAATGCAGAAAAGATCCAGGTAATTTTATCGGACAGACGTAAGGTTGAAGCCCGTGTAATTGGTAGAGATGCCAATACGGACCTGGCTTTGATTAAAGTTGATGCTTCTGATCTGCCAGTAGTGAAAATGGGTAACTCGGATAACGTACAGGTAGGTGAATGGGTTTTAGCAGTAGGTTTTCCACTGGATTTGCAAACTACCGTAACAGCAGGAATTGTGAGTGCTAAAGCACGCTCTATAGGTATTCTGGGCAGAGGACAACAGCCAACTGAAGAAGAGTATGAAGAATATCAACGTACTGGTAAAGTAAAACAAAGAACAAATAACTCCATTGAATCGTACATTCAGACTGACGCAGCGATTAACCCTGGAAACAGTGGTGGTGCATTGGTGAATGCAAATGGTGAGCTGGTGGGTATCAACTCTGCTATTGCCTCTCAAACAGGTACCAATGAAGGTTATGGTTTCGCTATTCCTGTAAATCTTGCGAAAAAGATTCTGGAAGACTTCAAAAAATATGGTAGTGTAAAACGCGGTTATGTAGGTGTTACGTTCCAGGAATTAAACGCAGATGCAGCTGAAGAACTAAAAGTAAGCGATGTAAGCGGATTGTATGTGAGTGATGTATTGCCAAATGGCGGTGGTGCTGCGGCAGGTATCCGTAAAGGTGATATTATCAAAAAAGTAGGCGGCAGAGAGATCTTTTCTTCTCCTGATCTGCAGGAAACAATCGGCCGTTTAAGTCCGGGTGATAAAGTGCAGCTGACCATTTCCAGAGATGGAAAAGAGCAGAATGTAGGCGTAACGTTGAAAGGCGACGAAAGCATAGGTAAAACAAGTACAGCTCTTGCGGCGCGTGCAACAGGAACAACCATCAGTAAACTAGGCGCATCATTTGCACCGGCATCGGCAGCTACCAAAGCGAAGTATGGTGTTAAAAATGGTGTTGTAGTAACCGGAGTGGAACCGGGTAAGGCATTTGACAACCTTGATATCCCAAAAGGATTACTAGTAACAGCTATTAATGGTAAAGCGGTGAATAATGTAAGAGATATAGAAGCGGCTTTGCCGACCTCGAGAAGTGGTAAAACTACAGTATCGGGAGTAGGGCCAAATGGTAATTATACCTTCAGCTTCAACTAATATTTAAAAATGTAGATTTCCGAACGGGAAGTGGCTAATGTCGCTTTCCGTTTTTTTATGTGGTGGATTTGAGCTGATCAATACGATGATAGATAAGAATCAGCCTCAAAAGCGATTAGAACGTTTCTAAATAGATTTTAGAACTTGCATCTGTATAAATTAAGTCATTTATTAAATACTTTTGCAGGAATAGAACTCAAATATATAAATCTAATGGCTAGTTTCGGAAACGCTTTTTCCTCATCTATAGGAAAAAAACTAATAATGGGTATCACCGGCCTGTTTCTAATCTTATTTCTTATCGTGCATTGTTTCATCAATTCATTGATATTTCTGAATGACGGTGGTCTAACATTCAACCTTGGTGCTCATTTCATGGCAACTAACTGGTTAATCAGAGGATCTGAGATTATTTTAATGCTGGGTTTATTAGCTCACATCGTTCAGGGTCTGCGTTTAACGTTCCTGAATCAAGCTGCACGCCCTGTAAAGTATGCGGTAAATAACGGTAATGCAAACAGTAAATGGTATTCCCGCTCCATGGGGCTGCTTGGAACACTGTTACTCATATTCCTGATTGTTCATTTGTCTAACTTCTGGGTCGTTTCCCGTTTTACTGGTATTCCTACTGAAGATGCAAACGGACATGAAGATTTGTTCGCTGTAATGAAAGAGACCTTCCAGAATGTATGGATCGTGGTATTGTATGTATTGGCTATGGCTTCCTTGTTATACCACTTACTGCACGGTTTTGCTTCTGCATTCCAGACACTTGGATGGAACCACAGAAAGTATACTCCACTAATTAAAAGCGTAGGTGTCTGGTATTCAATTATCTTATCAGTCCTTTTCGCAGCCATGCCTGTAGCTATCTATACAGGTCTTATTAAATAAATTTCGAACGTATAACGCTAAATAAAATGGCAGATTTTAATGCAAATATACCGGAAGGGGAACTAACCGTAAAGTGGACCAAGTTAAGGTCTTCTATGCCTCTGGTTAACCCGGCCAATAAAAGAAGTATAGAAATTGTTGTAGTAGGTTCAGGACTTGCAGGTGCTTCGGCAGCTTCAACCCTTGCCGAAATGGGATATAAAGTAAAGGTTTTTTGTTTTCAGGATTCACCAAGACGAGCACACTCTATCGCTGCTCAGGGTGGTATCAATGCGGCAAAAAACTATCAGAATGATGGTGACAGTGTTTACCGTTTATTCTATGATACAATCAAAGGTGGTGATTACCGTGCCCGCGAAGCTAACGTTCACCGTTTAGCGGAAGTAAGTACAAGTATCATCGATCAGTGTGTGGCTCAGGGTGTACCTCTGGCAAGAGAGTACGGCGGACTGCTGGATAACCGTTCATTCGGTGGTACACAGGTACAGCGTACGTTCTACGCAGCAGGTCAGACTGGTCAACAGTTACTTCTTGGTGCTTACAGTGCGCTTGAGCGTCAGATTGGTATGGGTAAAGTTGAAATGTTTACCCGTCATGAAATGCTGGAAGTTGTAGTAATTGAAGGTAAAGCACGTGGTATTATTGCGCGTAACCTGATCACCGGAGAACTGGAGCGTCATTTCGGTCATGCTGTTTTATTAGGTACAGGTGGTTACGGAAACGTATTTTACCTGTCTACCAATGCCATGGGAAGTAATGTTACTGCGGCATGGAAAGCACATAAAAAAGGAGCTTTTTTTGGTAATCCATGTTTTACACAGATTCACCCTACATGTATTCCTGTTTCAGGAGATCACCAATCGAAATTAACCCTAATGTCTGAGTCATTACGTAATGACGGACGTATCTGGGTGCCTAAAAAGAAAGATGATCAGCGTAAAGCTTCAGAGATTCCTGAAGACGAAAGAGATTATTATTTAGAACGTCGTTATCCTGCTTTTGGTAACCTTGTACCACGTGATGTGGCCTCAAGAGCTGCAAAAGAACGTTGTGATGCAGGGTATGGTGTAGGTAAGTCTAAATTGGCTGTATACCTTGACTTTGCGGCTAACACAGAGCGTTACGGGCGTATCGAAGCCACTAAACACAATATTCATAATCCGGATCATGCAACTTGTATGCGCCTTGGACGTGAAGTGGTAAAAGAGAAATACGGTAACTTGTTTGATATGTACGCTCAGATTACGGGTGAAGATCCATATGAATTGCCAATGCGTATTTATCCTGCCGTTCATTATACTATGGGTGGTTTATGGGTTGATTATAACCTGATGACAACTGTACCGGGATTATATGCATTAGGTGAGGCTAATTTCTCTGACCATGGTGCTAACCGTTTAGGGGCTTCTGCTTTAATGCAGGGTCTGGCAGATGGTTATTTTGTGATCCCTTATACTATTGGTGCTTACTTATCAAAAGAACTGGCAACAAAACCAATTCCATTAGATCATCCTGCTTTTGTTGAGGCCGAAGCCAGTGTTAAATCTATTCTTGATAAGTTTATCAGTATCAAAGGAACTAAATCTGTCGATTTCTTCCATAAGAAATTGGGTCTCATTATGTGGGATAAATGTGGAATGGCACGTAATGCTAAAGGCTTAACTGAAGCAATTGCAGAAATCCAGCAGTTGCGCAGAGATTTCTGGAGCGATGTACGTGTTCCCGGAACAGCTGATGAATTCAATCCTGAACTGGAAAAAGCTGGTCGTGTGGCCGACTTTATCGAGCTGGGTGAACTGATGTGTATTGATGCATTAAACAGAAATGAATCTTGCGGAGGACACTTCAGGGAAGAATATCAGACTGAAGAAGGAGAAGCTTTAAGGGACGATGAAAACTACGCATATGTAGCTGCATGGGAATTTAAAGAAGGTGTGAAATTTGAGCTGCATAAAGAAGAGCTGAAATTCGAGAACATCAAGATTGCACAAAGAAGTTATAAATAATCTAGTACTAAAATCTCAATACCATGAGTACAGGAAATATGAATTTAACGCTGAAAGTTTGGCGTCAGAAGAATAACAAAGCCAAAGGTAATTTGGTGGATTATAAATTATCAGAAATTTCTCCTGATATGTCTTTCTTAGAGATGTTCGATGTTTTAAACGAGCAGCTGATTAACAAGGGCGATGAACCAATTGTGTTTGATCACGATTGCAGAGAAGGTATTTGCGGTGCATGTTCAATGTATATCAATGGAAGGCCACATGGTCCGAAAGAAGGTATCACTACCTGCCAGCTGCACATGCGCTCTTTTAAAGATGGGGATACGATTGTTGTAGAACCATGGAGAGCAAAGGCTTTTCCGGTAATCAAAGATTTAACGGTAGATCGTACTGCATTTGATAGAATTATTGCTGCAGGTGGCTTTATTTCAGTTAATACAGGGAATGCACAAGATGCTAACGCACTGCCTATTCCTAAGCTACAGGCAGATGCTGCTTTTGAAGCTGCGGCTTGTATAGGTTGTGGTGCTTGTGTGGCTACTTGTAAAAATGCTTCTGCAATGCTTTTCACTTCTGCTAAGATTTCCCAACTGGCATTATTGCCTCAGGGTCAGCCGGAACGTTACCGTCGTGCACAAAGCATGGTCGCGCAAATGGATGCAGAAGGTTTTGGAAACTGTACAAATACAGGTGCTTGTGAAGCTGAATGCCCTAAAGGAATCTCTCTGGAGAACATCGCAAGGATGAATAGAGATTTTTATGCTGCGAAATTTGTTTCTGAGGAAGAAGTTTAATAAATTTAGGCAACGAGACAAGGATTTAACATAAAAACCCCGGGCAATTTGTCCGGGGTTTTGTGTTTATTGAGCGGTTTAGTTATGCTGTTCTGACTTGATTGTAATTTCTTTAGATTCTGCCTTCTTTGCTTTTTTTGAGGTAATCAGGATTACTCCGTTTTTCCCGTCGTCTCCATAGGTGGAGGTCGCACTCGCATCTTTGAGTACGGATATTGATTCAATATCGTCCGGTTTTATATTTTTCATATCACTCTCAGTGGCACGTACGCCATCAATGATATAAAGCGGCTGAACCTTCCCCTCTTTAGTCTTCACTGAAGTAGCTGTATTTGAGCCTTTACTGTCCAGGGTAAATCCTATCGGTATATTGTATTTCACACGTACCGGCGTATTACCATCATACCCCGGATCCCATTTAGGCGAATTTTCTAATATTCTTACCGCTTCTTCGTCCAGTCCGCTGCCAATTCCCCTTTCAACTTTGATTTCTGTCAGTTTTCCACTGGTTTCAACAACGTAAGATAAATAGACTTTGCCCTGTACATTGTTTTTTAGTGCTTCTTCCGGATACTTCACACTGGCAGCAATATATTTAAAGAATTTATCCATTCCGCCAGGAAATGAAGGCTGTTTAGTGGTGGAAACGAAATCATATACCTTGCCTTTGTTATCATCAGCCGTCATGCTCTCCTTTGGTCCTGCGTTTGCATTTACTGTTACCTGGTTCAGCACTGCATAACCTTCGGGATAGGCTTCATCAGCATTTTGTACAGGAGTTTTCATTCCTTCTGCTCTAAACGCCACTTTCAAACTATATTTGCCGTCATCTATTTGTGCAAAGCCTTTATAGGCCAATATCGTTTTCATAACTTCAGCATCACATCCCATACCCAACTTGCTGAATACACTGATATCATTTACTTCACCTTTACTCACTGTAAACTGTACGATGGAATTTCCCTGCAATTGTTTTTCTAATGCCGTTGCAGGGTATTTTATAGTTCCCTGCAGGTAGCTATAAAAAGGCTTCAGGTCGTTTACTGCTAAAATTTCTTGTGCAGGTCTGCTAATTTCTTCAGCAACAGCTTTTAATTCTTCATTTTTGCGGATAGTTGCAGAAGAAAGGAGCAGCGTAATTGCGAATAGCGGTAAAAACAGGCCATACTTTAAGATGGCGGTTTTTCTAGAACGTTGTTTGTGTAACATATAAATTCTTTTTTTTATGAGTGATTTATTGAAAAAACTATTAGTTAGTATATTTCGATCTACTCCAAATGCTTTACTAAGTAATAGCATGGCGTATTGCTCTTTATCTCCCTGGAAATGGGCTGCTGCGTCATCTGCCAGATATTCATGGATATTCTTTATGGTGTGCTTATATAAATATATAACAGGATTACACCAGTTCACAATCCCCAGCAACTCAAAAAACAATACATCTACTGTATGTAACTGACGGATATGAACTTCTTCATGCTGATGGATAGTATCCAGCTGCGGAAGATGATTATCGATCCGCTTTTTTCTTAAAAAAGAGAATGCCATTCCTGTCTCAGGAGTATTTAGTAACCGTGTGACACCTATTAACCTGAATAGGAATAAAAGAGTGAAAAATGCTGCTCCAAGGATATATATCGCCAATGCAAACTTAGCCCAGTTAAATTGATTCGGATCAGGAGCAATAACAACTTGTGCAATCATTGCATTAAGATCCTCCACCCTGATTTGTACCTCACGCGCTGCAGGTTGAGCAGCGAACCATTCGGGCCTTATAAAGGGGATAACCAGGGAGAGTGCGCCTGCAGATAGCAGGTACAATCGGTTCAACATGAAATAAGTCTCTTTAGCGAGTAATAGCTTGTAAAATGCGTAAAATATAACCAGATATATATTTACTTGCAGGAGATAATGTGCCCAGGTCATTTTGATTTGTTTTTAAGTTTACTAATCATCTTAAGAATCTCATCCACATCACTTACATCCATCTTTTCTTCCTTTACAAAGAAGGAGAACATACTCTCCACAGAGTTTTCGAAATAGTTTCCCAGCAATTTCTCTGTTGCATGTCTTTTGTAATCGTCTCTGGAGATCAATGCATAATACTGATGTGATTTACCCAGTGCCTCGTGACCAATAAATCCTTTTACTTCCAGGATCCGGATAATAGTGGAAACAGTATTGTAGGCAGGCTTTGGTTCCGGAAGCAAGTCGATCACCTCTTTTACGAAGCCTTTATCTATTTGCCAGATGATTTGCATGATCTGTTCTTCTGCTTTAGTTAAGTCTTTAATCTCCATAGGTTTATATTTAGTATTTTATGACTGTTTTTCTGTGAACTAAGAATATAGTTATAAATGTATAAACTAATTCCTTAGTTTCAAAATATAAACTTAAATATTTTTGCAAAAAAAAAGTGGTGGCCATCCAGCCATCACTTTTCTAACTATTAACTAAAACTAAATTTTTGTGTTGATCTCTGCTTATTTTGTTAGCAGAGTATTTGTTGTTGCCACCTCAGTGTGCGGCATTGTTTTCATTGCTACTTCGTTATCATTCACTGTTTGTACATTTAAGGACAGGGAAATCACCATCATCATAAAAACAGGGACTAACAGCAATAAAAAGGGAGAGACATTTGTTAACTTTTTCATGGTATAAGTATAGATAGTCATCAGGAATGAAGTGTCTAAATTCATTTGGTAAGAAGCCTGCATTACTTTGTGCATTGGATTTTCTAATTGGTAACCTGATAGATTTTTCATAATCGTTTCGTTTTGATGAAACAAATAGAATCATAAAAAAATGCCTGCTAAAATCTTTTAGACGAAGTGGATATTATTCTAGATAAACGCATTTGCAGGGAATTAGTCAGGATGTTGCCGGATAATTCCTGTTCGTAGAAAAAAAATGCCAGTTCGTCGAAAGGAACAGCCTTTACACGTTCCTCCTTTTTATATTTAGGGATGAACAATAAAAGGGAACTGATTGCACATTTCATTTATTGGCTGTTTATCGGAGGCATCTTATTTTTGTTGATATTCCTTGGTGACCGGAAGCTGACCTATGATGAAATTGTTGTTAATTTCGTTTATTTCGCTGTGATCAATATTTCCACTTTTTATATCAATTACACGCTGCTGATTCCTCAGCTGCTCAAAAAATCCTGGTATTATATTCTTGCGCTGATTGCATTAATTGCGGTAATGTCTGCTGCGAAAACAATTCTGGCTGTTTTATACAGGGATGTACTTTTGCAGCATAAGGACGCAAAAACAGGTGAGATCACTTATACAGCCATACATATCTATGCTTTAAGTTCTGTATTTACCTCCGGCTTTTTTATTATCTCCGGCTGCCTCATTAAATTTACGCTCGCCTGGTTTAGCAATATCAATATTCAGCGCAGTTTGGAAACAGAGAAAAAAGATATGGAACTACAGTTCCTAAAGTCACAGTTAAATCCACATTTTCTGTTCAACTCACTTAATAATATCTATTCACTAGCCTATCAGAAGTCGGACAAAACTGCTGATGCGATTCTGAAGCTCTCCGATATTATGCGTTACATGATCTATGAAAGTAACGACAGCTGGGTATCGCTCAGTAAAGAGATCGAGTACCTGCAGAGTTATATCGAACTGCAGAAATTAAGGTTTAAGGACGGCGCTGCGGTAAATATGACGCTCAACGGAGAGATTGATGATCAGCAGATTATTCCCCTGATCCTGATCGCATTTGTTGAAAATGCTTTTAAACATGGTGTGGCGAATGATCATTCAGACCCTATCAGAATAAATATTATTGCCAACCAGAAAATATTGCACTTTAGTATTACCAACAAAAAGAGCAATGGGAATAAAGATGAGGTTGGTGGGGTAGGACTCAACAATGTAGAACGAAGATTGCAACTCCTTTATCCTGGACGATATAAATTAAATATTGTAAATTCGACCACCCACTACACCAGTGAACTAATGCTTGATATATGATGAAATTAAAATGTATTGCTGTTGATGATGAGCCCTTAGCGCTTGATATTATTGAAGATTATATATCTAAGGTGCCCTTCCTGGAGCTGGTTAAAAGGACAGAGAATGCAATTGAAGGACTGCAGTTGGTGCAGGCTGGTGGTATTGACCTGGTTTTCCTTGATATTCAGATGCCGGATTTAACAGGGATCCAGTTCCTTAAAATTGCCAATAATAAAGCGAGCTACATTTTAACTACTGCCTATTCACAGTATGCACTGGAAAGTTATGACCTGAATGTATCAGATTACCTGCTGAAGCCAATTGCATTCGACAGGTTTTATAAGGCAGTGGAGAAAGTACATAACCAGCAGAAAAATAATTCGGAGCCTGCGGTTGTTGCAGTTCCTGTTCCGGCACCGGTGGTTACTCCATCACAGGCCGTTCAGGATTTTATCTTCGTGAAAACAGAGCATAAAATCCAGAAGATCGAATTGGATGATATTCTCTATATTGAAGGGTTGAAGGACTACATTTCCATCTTCACTAAAACTGAAAGAGTAATTACGCTGCAGAATATGAAAAGGATGGAAGAAACACTTCCTTCTTCACAATTTATCCGCGTGCATAAATCTTATATTATTGCACTTGACAAAATTGAGAGCATCGAACGCAGCAGGATTACGATTTGTGGTAAGATCATTCCTATAGGAGATACTTACCGTGACGAATTCTTCAAAAGGATAGAAAATAACAATATTTAAACTTTGACAGGTTGTTTTAAGAATGACCTAATGGCCATTTCTGCAGCTAAAGTAAGCTCTTCTGCATTTTTATCTGCAGTGGAAACCGGAGGTAAAACAGTCCAGCGGATACTTTCGGCGGTACTTAGCGGATAACCACCATATTGTACAATTTTCCAGGAGTTTTCTATAGCAATAGGAACCACCAGCGCATCAGGTGCGCCTTTAAGTAAAGTCGCAATTCCACCAACCTGGAAAGGTTTCATTTGTCCGTCTTTCGCACGAGTGCCTTCTGCAAAGATCATGGCCGACCAGTTGTTGTCTTTCATTCTCCGTCCAAGTTTGATGATCTCAGATACTGCCTGTTTACTGTCCTTTCTGTTGATGTTAGCTCCCCCACCATATTTGAGGTTAAACGAAATGGAAGGAATCCCTTTAGTCAGCTCGATTTTGGAAATAAACTTCACATGGTATTTTCTCATAAACCATATTATACCAGGGATATCGTACATGCTTTGGTGATTGGCGACAAATATAATGGGCTGATTCAGGGGTAGGTTCTGCGTGTTCACAAAAGTTGTGGTGTTGCCCAGAAACACCTGGCTATAGGTGAGGAAAAAATTCAGAAAATCTACAGACCGTTTATGTGCCTTATAGCCAAAAAAGCGATAGCAAACCCATTGTACCGGCTGAAAAATAATCAGCGTCAGAAAAAAGAAAAAGTAAAACACGGGAGTTAAAATATATCCCAACAATTTTTTCATAAATGATATTATAATTTGCCTTCCTGTATTAATATGCTGGTTTTTAATATTGCAGCAACACTCATACTATCGGTAATGCTGCCATCCATCACCATTGCATAAGCTTCATCAAAGGGAACTTTTCGCAAAACAAGCTCTTCCGTTTCTTCAGGTGCTGCTATACCCATCGTTAAACCTGTTGCAATATAAATAATAGCCAGCTCATTGCTTACGGAATTTGATAGATGCATCCTTTGTAATTCTGTCCAGTGGCTTGCTGTCAGCCCGGTTTCCTCTAATAATTCTCTTTTGGCACTGTCCAGCGGAGGTAGTCCCAAAGGTCCCCCACCTTCGGGGATTTCCCAGCTATAAGCTTTGAGTGGAAACCGGTATTGTCCAACCAGCCAGGTGTTCCTGTTTTCATCTAAGGGAAGGATCCCAATGGCAAGATTTTTAAAATGCACTTCACCATATATGCCTGGTCCGCCAGATGGATTAATTACCTGATGCTCAGTCAATCCAATCCAGTTGTTCTCATATATTTTGCGGCTTTCTACAGTAACCCAGGGGTTCTTCTCTTCCATGTCGCAAGATACAAATTTCTTATTTCAGCAAAAGCAAAAAAGACCACCTTCGCGGGTGGTCTTTATCAAAATTTATTTAGAATGAACCTTCGTCAGGTTTCATCTCCTGCTGTTCCTGTTTTTTAGGTTTTTTCATGAAAGTGGTTTTTCCAAAGCGGTAAGAGAAAGTCAGGTTGCCCATAGCACCTGCCATTTTCCGCTGAAAATCAGTTATTGAATTATCATCTTCCACATTCATACCCCACCTTTGTGTGTTCAAAACGTTTCTTACATTTAAACTCAGGGAAGCTTTTTTATTAGGGAAGTCATATTTCGCACCGGCATCCAGGCCATAGTTTTCTTTCCATTTTCCCTGGGCTATTACCTGGTCAGATTCGTACTCACCTCTCAGCTGCAAAGTAATGTTATGGGGCAGTACAAAATTGCTCGTCACATTTGCATTCCAGCTATAGCCAGAATTTCCCCTGATGTTGTATTCAGGAACGGCGTCAATTTGGCTGTGATAGATGTTGACATTCGCAGTGAAATTCCATGCTTTTACCACATCAACCTTTGCAATTAATTCTAATCCGCTGGAGAGATCCCGTGTTAAGTTCTGTGGTGTAGTAATAATGACACCCTCGTCATTTGGTGCAGACCTTACCCTTTGGATGAGGTCATTGGTCCGGCGCATATATGCTGTAGAAATTAAGCTCACCTTAGGCCAGAATTTACTATAACCAAGCTCAAAAGAGTGCACATCTTCAGGCAGCAGGCTCGGGTTACCCTGACGCCAGTTATAAGGATCTGAATAATCAACAAAAGGATTGGTATCCCAGGGCCGCGGTCTGTTCACCCTCCTGGTATAACTCAATTGTAATTGTTGATCTCCTTTAAATTTCTGCGTAAGGTATACACTCGGGTACAGGCGTTTATATGCAATTTTGCCAGGTGTATAAATAAGGTCATTTGACCGGTCAAAACCACCAGAACTGGTATTCAATTTTGCATCCTCACCTCTTAATCCAACCTGGTAACCAAAGCTTTTGATTTGGTTCTGATAGTTAAAATACAAAGCATGTACCTGATCCTTACTGTTAAATTCATTCGACAGCAGATAGTCCTTATCGTATTCCCCGGTTGTGGCATTAAACAAATTGGCTACCGCACTATTGTCGGATAGCCTGATCTGGCTGCGATACCCCGTTTCTATCTTACCTAATTTACCCATAGGCACGGTGTAATCTGCCTGGATATTATAATTGCTGTTGATTCCGTTGTTCTCGTTATTTCTTAATTCGCCTGCAATAGTCACGGGTGCTCCGTTAACATTACTGATCTGTGTATTGTATAACTGGAAATTATCATTGCTTCCTTCAGAATAGCCAAAGTTAAAAGTCAGTTCTTCCCCTTGTTTTTTGAACTTATGGCTATAATCGAAATTCAAATCATAACTTTTACCACTGCCATTATTGGTATTCGTACGGTTACTAAACTCCACCGCACGTTGTCCGTCCCCATACTTATTGATGTTCAATCTGTCGTTCCGATCATTGTCCCTGATATTAAAACCACCAGAGAAGCTCAGGATATCTTTATCCGTCAGATAATAATCCAGTCCGGCTTTTGCGTTATGGCTCTTATCCAGCGATGTTGAATTGGTTGTCTGGTAAATATTTCTCAGACTGTCTATACCCGTAAGGTTTTTATAAGTGATATTATTATAACCTTCTCCCGGACGATTTCCATAACGGTAACCATAGTTACCATAAATATTGATCTTCTTGTTCTGGAAGCTTACACTGGCATTGCCATTGTAATTGTCCCTGTTCCCTGCGGTCAAAGCGATGTTTCCATTTAAGCCCAGTTTGGTATTTTTCTTCAATACAATATTGATAATACCTGACTGCCCTTCGGCATCATATTTTGACGAAGGATTAGTGATCACTTCCACTGTTTCAATGGAACTTGCCGGAATTGAAGCCAGTACTTGTGCCACATTTCCTCCTGCAATCAACGAAGGTTTACCATCAATCAGTACCCTGACACCTGATGAACCTCTCAGACTTACATTGCCATCAACGTCAGTCTGTATAGAGGGTACGTTCTGCAATAAATCACCCGCGGATCCGCCTTCGCTGACCAAACTCTGATCTACAGAAAAAACTTTTTTATCAATACCCAGCTGAATAGGAGCCTTCGTAGCGGTAATGGTCACTTCACTCAGGACATTACCATTGGCGGCTTTCATTTTTATAGTCCCGAGATTAATCAGGTCCCTGCCTTTAAGTATCGATATGGAATCTCTTACCATGGTTTGATAACCTACATAACTGATTTTTACCGTAAAAACCCCTTCAGGAATATTAGTAATGATCAGATTTCCATTAATGTCAGTCTGGCCTGTTTTAACAATAGCTTTTGTTTTTCTGTCCAATACAACTGCAGATGCATATGGAACGGTTTCATTATTTTGGACATCTACAACTTTTCCCGTAAGTTTACCGGACGCGGTTGTCTGCGCGCTGATTTTTAATGCTGTTGCTGTACAAATTGTTAGCGTTATAAATATATATTTATAGAGGTTCTTCTTCATTTAGAATTATATCGATTTAGGTATTTTTTAATAGAGGGACAAAGTAACGGCAGAGAAGTTTAAAAAACGGGGCGTAACTATTTTATTACAGCAGAATTATGGTTAATTATAGTAATATTTTTGTGAATGAAGGATTATCCTATCTAAAGTACCGGGATTTGGTCAGTTCACTACTTGAAAACAATAAAACGACAGGAGGCGACCATAGTGAAGCAATGTTGCAATACAGCAAGTTAAATGTCCAAAGAATGAACAGGGTGGATAAAACTACTGTGCTAAATGAGGAGTTGACTGCAGCAGTTGGAGCAGTAAATGGCAGCTATAGTTTACTCGTGATTTCCGAGGGCTGGTGCGGAGATGCTGCGCAACTTGTTCCGGTGTTCCAAAAGATTGCCGATCTTGCTCCTGAACGGTTTAAATTGAAACTGATCTTACGTGATACCAACCTTCCGCTAATTGACGCGCATCTTACTAACGGGGGCAGAGCTATTCCTAAGTTACTCATATTGAATAGTAACGGAGTACTGGTAGCAGAGTGGGGCCCAAGACCGCATGTGCTGCAGTTATTGCTCAATGAATGGAAAACAGAAATACAAGACCTCTTCGCATTGGCAGAAAAGTTACATTCCTGGTATGCTAAAGATAAAACCCAGACGGCTCAGCATGAACTGGCAAATCTTTTCAGGGAACTGGAATAATTTATTCTACCGTAACCGTTAAACCTTCCTGCTGAAGGATCTTGCGGTAAACTTCCATTTCTGTAAATGAGCCTTCCAATACCGCGCATTTACCTTTATTGTGCACTTCCCAGGCAATCCTTTCTGCCTGAGAATCTGTATAGTCAAGATATTTTGTCATACAATAGATTACATGATCAAAACTGTTTACATCATCGTTCCATAAAATGAGACGGTGAGAGGTTTTCAGAGACGTTAAAATCTCTTCCAGTGTGAATGTTTCTTCTTTTGTTTCTGTTGACATGATACAAAAATAAGGTATTTTCAAAATAATGCCACTTTAAAATAATAATAGATGTATAAAACAGTTTAGCTACCCTTTGCTGACCTGGTCATCTGTTCAAAAGCATCCCACATTTCACCAGGGATAGCTTCCAGTCCGTTAAACTGCCCCGCCCCCTGTAACCACTCCCCGCCATCAATACTGATCACTTCTCCATTAATATAACCAGAGAAATCACTCACTAAAAACGCCGCAAGATTGGCCAGCTCCTGATGCTCACCAACACGTTTTAAGGGTACCCTATTTTTGAAATCAAACTTTTCTGCAAGATCCCCGGGTAATAAACGTTCCCATGCACCCTTGGTTGGAAAAGGTCCCGGTGCAATTGCATTTGTTCTGATGCCATATTTGCCCCATTCTACCGCCAGAGACCGTGTCATAGCCAGTACGCCACCTTTTGCACAGGCAGAAGGAACCACAAAGGCAGAGCCTGTGAATGCATAGGTGGTCACAATATTTAAAATACTCGCTGCCTGCTTTTCTTTAATCCAGTGTTTGCCAAAGGCAAGGGTACAATTTACTGATCCCTTTAAAACAATGTCTATAATAGTGGAAAAGGCATTGGCTGATAAACGTTCTGTCGGAGAGATGAAATTTCCGGCAGCATTGTTCAGCAGACTGTCTACTTTTCCAAAAACCTTTATAGTTTCTGCAAGCACATTTTCTACCTGCTCATATTCTCTCACATCGCAAGCTACCGCCAGTACTTTACCTCCGGTCTCCTGCTCCATCTCTTCGGCTGTCTTCTGCAGCACATCCAGCTTACGACTGGTGATCACAAGGTTTGCACCCAGTTTCAGGAAATAGGTACCCATGGCTTTCCCCAAACCTGTACCACCGCCTGTTACTACAATGGTTTTACCTTTTAAGGCATCGTCTCTTAACATGGGTTGACTATACATCTGTTATTTCTTTTGAAGGTTATCAATAATCATTTTTAGCAGGCCGCGTGTGGCAGGCGACCACCACTGGGTGATCATCATATCCAAAGTCTGCGACTGGTCGGCCGACATCCCTGCAATCAGTTCTTTTCTGATGTTCAGTTTGCTTTGCTGCCAGGTATTTGGCTCAAAAGCCATATATTTTCTGATCCGGCGTTCTGCCGCAGTCATAATGCTGTCCGGATTTACCAGTTCATCCACCAATCCTATAGTCAGGGCTTCCTCCGGACTAAATAGTTTACCTTCCAGCAGGCTTCTGCAGGCATGAGCACTTCCCAGCCAGAAAGCATATAACTTAAAGATACTGTCTGGTACAATGATGCCTACAGGTACCTCATTAAGGCCAATAATGTATTTTCCTTCGGCCATTACCCTGCCATCACAGGCAAGCGCAATAACACAGCCTCCAGCAGGTGCATGCCCGTTAATTGCTGCAACCAAAGGCTTTTTGAAAGCAGTAATATTCGCCGTAAACTCCAGGAACAACAGCCAGAAAGACCGTATTTCTTCTTCATTATAGCCATAAAGTTCTATCAGGTCTAATCCGGCAGAAAAAAAATGCTCCCTGCCTGTAATGATTGCTCCGCCAATATTTGCATCGTTCGCAATATTGTGCAGCATGTCATTCAGTTCTGTGATCATTTCCCTGTTCAGCGCATTTGATTTGTTGCGGTTAAGCGTGATCAAAGCCAAACGATCTTTTATTGTCACATTAATTGTGTTCATCATATTCTATTTTACTTCATAGGTATAAACAGCTCTTGCCAAATGGCCCGCATCATTTATCCCCTCAATAACAACTCTGTAAATTCCCGGTTCGTCTGTGTTATAAAAATTAAATTTAGCAATTCCATTTACATCTGTAGCAAAATGTGGTTGCCAGTAAACGGTAGTTCTTCGATCCTGCCCGCTGATTGTATTTCCTGGCGTATACTGCGGCGAATAAAATTCGCGCACCGCATAAAAACCTCTCGGTGCATAAGTCATTACTCCCGGAGAATACCTCGAATAGCTTAAATCTCCGCCACCGCGTTTGGTCGTGATAATGATCACCCCACCACCACCTCTAGAACCATAGATTGCTGTATTTCCTATACTCTTTAAAATCTCAATCGTTTCTACATCTGTTGGCTGAATATTATCCAGGAAATCAGGCTCCACATACATCCCATCGAGAATGATCTGCATTGGTGTTCCATTGCTGCGCATCAGAAAGGCCTGTCCGTTCTGGATCATCAGTCCCGCAACTCTGCCCTGTAAACATTGCGATAAAGTGATGCATGTGCCCAGGTCTTTTGCTGTAATGACTGCATCTGCATTCCCCGCACCGTTCAGGTTCGCGGAGTTTTTTGCAGGATTTTTCTTCTGTACGATATTCACCTGATCCAGCAGAAAACTTCGTTCCAGCAGTCCGCGGCGGGTCAGCTCATCAAAATACCCCTCACTCTTCTTAATATATCCGCTGATTGCTTCATTCACATTCACTACCACGTCGCCTGTATTTTTATTTTTCGTGACTACCTGATCAGGGACCGCATCCAGGTTAATCTCTACATATTTTTTGTTCTTTGCATTACGTGCCTGTACAATGAATTTAGTACTGTCACCAAAAGAAAGATTCTCAAATGCAAAACGTCCCTTAGCATCAGTTAAGGTATCTATCATAAACAATCCACCCGAAGTAGAAAACAATGATACTCTTCCATTAGGAACGGGTTTACCACCCGTCGTCGTAATTGTTCCGCTTACTCTTAAAGCCTTTTCAACTGGGAAAACAGGTGCTGGTACAGGTGTATTTGTCAGTATGTCCTTCCATAACAGTCTTGTCCATCCCTGCGTAAGCATCAGGTTATCCAGATTTTCCCGCGTAGTCCTGTCATCATTTTTAAGGTATTCATTCGGTTTTTCCACGTATCCTTTTAAGTCGCCCGTTAACAGCAGGCTAGTCAGGATATTCGTCTCATTATCTACATCCGGCTCTACAATACTGCCATTGGTTACTGCAACAGAGAAACTGCCTTGTGTAGGTTTACTCCCGTCTTTAGCCAAAAATTCCAGCTGCATGTTCTCTCTCTTTCCATAATTGCCCTTTAAATTCGTTAAAGTTGCATCAATCTTTCCTGCGCCATTATTGATGAAGATCATCCTTTCTGCTACCGGAATATTATCCGCACTGAATAACGTGAAATGAAGTATCCCCGAAGGAATTTCATTTTTAGCAATAGAAAAGGTCGTGATCTGTTTTCCGGGCTTTGTCTTCAACACCGCATAAACAGTATTGTTATGCTGAATCACCAGCTTCAGTTCACCCTTGTTCATCACCGCTTCGCTCATCAGAATTTTGGCGTACACTTTACTGCTATCCGTATTGTTAATAGCTAAAACATAACCTTCGGGCATCACTTTCGGGAGTGGAATATCCTGCGTACCCCCGTTTTTCAGCTTAATTTTCAGCATATAGGTCTTATCTGACTGGGGGTTGATTATAAAATTTCCCAGACCACGGTGTGTTGTTTCAAAAGTGAGTACTTCCGTACCGAGGTCGTCATACAGTGCTCCCTGAACATTTTCACCAAGCCCCATTGCATTTATGGCTTTGATACCCACCTTAGAAGGCAGGTTGCTGACCAGATTTCCTCCTTCAGGAAACAGCTGCACTGAAATCGCATCAGTTGCTGCTCTGACAGGAATACTTTTGCTGATTTTCTGTTTATTTGGAAGTGTTAAGATCGCATTGATACGGCCATCCACAGCTGTACCCGGATTTGGATTAGTAAAAGTTGCAAAAATTTCTCCCCCCGCATTTGTGGTCGCTTTTCCGCGGGCTGTAATTTTGTTCTTTAGCTCCACTTCGTAAGTCACCACCTGCCCGGCATAAGGCTGCCCCTGCTTATCACTAAACTTTATCGCAGCACTTACACTTTCTCCATTATCTTTTTTGCTAAAGGTATAAGCAGTGCTCGTAAATACTTTATTAGCCCATGCATTTCCTATTTTTATCGTTTTATCGAAAAAGTAATCCGGCCCGGAGTTCCTCATCCATTGCGTATAGGCCCTGATCCTGTAATTTCCTTCTGTAAGGGAGTCTGTCAGTTTGAAATCTCCCCATGTTACTCCAGCCAGCAGTGGCAATTTGATCTGTTTTTTTATAGAATCTTCTTCATTGATCAGTTCCACGTATAAGGCCTTACTGATCGTAGTGGGTTCATCCGTATTGTTATCCGTTACATAAGCTTTGAACCAGATATTATCGCCAATAGCATAATAGGGTTTATCCAGATGGAGATGTACCTTTTCCTGCGGATGCGCCTGTATATAATCTGTTATTTTTTTTAATAGTATATCAAAAGGATCATCAGCCAGTCTGAAAGCGCAGAAAAAGGTACAAATGAATAACAGGAGCGATAACGCGGTATACTTGATTTTCATATTTTGCCGTAAAAAATAAAAGCCTCAATATAAGTATATTGAGGCTCAAAAGCTATAGCTGTTAATGCATAGTTTAAAATTTATTCTTCCACATCATGCTTTCCACAGGCTTGGTGGTTTTATTACTGTATTTAGCATCGTTTTTAGCATTATACATGGTTTCAATATTGCCTTCTACCGCAAAATAAATCAGCTGGCCTATAGGCATGCCCGCATAAATTCTTACTGGTTGTGCACAGGAAATTTCCAGTGTCCATGTATTGCAGAAACCAACGTCGCCTTTGCCGGCTGTAGCATGTATATCAATACCTAAACGACCTGTACTGGATTTACCTTCCAGAAAAGGAACGTGCGCATGGGTTTCTGTATATTCAAGGGTTACGCCAAGATACAATGTTCCCGGCTGAAGTACAAAACCATCTTTAGGGATCTCAAAATGCTGAATTTTATTGTGTGCTTTTGCATCCAGTACCCTGTCTGTATAGGTAGCCAAATATTTACCCAGATGAACATCATAGGAATTTGTGCCTAAACACTCGGGCTTAAAGGGTTCAATAATTATTGTTCCTTTGTCTATTTCTTCTAGAATGCGTTTATCGGAAAGTATCATTTGTAAAGTCTTTGGGCGAAATTATGATTAATTTAAGATACTTTTGCATTGATTTTTTAAATAGGATGCCTGTAATCTATAATAAAAATATTGACGAGCAGACCATACTTGCTGTATGGAAGATTGAAGAAGGGGAAGAAGAGCTCCTTTCTGGTCTTCAGTTAAAGCAGCATGAGCTGGATTTTATTGCTTCACTAAATAATGGCAAGCGATTGCTGCACTGGTTAAGTACGCGCTTGCTGCTGCGCAAAATGCTGAATACGCAGGAATATATCGACTGCCGTATGGATGCGCATGGGAAGCCTTATCTTGTGAATTCTCCCTATCATATTTCGTTGAGTCATTCCTATGACTATGCTGCTGTGATGATTGGGAAGGACAGAAGCGTGGGGGTAGATATAGAGCAGATTAAAACCAAGATCCACCGCATTCAGCAGAAATTCCTTTCTCCTCCAGAGCTTGCTCAGCCTAATGTGAAGGATGATACCAATGGACTATATGTTTGCTGGTGTGTGAAAGAAGCGGTCTATAAATGGTACGGAAAAAAGGGGTTTGAATTTAAAAGAGATATCCATATCCAACCCTTTGAGTTAAAGGACGAAGGTTCGATGACAGTTATTGTAGACCTGCCAGAAGGGACCAGAACATTAACAGTAAATTACTTCAACACCATTCCAGGGTACATGCTTGGATATGTTGTTGCTTAACTGACAGAGATGAATAAAAAGGTAGAATTTGTGGATTGGGGACTGGTAGATTATCAGGAAGCGTGGGATCGTCAGGAGCTTATTTTCAACAGCACTATAGCCGTTAAAACTAATAACCGAAATAACGAAACTATAGAAGAGACCCCTAATTTTCTTGTCTTTTGTGAGCATCCCCATGTATATACATTAGGTAAAAGTGGTCATCCTGAGAATTTGCTGCTCGATGAAAAAGGACTTGAAGATAAAGCAGCTACTTATTACAAAATCAATCGTGGAGGTGACATCACTTACCACGGACCCGGCCAACTGGTGGGTTATCCTATCCTGGATCTTGATAATTTTTTTACCGACATTCATTTGTATCTCCGCACCCTTGAAGAGGCTGTTATTCTTACTCTTGCGGCATATGGTATCAAAGCCGGCAGATATCCGGGATTTACAGGAGTATGGATTGATGCCGATAATGAAAAAGCAAGAAAAATCTGTGCGATGGGCGTGAGGTGCAGTCGCTGGGTAACCATGCACGGCTTTGCCTTTAACGTAAACGCCAATCTGGATTACTTCAAAAATATAATCCCTTGTGGGATAGATGATAAAGATGTAACATCCATGGAGCGTGAATTAGGGCATCCGGTAGATATGTCTGATGTGAAAAAAATACTTAAAAAAAACATCGCAGACTTATTTCAAATGGAGTTATACTAAATTATCAACAAAAAAGTATTACCATAATATCTATTTAGAGTTTTTATTCTTACCTTCCTTGAAAAATAGATAGAATTAAACTTATGGATTACAACTCTACAGAATCTTCAGCATTAGGCGCCATATTCGGCGTAGGCATGATCTTTTACTTCGCCATTTTAATTTTGGTGATCGCTTCACTATGGAAGCTTTATGAAAAAGCCGGCAAACCAGGCTGGGCATCAATAGTACCTGTTTACAACAGTCTCGTGATGATTGAGATTGTAGGAAAACCGACAATCTGGATTCTCTGGTTGTTAATTCCTTGCGTAAACATCGTGTTTGCTATATGGTTGCTTAATCTTTTCGTGAAAAGTTTCGGCAAGTCTGAAGGTTATACTGTTGGTGTAATCCTTTTACCATTTGTATTTATCCCTATGCTGGCCTTCGGCAATAACCCGTATTTAGGTCCTACAGCAGCAGAAGCAAATCAGGGCTTTAATCCTAACTTTAACCCTAACAATCGTTTTGGTACTGATAATCCTTTCAACAAGCCACCAACAACTCCAGAAGCTTAATAATTAATGTTTCTCCTATACATCATATTCGCTTTCTCTTCTTTTTGGGAGAAAGTGAATATGTTTTTGATACCCTGTCCCTTTAAATATTTAACCGGATATGATTGTCCGGGGTGCGGATTTCAACGCGCTTTGATTGCAGTAATCAAAGGGGATTTTCAGGAGAGCTTTCAGCTATATCCACCCACTATTCCATTGCTGCTTACCTTCATCATCAGCCTGTGTGCCAATTACTGGTGGGGTGCAAGAAGTAAAGGTCTCGTTAATACCTTGGTGATAATTACTGGCTCAATTGTGATCATCAGCTATGTGATTAAGTTAGCTGTTCCACATTCGCATTAACAAAGCAATAAAATTATCCTGTTTAATTGTTACTGACATCTAGGAAGGAGATTCCTTCGTATTTTCAGCTATGAATATTACACCGGTTATCGTTTTGTTAATATCTTTACTGGGCTGTGCAAAGAGCAGTACGCATACAGATACTAAAATGGATACAATTCAAACAGAAAAGTCAGGAAATCAGCTCAGCTACCTTGCGCTCGGCGACTCTTATACTATTGGTGAAGCAGTCCCACAGGATCAGAGTTTTCCTTATCAGCTGGCGGCCACAGCAAATCTGCAGGCGCTAAAGATAGGCAAACCAACTATTGTTGCTACAACCGGCTGGACCACTAATGAATTACAAGCCGCTATAAAATCTACCTCCCTTCAGCCTAAATATGATATTGTAACTTTACTTATCGGTGTAAACAATCAATACAGAGGTTATTCAATTGATACTTACCGCACGGAATTTAAGGATCTGCTGCAAACGGCTATTAGCTACGCCGGAGGAAATACTGCACATGTATTTGTAGTCTCTATTCCTGACTGGGGAGCTACGCCTTTCGGGAAACAAAGCGGAAGGAATATAGCTGAAATAGCCAAAGAAATCGATGCATTTAATGCCGTAAACAGAGAAGAGACGCTTAAACGATCAGTTAGTTATACAGATATTACGTCTGCTTCCAGAAATGCTGCTACTGATGGTACGCTTGTTGCCGGAGACGGACTTCATCCATCCGGTAAAATGTATCAGGACTGGGCCGCTCATATCTTACCGTCAGTATTATCTGTCTTTAAAAAATAGGTTTCAATTTGGTTGTAAGCTTAACATTCCGGCAAGCTGATCGGAATGTTTGTCGCCAGGCCACCGTCTGATGTTTCTTTATATTTAGAATTCATATCCAGCGCGGTTTCCCACATGGTGTTTACTACAGCTCCTAAACTTACTTTAGCTTTATCGGGGTTACTTTGCAGTGCCAGCTGACTTGCCGTTATTGCTTTAATTGCACCCATTGTGTTTCTTTCAATACAGGGAATCTGCACCAGTCCCCCAATAGGATCGCAGGTTAAGCCCAGGTGATGTTCCATGGCAATTTCTGCAGCCATCATTACCTGGCGTTGTGATCCGCCGAGGCATTCCGTTAAAGCTGCCGCAGCCATCGCAGAGGATACGCCGATCTCTGCCTGACAACCACCCATTGCAGCAGAAATTGTTGCACCCTTTTTAAAGATGCTACCGATCTCAGATGCGCAGGCCACAAACTGGATAATTTTATCTTCCGTAAATCCGTCACAGAAGGCGATATAGTATTGTAATACTGCCGGGATAACACCTGCTGCACCATTTGTTGGTGCTGTGACTACGCGGCCAAACGAGGCATTCTCTTCATTAACCGCCAAGGCGAAACAACTTACCCAGTCCAGCGTATAATTAAAACTATTGCCACCTTCCCTGATTGCTGTTATCCAGCTATCGTAATCAGTGTATGATCTGTCTTTTATCAGTCTTTTATTTAAAGCCGCAGCGCGACGTCCAACATTTAATCCCCCGGGTAGAAATCCTCCGGTATGGCAGCCGCGGAAAGTACATTCTTTCATCACCTTAAAATGTTGCATGATACCCTGTTTGGTTTCTGCTTCCTTGCGCCATGCACATTCATTCTCCATTACTACCTCAGATACTTTTAATCCCGTAGTCAGGCACCAGTGTAGCAGGTCGCCCGCCACCTCTACAGGAAATGGAAGTTCCACCTGCTCTTTGTCATGTCCGCTTTCACCTTCTTTCACTACAAAGCCGCCACCTACAGAATAGTAGGTTTCAGAAAATGCTTTACCCGTATTCAGAAAAGCCTGAAAAGTAACTGCATTTGGATGGAAAGGAAGGCTTTCATTGTAAAGAAAAACCAGGTCATCATTATAGTCGAAGCTAATTAATCTTGAACCAGCCAGGACCAGTAACTGATCTTTCTTGATGGTTGCAATTGTTGAATCAATTGCATTTACATCAAAAGTTACCGGGTCTGCACCAGTCATTCCCAATAAAATAGCAATATCAGTACCATGGCCAATCCCTGTTTTTGCCAGAGAGCCGTATAACAATATTTTAATCTGCTCCACATCATTCAGCATACCCTTTGCAGCCAATGATGCAGTAAACTGCTGTGCTGCTCTCCAGGGGCCTAATGTGTGCGAACTGGACGGACCAATGCCGATTTTAAAAATATCAAATACGGAGATTTGTTCTCTATGCATGGCGTAAAGCTAAATAGTTAAAATGAATTAGGAAAGGGTTTTAACAGAGAGATTTATAATTAATAGAAATCATAGCAGCGCAGTCCATTAAACTTGTTATAGCTTGAGCTATTCGGGAAATATTTTTCATATCCTACACTTGCTTCGGTTGTGCCATTTGTATTGGTATAATTTATTTTAGACGTAGTTGCATCGTGACTCAGACCCAGACGAAGTTTTTCTCCGTTTTTACCGCCAGAAAAGATGTCAAATATCAGAGATACTACCAGTGCATCCGGTCCGCCTTCACCAGCCGTACGGTACCAAAGGCCTGCATTGATAGCCCTGTACTTATATTGCATACCCGCACTCATAGAGGAAACATTTCCTTGTTTATAATATACTACGGAAGGTATTAAGAAAGCACCATCTTCAGATCCGTAGGTGTTACTAGATGTAAGAGGTAGCCTGTAACTCGCATTAGCCGTGATCCGTCTGGGTAATTTTGCCTGTGCGCCACTAAAAGATTCATCCGGCTCATTCACGTGATGCAATGCAATGCCTGCCATAAATTTGCCATAAACAAGGTTGACACCTGTTGCGGGATCAAAGAAAAACTTATTCGCCATATCCGGCATCTGGGCACTGCTGATTGATCCCGGGATATAACCCAGGCGGTTGTCTATCTGGTCAGAAAATACCAGCTTACTCCAGTTGATTTGTCTGTTCGTAAACCCTGCCTGAATACCGAATGATAAAACGAAATCCTCACTTCCCACACTGTAGGAGTAACTGGCTGCCACATTATTTTTTACCAAAAAAGCTGTTCCCTCAGAGCTTCGGTTAAACTGCAGTCCTAAACCGCCACCAAAACGGGGAATGTTCACATCTACAGCCGCATGCAAATAAGATAGATTTCCGCTGATACCTGTCCATTGATTTCTGTAAATCATATTCATCCTTAAATCTCCTTCAAACTGCCCAGTTAAAGAAGGATTAAGGTACAGCGGCGCATTAAAAAACTGAGAATATATATGGTCCTGTCCTGATACGTTAAACGACCAGGCAGATAAAAACAGGACACCTATATATTTTAAAAATAACTTCATTCTTTTTATCTGATTAAATGGATTACACCTGTCTTCTTCGGAGCGCTGGAGTCGTAGGTCATTCCCTTCCATTCCGTACCATTTATAAATTCTATATCGATCTTCCAGAAGAACACCCCTTGCGGTTGTACGGTTCCCTGGAATGTTCCGTCCCATCCTTTAGCAGGGCGACCTTCATTTAACTCTGTAGTTTCCCATAATGTTTGTCCCCATTTATTAAAGACACTCATTTTCCAGGTTTTGATACCAGATCCTTTTGCCTTAAACTCTCTCAGCTCGGGATTCTCACCTCCCGGCATAAATGAATTCGGTACAAAAAGGTATCCCGGAACACCGACTATCTGCACTGTTTTAAACGTATTCGTTGAACAACCTTGCTGATTGGCTACCCTTAATCTCACCACATAAGATCCCGTATCTGCATAAGTATGCGATGGGTTTTGCAGAGATGAGGTGGTGCCGTCTCCAAAATCCCATGCCCAGATAGTAGGGTTATTTGTGCTTTCATCCTCAAATCTAAATGTATAATTTGGAATACTGATTACTGTGGATGGATTTACATTAAATCGTGCAACCGGAGGAAGGACAATATGGATATATTGATTCTTGATCACAGCAATAGAACATCCTAATGTATTTGTTGCGGTTAGTGTAACTGTATAATATTCCTGCTCGCCATCATAAGTATGTATCGGTTCAAACTCATCAGAAGTCGTTCCGTCTCCAAAATCCCATCTGTAACTAAAGCCATCCTGAGTGGTATTTCTGAATTGCACCGCTAAACCTGCACATCCCAGTGTAATGTCTGCATTAAAGTCGGCCACCGGCTGTGGAAGAACTGTGATTGTTTCTGTCGTTGCAATTTCAGAGCAACTGTTATAAGCGGTCATTGTAACCGTATAGGTTCCTGGTCTGGTAAAGGTATGCTGAACTCTTCCCGGGCTAACCGTATTTGCAGTTCCGCCATCTCCGAAATCAAATGTGAACCGTGTTGCACCAATTGAATTGTTATCAAAATTCACCAGTAAAGGAGCGCAACCTTCTTTCTCACTGGCATCTACTACTAACTCAGGAGTGATGTTCTGAGGCGCTACACGGATGTTATATCCCCGGACATCTGTTCCACATTCATTCACAACAGTCAAGGTCGCCCGGAACGTCTGTGTCGTTGTTGTATTGTAGGTATGGCTTACCGGACTTTTATCTGTTTTTTCCAGAATCGGTGTTCCATCACCAAAATCATAAAAATATCTGTTTGTGCTTCCCGGAGAAGTGTTGGTAAAGTTAACCAGCATTGGAGAGCATCCGTCAGTTTTGCTAGGTGAGAATACAGCTACTGGTTTCGCTTTCACAAATACTGTTGAAGTAACTGAATTGCTGCCGCATGAGGTAAAAGAAGTCAGCGTAACAATGTAGGTAGTATCTCTTCCCGTCGGTTCAGGATCAAAACTTACAGGAGCAGGGTTTGTCTGCGTAGAAGTTTTTCCGTTGCCGAAGTCCCATGTAAAAGTAGCACCGGCTGAAAGGACTGATGTATTTACAAATGTAACAGACAACGGTCCGCATCCTTCTGTTTTATCTTGTGTAAAGGTTGCTGGTACAGCCTGATTGGTGCTGAAATTATATTTAAATTCTGCTGGACGGCAATTTTGGGCACTGGTGACAACCAATTTAATTTCTACAGATTTGTTGCTTTCAGTAATCGTATATCCCGGGAAGGTCACACCTGTTCCTATCTGTACATTATCAGCAAACCAGGTGTATGTTGCATTACGTGCAGGATCGTTAGTCGCTGTAATATTAAGGGCGAAAGGTGCGCAGCCTTTTTCTGCCGTAAATGTAAATTCGGCTATTGCATTTTGTCTTACTGTTATAGTCACTTCATTACTGATACTTTGCAGCGCACCATCACATTGATCTGTAGTAACTATTCTTCTAAATAAAATGGTGGATGCAGGTAATGTTGAAGGGCTATAGTCTTGTGATAAAGCACCTGCTATATTTGTCCATGCTGTTTCAGTAGCTAATCTCGACTGCCACTGGTATCTGAATATGCCATTTGAACCTGCTGGAGTTGACCCTGTTAATGCTGCGATTGGATCTCCACTGCAGATGTCCTGATTCGCATTAATTGTATTATTGGTGATCGGCTCCTGAACAGTAATGAGATATTCGTTGCTTATTGAATTACATCCGCCACTGCTTACTGTTCTTCTGTAGCTTATCGTCCCTGCTGTTGTTAAGGTTACGGTTAAGTCTTCGGAAATTGCACCACTAACCACTGTCCATGCGCCAGCACTGGTTTTACTTTCCCAGGCATAGGTATAAACGCCTTCTTCTCCACCAGTTGGTGTCGTGCCGTCCAGTGTTACCGTTTGTCCGAAACAAACAACATTGCCGTTTCCGATAATGCTTTGCAGGATAGGCGCATTGTTCCTGATGTTAACTGTTGAGGTTGTCGGACCGCAAGGGGAATTTCCGGTAATTGTCCATCTGAACACATAATCCGCTCCATCGACCAGTCCAGTGACATTTGTTTCTGCAGTATTAGGACTTGCAATAACAATATTACCAGGTCCTGAAACTAATTCCCATAATCCTGTCTCACCGGCTGCGGGAACATTACCTTTTAAAGCTACATCACGTTGGGCGCATAGCGTTTGAGGAGTTCCTGCGTTCGCTATTGTGGTTGCAGGAGTTACGGTAATTACTATTGCATTAGATTCCCGAACGTTACAATCTCCATTCTTTACTATCGCCCTGTATTGTGTATTACTAGTAATATTGTTATATGTAAGCGTATTTGTTGTGTTTACAATTGCAGTCCAGGTAGCGCCATTGTCTGTCGAACTTTCCCACCGGATAATATCTCCAACGTTACCGGTAAGTGTGATTGTACCAGTGTTTTGTGCTGAACAGACAATCGTTGGATTAGCTGTTGCTGCGGTTCCAGGATCAGTAGGTGTATTAACCCTTACAACAACCAGATCAGATGATCCCCCGCAAGCGCCAGGTGCTGTTATTGTCCATCTGAAAGTATAGGTTTGTCCTGGGGTTAAACCACTGACTACAGTTTTTGGATCGGTGTCATTCGCAAAAGTAATCGAAGCCTGAGCAGGTTCTACTATCCATTTGCCTGTACCAACTGTAGGGATATTGCCATCTAAAGTGTAACTTGATAATTCACATATGTCAACATCCGGACCAGCGTTCGCAGGTGTAACGTTTGGATCAACATTAACAGGTATTGTAATCGGTATCCCCTCACAACCCGTGGACGAATATGGAGTGACGGTATAAGTAACTGTTCCCTGACTTGTCGTATTATTTATTAAGGTATTATTTATGAGTTGAGTTGTTGCAGGAGTACCTCTGGTAGGGTTGGGCATATTACCTGTAATACCTGCTGTAGCTGTTGTTGTCCACGTAAATGATGTGGCAATATTAGAAGTTATCGTTATTGCTGTTGAATTATTGCTACAAATTGTTTTGGTCAGGTCTGTAGTAAGAACTGGTCTTGGTGTCACCGTTACTGTATATTTGAACGGTACGCCATCACATCCATTCGGCGCTTTAGGCGTGATCGTATAAATAACAATAGCATTTGCCGTTGCATTATTATTAGTTAATATCTCATTGATATCCCCAGTTCCGCCTGTTGCCGTAAATCCAGTTGCATTTCCATCGGCATTTTCTGCCGTCCATGTAAATGTACTGCCCGCTACGCTTGAAGTAAGAGCGTAAGTCGCCGCTGTACCCGTACAAATTGATTCTGTTTTCGCAGTTCCAGTATTATTAGGGTAAATGGTGATATTTTGGGTGGTTGACACAGTAGCACAATCTCCCTGCTGCCCCGTATTCACTGTAAGTATAACTGTTGCTGTTCCTGCATTTCGTTCAGCAAGAGTCGGCGTATAAGTTGGTGTTAAGGTTGTAGTTGTGCTGGAGAAAGTTCCGCCAACATGTCCTACTGGGGTAGACCATGTATAACCAGTATACGTTCCATTTGTAATCGTACCGGTGAGGGTAGCAGAAGGAGCGTCATAACAAATGGCTACCGGCGCTATTGCTGGAATGGGTGCAGGTGAGAATGTAAGCAGCTGAAAGGTTTCGACTGAACCGCAACTGTTCTTATGGATAACAGAAACTTTGTAAGTTCTGTAGGCATTGAATAAGATTGCAGGGTATTTTGTATGCAGGTCATTTCCAGCTTTGAAATTATATTCAGTAGCTGCAAGAGGTGATCCGTCTTCCGCGGTTACCGACCAGGTATAGGTGTCTGCAATATCTTGTTGTGTTCCTGTAAATACTGTTTTTGTGGAAGTTGCTGAAGGGCCAAAAGTATATTCCCCCAAACCGCATAATTTTGCTGGTCCGGACATAACTGCTGTAGGAGTTCCATCAACGAGGATAATGGTCTGTGGAATTCCCGTTCTTACTACCCCACAAGATGCTGTGTTAATCTCAAGTACAATTTGATAAGTTCCGGGATTATTAAAAGTAAAAACGGGCTCTTTAGCTGTACGGTCAAAAGTAACTCCATTCGCAGGTGTAACAACCCAGTTATAAGTATTTGCGGCGTTGCAGTTCTCGTCAACAATTGATAAGTCATTTGCCTGAATCACAAAAGGAGCACATCCTGTTGTGGGTTTACCATCAAAATCAAATGCGGGCTTAGGAGGATTTTGAATACAAATTTCCTGAGTGAAAGGTACCCCCTGACATTCCCCGCTACTTCTTGACTCAAGTCTTATTATATATTTTCCAGGAATAGTAAATGTTGGGGTGAACGGTCTGGATTTGATATAATTAGATCCTCTTATTTCACCATTTACATACCAGTTATAAGTTACGTTATCATCTGTGCAAGAAGTACTTGTTGCGCTAGGATTCTGGCCCGGAATAGATGTGTTAGTAAAAGTAATTGGTGTGTTGGTACAGCCAGCGGCTGGGCCGACAAATTTATTCTCGGTTACAGTAATCACCTTAGCATAAGTGGATAGTGGTTTTCCTACTTGACCACAAAAAGGGCTTTCTGTGCTGATGTTGACTCCAAATACGTTATAATATGTTTCCGAACCATTATTGTAATTCCTGCCACAAGATGATGTCGTGTACTTATGTTGAACGATTTCGTTTTTTAACTCGCAAAGTGTATAGGTTTGTATTGCCCCGTCTCCCCAGTTGATTCTGTAAATATTGCCAGGGAAATTATTTTGTATTCCATTTTCGGTTGTGGTAGTTACACCGTAACTTAAAGTGCCTTCAGGCAAACATACCAAGCCAGAACCACTTGTCGAGAATGATGTATTTGTTTTACTGTTAATTATGAAATAGGCTTTCGTTGCTACAGTATTATTTGGCATTACCACCTTAGCTAACATTGTATAATGTGCAGCCTGCGGTGTGAATGATTTTATTTCAGTGTCGAAATTAATGTTAGTAGATGGGCCGCCCATCAATTCGTTTGTTATATAAGCGGTGACATTACCAGTTGGTGTAGATTCGTTTGTAATATCTAATGTATTATTTGTTGTTCTGTTTTCACAAAAGCCGTAGGTTTCAGGATTTGCAGCGTTTATTGGCGAAGAAGTTAGCTGCGCTGTTACCGTTGTTCCTGCCTGGATATTAAAAGGTGTAGAATCATCTGATGTTAATACAGGAGAAGTAGATTTGATCCGGAGTTTGTAGCCGATACCTGTGGTTGTACCAGCCGGAATAGTTCCATTAACAAAGGTCGAGTAAAATCCATTATAGAACCCTATTCTTGTTTCTACACCAGCAGGAGAGACTAGGAATAAGTTAAATACGTTGTTCTGCTGAATACAACTGATGTTGCCAATTGTAAAAGTTGCAGCAATACTCGACCCCGGTGTATATGGTCCAGCATCCACTGTCCCAATGGTAATTTGAGCATTAGACTGGAAGGATAAAAAGAGAAGAGTAAGGACGAATAAAGTGCGTAAAAATTTCCTCATATTGTAGCGTTATATAAACATAGCAAGGAATTATCAATTTCCAAACTAAAAATATAACTACGAGTAGTAATTTCCCTATAATCAAAAAAACCCGCTACTAATAGCGGGTTTTTAATTGGCTGTTAAACAGGCTTTTGATTACATCATTCCGCCCATGCCGCCGCCACCCATAGGAGGCATGCCAGCACCACCAGCATTATCTTCCGGATCGTCAGCTAAAACAACTTCAGTTGTTAATAACATAGCTGCGATTGAAGCTGCATTTTCTAATGCTACACGACTTACTTTAGTTGGGTCAATAACACCTGCACCGATTAAGTTTTCAAATACGTTAGTACGGGCATTGTAACCGAAGTCACCTGATCCTTCTTTAACTTTCTGAACAACGATAGAACCCTCAATACCTGCATTTTCGCAGATCTGACGTAATGGTTCTTCAACTGCACGTTTCACAATAGCGATACCTGTAGTTTCATCTTCGTTTTCACCTTTCAATCCATCTAATGCTTCAATAGCACGGATGAAAGCAACACCACCACCAGCAACGATACCTTCTTCAACTGCTGCACGAGTAGCATGTAAAGCATCATCAACACGGTCTTTTTTCTCTTTCATCTCCACTTCAGAAGCTGCACCTACATAAAGAACTGCAACACCGCCAGCTAATTTAGCCAGACGCTCTTGTAATTTTTCTTTATCGTAGTCAGATGTAGTAGTTTCGATTTGAGCTTTGATCTGGTTAACGCGAGATTTAATGTCTTCAGACTGACCAGCACCGTTAATTACAGTTGTGTTGTCTTTGTCAACAATGATTTTCTCAGCAGTACCCAAATAAGTAAGGTCAGCGTTCTCTAATTTATAACCTCTTTCTTCAGAGATTACAGTACCACCTGTTAAGATAGCTAAATCTTCTAACATTGCTTTTCTACGGTCACCAAAACCTGGAGCTTTAACAGCAACAACTTTCAGGGAACCACGAATTTTATTAACTACCAAAGTAGCTAATGCTTCGCCGTCTAAATCTTCAGCGATGATTAACAATGGTTTGCCAGTTTGAACTTGTTTCTCTAAAATCGGTAACAATTCTTTCATGTTACTGATTTTTTTGTCATAGATCAAAATGTAAGGATTTTCTAATTCCGCTTCCATTTTGTCTGCATTAGTTACAAAGTATGGAGATAAATAACCACGGTCAAATTGCATACCTTCAACTGTTTTAACTTCAGTTTCAGTACCTTTTGCTTCTTCAACAGTAATTACACCATCTTTACCTACTTTAGCCATTGCTTCAGCAATCAGTGAACCGATTACTTCGTCATTGTTTGCAGAGATAGACGCAACTTGTTTGATTTTGTTGTTGTCTTCACCAACAGTTTGCGACTGAGATTTTAAGTTAGCAACGATTGCAGAAACTGCTTTGTCGATACCACGTTTCAAATCCATTGGATTTGCACCAGCAGCAACGTTTTTAATACCAGCAGTAACGATCGCCTGAGCTAAAACAGTTGCAGTTGTTGTTCCGTCACCTGCAATATCTGCAGTTTTAGAAGCAACCTCTTTAACCATCTGAGCACCCATATTTTCAATAGGATCTTTCAGTTCAATTTCTTTTGCTACAGTAACACCATCTTTAGTAATTGATGGTGAACCGAATTTCTTGTCTATAATTACGTTACGTCCTTTTGGTCCTAATGTAACTTTTACAGCATTAGCCAACGTGTCAACACCTCTTTTCAGAGCGTCACGGGCTTCTACGTTATATTTAACTTGTTTTGCCATTTTGATAAAATGTTTTTTAAACTATTTTGTGTGATTTGCTGAAATCCAGCGATTAAAGAACTGCGTAAAGATCAGTTTCACGCATAATCAGATACTCTTTACCTTCATAAGTAATTTCAGTACCTCCGTATTTGCCATATAAAACTACGTCACCAACTTTAACGCTCAATGGAATAAGGCTACCTGTCGACTCAGCGTATTTGCCTGGTCCAACTGCAACTACTGTTCCTTGCTGAGGTTTTTCTTTCGCTGTATCCGGGATGTAGATACCCGAAGCAGTTTTTTCTTCGGCAGGAGCAGCTTCAACAACTACTCTATCTGCAATGGGTTTAATGTTTAAAGCCATAACTTATTATCGATTTTAATTTAAAGGTTAACGTTATAAATACTAAGATTCACACTAAGTCTGTATCAGTTTTTATGCCAAGGGTGTTTTGCTTGACAAATTTACGCAGGCTTGTCAGCTAATAGAATCAGGCTGTGTTTTTTCGTGTCAGACTGGCAGGATAGGAACAAAAAAGCCCGCTAGGATTTTCCTAACGGGCTTCTTAATATGAGATCGCTCTAAGCTTATTTTTTCGTCGTATCCTGAGTCGCAGGAGCTGGAGCCGGAGTCGCAGTAGATGGAGCAACACCACTTCCAATCGGAGATTGTGTAGGCGTTTTATCTAGTTGTTCCTGAAGTTTTGGATCGATACCGCTTGAAGTAGATGTACCACCAGTTTTACCAATAGTAGTCACTGCTAAAGATAACACAACAACAAGTGTCAATAATACCCAGGTGCCTTTTTCCAAAACATCTCCTGTACGTTGTACGCCGAACATGTTGCTGCCAGAACCGCCAGTTGCAAGACCACCGCCTTTAGGGTTTTGTATTAAAACAAAAAGGCCTAATGCAACACAAATAATGATCAATAAAATAATTAAAAAAAGCATAGTATGTTAAATGGTTAAATTTTCTTTTCTACAGATTGGATAAGGTCGGCAAAGTAACGGCTTTTTTCCGGGAACTTCAAACTTAATTTTTGATAAGTATCTATCGCCTTGTCATAAAGCATTTGTTCTATGTAAATGCTGGCCAGTGTTTCTGATACCAGGTCATTCTGATCCTCTGCACTTTTCTTCGCTTTATTCTCATTGTCGATCTGCTCCGCATTGGGTGGGGCAATCTGAGGGTCTTTCCTGATAAAGTTTTCGATGATCTCAAAATCTTTTGTCACAGGTTTAGGATGATCGGTATTTTCCGGCAATTGCTCATTCTCCGGAAGGTGACTCTGAACATGGAATATATGCTCCACATATTGCTGCTGTAGCTCATTACCCTGCTCCTTTTTAGGCATTGCATAAGGCTGGAATGAACTCTGATGCTCTTTACGTGTTTTATCCAGCCACCAAAGGAAGGTATATGGTAGTTTCTCGTCGTTATAATTACTAACCTGGTTTTCTGGTTTTATTCCTTCTGCTACGCTATTAGGAACAGGAGTTTGTACGTCTTCCTGGGGTGTCTCTTCAACGGTATCAATACTGAATGATTCCTCAAAAGCGAAAAAGTCTGACGAAGCAATGCTCTCAAAAACGAAATCATCTGTTAAGGACTTACGTTCAGGAGCTTCAGCAACTGATGTGGCTGCATCTCCATTACCTGTGTTGTCCGAATTTCTGAAAGGCCTGTATTGAGATAAATCTACTTCAGAAATTTCTTCAAATATCTCATCTTCTTTGTTGTTTTCGGAAATTGGAGTATATGGATCGCTTATTTCTTCAAACGTCTCCTGCTCATCAGCAGCGGGAGTCTCTGATATAATTTCCACTGGCTGATGGTAAATGTCAAAAGCCGATGTTTCTTCAGGATTAGCGTATAAGAATTTATATAATAACTGACCGTTCGTATATAGTGAAGCTTTGGCAAGTGTGCTCACCTCTTCCGTATTCGCTTTCGCCAATAGTAAATGTAAGGGTTGATAATATGGGTATTCCTGCAACAACTGTTTTAACAATGCAGTGTCCTGCACCGATACCTGCTGAGGGTTCGAAAGCAAGTCTGCAAGTTGTTTTTTAATGTCTTTTTCCAGCTCCACGATGCTAAGTTAATGATTGATATTCATTTTCACTACCATTGTGCAAAGGCACGGTTAAAAATATCTTCGGTGAGCTGTAAGTTAATATCTTTATTGTATTGCTGCTGAATGCTCTGTAAAGGCTGAGTTCCAATGTTAAAATCCTTAAACCTTTCAAAGGTTTCCTCAAAACTCTGCTTAGGGTTCAGGTTGTTGGTGTATTTTACACTTACTTTTATCGTGATCCTGTTACCACCGGCAGTAGGCGCATTGTTATTCTGTAATGCAATTGGCCTGATGTCATATCCTGTAATTCTTCCTTCAAATATCGCATGGGCATCAGTTTGGGTAATGCTTAACCTGGTTTGGTTACGGATACGCAGCTTTAAAGCCTCAGTGAAATCCTGACTTAAATTGGGTACCACCATCGCCGCATTATTTTCAAAGAATTGTACGGTTACAGTCTTCATTTCTGGTGGAATAGATGCTCCGTTCAACTTTACCGAACAAGAATTCAGAACCATCAATGGTATTAAAAGCAATAACAAACAGATCTTTTTCATCCTAATTTAAATTCAGTTCTTTGATTTTTCTATACAATGTACGCTCGGAAATACCCAATTCCTGAGCGGCAAATTTACGCTTGCCTTTATGCTTTTTTAAAGCTTTTTTGATCAGGTCTGATTCCTTGTCAATTAAAGATAACGACTCTTCAACTTCTTCTGCATCGTGTGCGTAGTTGTAATCCACAGGTGCATTTTGTGAAGGTTTTTTAATCGTTAGCGTTGGGTCATTATTGATCTTCTGATCTATTTCCTGATACAGCTGATTGATATAATGCGGATTCTCGGCCATGATATGTGAAGTATTCCCGCCACTCTGAATAATCTCAGCAACCAGTTTCTTCAAATCCATCATGTCCTTTTTCATGTCGAAAAGAACTTTGTATAATATATCGCGCTCTGAAAAGTCTTCCTTGTTATTTCCGTTAATGGCCATCGGCAGATTGCTGCCACCTTCATTGGGAATATAGTTCATCAAAGCAGCAGCGGTAACATTCCTGTCTTTCTCGAGTACGCAAACCTGCTCAGCAATATTCTTCAATTGTCTTACGTTTCCAGGCCAGCTGTAGTTAGACAGCATTTGTATCGCGTCTGGCTCCAGATGGATACCAGGACTACGGTACTTATCGCTAAAATCTGCCGAGAATTTTCTGAAGAGTAAGAATATGTCTTCTTTACGTTCATGTAAGGCTGGAATACGAAGCGGTACCGTGTTTAAACGATAGTACAGATCTTCACGAAACTTTCCGTTTTTAACCCTGTTATATACATCAACATTCGTTGCCGCAATAATACGGACATCAGTCTTCTGCACTTTGGAAGATCCTACACGCAGGTATTCGCCACTTTCTAAAATCCTTAATAAACGCGCCTGTGTGCCTAATGGAAGTTCGGCAACCTCATCGAGAAAGATTGTACCGCCATTCGCGACTTCAAAGTATCCTTTACGTGCCTCATGTGCACCTGTAAATGAACCTTTCTCATGCCCGAATAACTCCGAATCTATAGTCCCCTCAGGAATAGCCCCGCAGTTTACGGCAATGAAAGCACCATGTTTACGTGTGCTCATCTGATGGATGATATGGGAGAATACTTCCTTCCCACTACCACTTTCACCAGTAATTAAAACAGACATATCTGTCGGAGATACCTGTCTTGCAATATCTATAGCACGGTTTAAAAGTGGAGAACCACCTATAATCCCGAACCGGTTTTTTATATCTTGTACGTCCAAAATAATTAATTTTAAGTATTTGGTCTGTTAATCGGCAATTCTTCCCAGTAATGTCGCTGATGTACAACGCTCAATTACCACATTTACATATTGACCTGGTTTAATATGGTCGGCCGCCGGAAATACGATCATCGCATTCTGGTCATTCCTTCCGCATAAATCTTTGTCAGATTTTTTAGAGAAACCTTCCACAAGGATTCTTACTGTTTTGCCTACCGACTCCTGCAATCTTCTCAATGAGGATACCTGCTGTTTCAGCAATATTTCCTGCAGGCGCAATTTCTTCACCTCTTCAGGAATATCGTCTTCCAGTTTTCTGGCAGCCATTGTTCCGGGTCTTTCGGAATAGCTAAAGCAAAAGGCAAAGTCATAACCTACGTGATCCATCATTTGGAGTGTTTCCTGGTGATCTTCTTCCGTCTCTGTACAGAAACCTGCAATGATATCAGTAGAAATTGCGCAATCAGGGATAATATTTCTGATCGCATCAACCCTGTTCATATACCATTCACGTGTATAGGTACGGTTCATCAGATCCAACATTCTGGAACTTCCCGATTGTACCGGTAAATGGATATTATTGCAAATGTTATCGTATTTTTTAATGGTATATAAAACTTCGTCAGTAATATCTTTAGGATGTGATGTAGAAAAACGAATGCGTAATTCCGGACTAATTAAGGCTACTTTTTCCAGCAACTGGGCAAAGTTTACCATAATCTCCGCACCCTCTTCTGCCTCTGCACTACCTTTCCACTTATAGGAATCAACGTTCTGTCCCAATAAAGTAACTTCTTTATAACCGCGCTGATGTAAATCAAGCGCCTCAGCTAAAATGGAATGCGGATCACGACTCCGTTCACGACCACGGGTAAAAGGAACCACGCAGAAAGAGCACATGTTATCACAACCGCGCATGATGGAGATAAAAGCAGTGATGCCATTGCCATTCAGACGCACCGGACTAATATCGGCGTAGGTTTCTTCCCTGGAAAGTAAAACATTAATTGCCTTTTGGCCTTCACCTACCTGTTCAATCAGCTGTGGCAGATCACGGTAAGCATCAGGACCAACAACCATGTCAACCAGTTTCTCTTCTTCTAAAAATTTAGATTTCAAACGCTCTGCCATACAGCCTAAAACCCCAACTATCAGTTTAGGATTTCTGCGTTTTTCTATACCGAACTGTGATAGTCGGTTACGGACACGCTGTTCTGCATTTTCGCGTATAGAACAGGTGTTAATAAATATAGCATCCGCCTCATGATAGTCGCCAGTTGTCTCAAAACCCTGGTCTAACAGAATAGAGGCAACAATTTCACTATCAGCAAAGTTCATCTGACAACCATAACTTTCGATGTATAGTTTTCTGGCATTGATCATTTTTGGTGCATCAATAACCAGGGCTTCACCCTGTCGCTCTTCATCGTGTGTCTTGTCCGCTAGCTGTAATTCAATCATAAATGGGTAACGTTTTTACTGGATACAAAAATACTAAATTTAATTTATAAATGACAAATTGGCAGAATTTAAAAAATATTGTAAGTACCCAAAAAAACATTATAGCTGCCGAACTTGTATAATAGATTATAATCTATACTTATGGTAAACGCTCAGTCGGGAAAAAATAGAATATGGAAATGGGTTGTGGGCATAATAGGTGTCCTGATGCTTATCATAGCGGGTATTTCAATTTATTTCAGTTTGAAGTGGAAGCCTGTACTTACCGAAAAGATAAAGGAAGTGGTATATGAAGGATCTAAACATTTATACCGTATAGACTTTAAAGATGTACACCTAAACCTGGTTACCGGAAGTGTTGTGGTTGACAGTATTTTACTTTCACCTGATACAGCAGTATTCAATGCAAGAAGAAAGGCGGGTACAGCTCCTACACATTTATTTAATATCAAACTTGCGAAACTGCAGTTACGCAGAATTGGTATCTATAATGTTTATTTCAATAAGAAAATTGATATGACGGATATTATCTTAGATCGTCCTTCCATCAATATGATCTACAATAAGGTTTACAAACAGCCCGATACCAGCAAGGATACCCGCAGCTTGTATGAGCGCATATCGAAAACGCTCCAATCTGTACGTATTAAAGGAATTAAAATCGAAGATGCTGATTTCGACTATGTGAGCGGGGCAACAGGCGAAATTCTGAATTCTGTTAAACACCTGAACCTGCAAGTGAGAGATTTTCTGCTGGATGCA
>Ga0247809_1000146_pt1 | contig 38735 bp, 29 predicted proteins | sample UWRJL104311B1_FD_180951 | JGI IMG/M metagenome (GOLD analysis project Ga0247809, IMG submission 180951) | Plant litter microbial communities from Arlington Agricultural Research Station in Wisconsin, United States - UWRJ-L104-311B-1 | ecosystem: Environmental > Terrestrial > Plant litter >...
ACCACCCACGCCCACACCGAGACGACGGTGACGGCCGCGAAGACCACCACGTCGTCGACGCGGATGCTGTCGAGATACGACTGGCCGGCACGGCGGCGGGCTTCGGCTCGTCGACGCGTACGGCGCGCACGCCTGTCGGCGCGGACCGCCTCGGCACGCGCCGAATGCTCGCCCGAGCCGCGCGAGCGCGAGCCCACTAGGGGGTGACGACGACGGGCGATCCGGTCGCGCCGACGGGCATCTCCGCGGCGAGGCGGTTGGCCTCCTCGATGAGGGTCGCGACGATGTCGGCCTCCGGCACGGTCTTGATGACCTCGCCCTTGACGAAGATCTGGCCGCGGCCGTTGCCGCTCGCGACGCCGAGGTCGGCCTCGCGGGCCTCGCCCGGTCCGTTCACGACGCAGCCCATGACCGCGACGCGCAGCGGTACGGTCATCTTCTCGAGCCCGGCCGTGACGTCGTTCGCGAGCTTGTAGACGTCGACCTGGGCGCGTCCGCAGCTCGGGCAGGAGACGATCTCGAGTTTGCGCTCGCGCAGACCGAGCGACTGCAGGATCTGCAGGCCGACTTTCACCTCTTGCGCGGGCGGGGCGGACAGCGACACGCGGATCGTGTCGCCGATGCCCTCACCGAGCAGCAGACCGAACGCCGTGGCGCTCTTGATGGTGCCCTGGAACTCGGGGCCCGCCTCGGTGACGCCGAGGTGCAGGGGCCAGTCGCCGCGCTCGGCGAGCAGGCGGTATGCCTTGACCATGGTGACGGGGTCGTTGTGCTTGACCGAGATCTTGAAGTCGTGGAAGTCGTGCTCTTCGAACAGGCTCGCCTCCCAGACGGCGCTCTCGACGAGGGCCTCCGGGGTGGCCTTGCCGTACTTCTGCAGCAGGCTCGGCTCGAGCGACCCGGCGTTGACGCCGATGCGGATGGAGACCCCCGCGGCCTTGGCGGCGGCGGCGATCTTGCCGACCTGGTCGTCGAACTTGCGGATGTTGCCGGGGTTCACCCGCACGGCGCCCACGCCGGCGTCGATGGCCGAGTAGACGTAGCGGGGCTGGAAGTGGATGTCGGCGATGATCGGGAGCTGGCTCTTGGCGGCGATGATGTGCAGCACGTCGGCGTCGTCCTGATGCGGCACGGCGACCCGCACGATGTCGCAACCGGTGGCCGTGAGCTCGGCGATCTGCTGCAGCGTCGCGTTGATGTTCGTCGTCTGCGTCGTCGTCATCGACTGCACGCTGACTTGCGACTCGCTGCCGACCCCGACCTTGCCGACCTTGATCTGCCGCGTCTTGCGACGGGGGGTCAGGACGTTGGGAGCTTTGGGGAGACCGAGGTTGATTGCAGGCACACGACGATTCTACGTTCGCGGGGTGGGAGTCCGCTGGCGGCGACGCGGCTAGAGGATGCTGATCGGTTTGACGAGATCCGCGTAGATCAGGAGCGCGCTCATGCCGCCGAGCAGCACCACCACCACGAGGGTGAGCGGCACGAGCTTCGCGATGTCGACGGGGCCCGGGTCTCTGCGGCCGAAGAGCTTGGCGAAGAAGCGGCGGATGCCCTCCCATAGGGCACCGGCGACGTGCCCGCCGTCGAGCGGCATGAGCGGCACGAGGTTGAAGACGAAGAGCGCGATGTTGAGCGAGGCGAGCAGCCCGATGAGTCCGGACACCTTGTCGACCACGGGAATGGTGTCGATGCTCGAGATCTCGCCGGCGAGCCGTCCGACGCCGACGACGCTGATGGGGCCGTTCGGGTCGCGTGCCTCGGTGCCGAACGCCGCGTTGACGACGTCGACGAGCCGCTCGGGCAGGTTGAGGATCATGTGGGCGACCCGCCCGATGTTGTCGCCGACGGCGGGCAGCACGGCGGTCACCGGCTGCTGCACGGTCTCGTAGGCCGGGCCGATGCCGAGGAACCCGACCTTCTCCGTCACACTGTCGCCCGCGGAGTCTTTGACGACCTCGCCGTTCCCGTCGTAGACGTAGCGTTCGGTGAGGAGCGGCACGGAGGTGAGCGTCACGCGCTTGCCGTCGCGTTCGACCACCATCGTGAGGTCGTCGCCCGCGGCGTCGCGGATGATGTCGGTGGCCTGGTTCCAGGAGGTGATCGCCGTGCCGTCGAGGGTCACGAGCTTGTCGCCGGGGAGGAGCCCCGCCGCCGCTCCCGGGGCCGGTGCCGCGTCGGCGGCACAGGTGTCGGCGTCGCCGCCGGTAGTCGACGACGTGGTCTGGCTCACGACGCACTCGGACACGCTGCCGACGGTGGTCGACACCTGCTGTGCGCCGAAGCCCATGAGCAGCACCGCGTAGAGCACGATACCGATCAGGAGATTCATGGTCGGGCCCCCGAGCATGATGACGATGCGCTTCCACACGGCGAGCTTGTAGAAGACGCGCTCCTCCTCGCCGACCGTGACCGTCTGCGCGCTCGCGGTGCGGGCGTCTTGCACCAGGGTCTGGAAGAAGCCGGTGCTCGAGTACCGCTCCGGGGCGCTTCCGTCCTTGGCCGGGGGGTACATGCCCGCCATCGAGATGTAGCCGCCCATGGGCACGGCCTTGAGCCCGTACTCCGTCTCGCCGAAGGTGCGCGACCAGAGCGTCGGCCCGAAGCCGATCATGTATTGCGCGACCTTCACCCCGAACAGCTTGGCCGGCAGCAGGTGGCCGATCTCGTGCAGGCCGATGGAGAGGGCGAGCCCGACGACGACGACGAGTATGCCGAGCACATAGAGAAGGACGGATTCCACTGGCTAAGAGTAGCGGCGCGGAGCCCGGAGTCCGCTGTGCGCGGCCTGAACGCGTAGTACCGGTTTCAGCGGCCGCCGTCGAGCAGCGCGTCGGCGGTCTCGCGCGCCCAGCGCTCCGCCTCGTAGACGCCCTCGAGCGAGGACTCCCCCGCCTCGTGCTTTTCCACGACGCGGGTCACGGTGTCGACGATGTCGAGGAACCCGATGCGGCCGGCGTGGAACGCGAGCACCGCCTGCTCGTTCGAGGCGTTGAACACCGCCGGGAACGTGCCGCCGAGCCTGCCTACCGTCTTCGCCAGCTCGACCGCGGGGAACACCGCATCGTCGAGCGGCTCGAAGGTCCAGGTGCTCGCGGTGGTCCAGTCGAGCGGCGTGCCGACGCCGGCGATGCGTCGCGGCCAGTCGAGACCGAGCGAAATCGGCAGCTTCATGTTCGGCGGGCTGGCCTGGGCGATCGTGGAGCCATCGACGAACTCGACCATCGAGTGCACGATCGACTGCGGGTGCACCGTGACGTCGATGCGGTCGTATGGCACGTCGAAGAGCAGGTGCGCCTCGATGACCTCGAGGCCCTTGTTGACGAGGGTGGCCGAGTTGGTCGTGATCACGAGGCCCATGTCCCAGGTCGGATGCGCGAGAGCCTCGCGCGGGGTCACGTCGACGAGCGACTCGCGACTGCGCCCGCGGAACGGGCCGCCCGAGGCGGTGACGACGAGGCGGCGAACCTCGTCTGCCGTGCCGGAGCGGAGCGCCTGCGCGATGGCCGAGTGCTCGGAGTCGACGGGGACGATCTGCCCCGGCCGCGCCAGGGCCTTCACGAGTTCGCCGCCGACGATCAGCGACTCCTTGTTCGCCAGCGCGAGGGTCGCATCCGTCTCGAGGGTGGCGAGGGTCGGTCCGAGACCGACGGATCCGGTGATGCCGTTGAGCACGACGTCGGCGCGCACGCCACGCACCAGGTCGCTCGCGTCGTCGGCGCCGAGCGCGGTGTGCTCGACGCCGAAGGCGGCGGCCTGCTCGGCGAGCTTGTCGCGATTGCTCCCCGCGGCGAGGCCGACGAGCTCGAACTGGTCGGGATTCTCGGCGATGACCTCGAGGGCCTGGACTCCGATGGATCCGGTGGACCCCAAGACGATGACTGTGCGCACGCAGCCAGCCTAGGCGTGCGTCGGCCGGTTAACCGGATCGAGCCCGCCGAGACCCCGCGTGGTGCGGGGATCTCGACGGGCTCGATCGACGGATGCCGGGCCGATCGACGGATGCCGGGCCGATCGACGGATGCCGGGTCGACCGACGGAAGCCGGCTAGGCGATCGCGAGGATGTCGACCACGAAGACGAGGGTGTCGTCGGCCTCGATGCCCGCCTGCGAGTTGCCGCCCTGCGGGCCGTACCCGAGGTCCGGCGGGATCACGACGACGACCTGGGAGCCGACGGTCTGGCCGACGAGCGCCTGGCCGAATCCGGCGACGACCTGGTCGGTCGCGAAGGTCGCGGGCGCCTTGCCCCAGCTCTGGTCGAAGATCTCGCCCGTGCGCCAGTTGATGCCCTGGTAGTTGACGGTGACCGAGTCTCCGTCGGCGACCTTCTTGCCGTCGCCCTTGATGGTCGTAGCGAGCTGGAGGTCGGTCGGCGCGGTGCCGCCCGGGAGGGTGAGCGTGGGTGTGCCCGTCTCGTCGTCGGCGATGCTGACCTTGATGTCGGGGAACCCGGCGGGGGCGGACTGCTGCTTGCCGTCGGCCTTGGGCAGCGGTGCGTCGGCCTTCGTGGGCTTCTTCGCCGTGAGCAGGTCGGCGACGATCACCAGCGAGTCCTTGGCGGTGAGTCCGAGCGACGCCTGATTGGCGGCGGCGATGCCGTCTTCGGGCGCGATGACGCCGACGATGCGGCTGCCGGCGGCCGAGCACTCGAGCGTCTTCGTGAACCCGGGGATGAGCTTCTCGTCGAGGGTCCAGGCGATGGGGGTCTTCTTGTACTCGGTCGCGTCGATCGACTCGCCGGTCGTGCCGTTGAAGACGGAGAATTCGGCGGTGATGTCGTACCCGGCGAGCGCGACGGTGCCGTCGCCCTTCGAGACGACGGTGCGCTGGGTGGTCGTGGTGGTGAGCGGGTCGTCGATCTTCACGGTCGGCTTCTTGCCGAAGTCGCCCGTGACCTTGACGCTGCTGGAGGCCTTACCCGATTTGATCGGAGTGCAATCTGCCGCGGCATCCGGACCGGACGAGCAGGCGGCGAGCGACCCGACGATGCCGAGGACGACCACGAGTGACAATGCTGTGCGCAATTCCGCACCCTTCTTTCGCTGTGTCCCCGGTGCGGGGAGCAGCCACCATTGTCCACTATGCAACCTGTGCGGCGGGTGGCAGGACGGTCAGCGCAGTCTGCGCCTCGCGACGATGGCCACGACCAGGCCGACGAGCCCGAGGCCGAGCCAGAGCGAGAGCAGCGTGCCGAGGGGGAAGCCCAGCAGTTCGATGGGCCGCACGACCGCGATCCCCGGGTCGACCGCGCTGTCGTCGGGCGCCGGGGCGATGCCGATGTCGTCGACGACCTGCACCGCGGGCACGTCGAGCCGCACGTCGACGACGGTGAGGTAGGCGCCGAGGGGCTGGAGGGCGGGCGACGTGACCGGCCCAGCCCAGACCGTGCGCTGCGCCGCGTTCAACGGTGTGCCGGCGGTCCCGGCCTGAACGAGCCCGACGCGGTGGTCGGAGAAGACGCTGAGCCGCAGCTGTTGGGCCTTCGCAGCGCCGCGCGCCATCGCGAGCGGGTAGACGAGCGTGTCGGTCGGGAAGGAGACCTGGATGGGTGCGAGGGTGCCGTCGAGCGTGGAGTCGGCGGCGAGTTTGACTGCGACGAAGAACCAGCGCTTCGCGACGTAGTGGTCGAGCTGCGCCGAGGTCTCGGCCGTGAGCGTGTAGCCGTTCTGGGCGAGCCAGGCGGCGAGCCCCGCGCTGTCGGACGCGGAGACGGTGGTGGCCTCGAGCCCGCCGACAGCGACCCGCGACACCACGGTCGGCTCGACGGGGATCGTGGGGGTCGCGACCTTGGTTCCCCACCAGTCGTCGACGTACCGTTTGCGCGGCGAGGTCTGCTCGGCGAGCGCGTCGAACAGCGCGGGATCGCCGGCGGTCACGGTGGCGGGGGTCGGCGTCGGGATGACGAGCCCCGCGCTCGAGATGGCCGAGTCGACGCCGAGCGAGAGCTGGATCGACTCGATGCCGTCGCGATAGCTCACGACGGCATTCTCACCGGTCACCTCGGCCACCGCACCGACGCCCGGCGCTATGGCACCGCACCCGCACGCGTTGGCCGGACCGGCGACGGCGGTCGCCGAGAGCAGCACACTCGCGAGTGCCACTGCCCAGAAACGCCTCATCGTCCAATCGTGTCATAGTGCGGAGAGTCGTTCGTGCCGCCCGGCACCCGAGCTGCCGGTTTGTGAAGGGTTGCCGGTTTGTTCGGGGCCTGCCGGTTCGTTCACGGCACGACGACGATCTCCGGCTCGTGCAGCACCGGGAAGTTCACCGAGGCCGCGATGAAGCACTTCGTGCTGGCCTCGCGGTGCAGGGAAAGCGCCAGCGCGGCGTCCCCGCCGGAGATGGTGACGCGCGGTCGCAGGGTCACGCTCGAGAAGTGTCCGCCGCCGTCGGCCGTCTGCACCATGGTGCCCGTCGCGGCGTCGGTGTATCCGGTGACGGTGACCCCGTTGCTCGCGGCGACGTGGAGGTAGCTCAGCAGGTGGCACTCGCTGAGGGCCGCGAGCAGCAGCTCCTCTGGGTTCCACCGGTCGGCATTGCCGTGGAACACCCGGTCGGCGGAACCGTCGATCGGCTGCTTCCCGGTGGCCGTGATGACCGTCTCCCGGCCGTAGTCCTTGTACCCGCTCGTTCCGGTGCCGCGGTTGCCCGCCCACTCGATGTTCGTCGCGTAGTGGTGTTCGAGGTTCATCTGGCCCATCTCCCGGTAATCTTGACTCCATCATGACTGACTTGCTGGCATCTTCCACGACCCCGTTCGTTTCCCCCGTCGTCGAGGAGCGCCGCGTCGTCACCGCGATTCCCGGCCCCAAGTCCGAGGCCCTGCACGCGCGGCGCCTGGCGGCCGTGCCCCGGGGCGTGTCATCCGCTCTCCCCGTCTACATCGAAAAGGCGCACGGCGCGATCCTCGTCGACGTCGACGGCAACCAGTTCATCGACCTCGGTGCGGGCATCGGCGTGACCACCATCGGCCACACCAACGACGCCGTCGTGGCGGCCGCCACCGCGCAGTTGCGTGACTTCACCCACACCCTGTTCACCATCACGCCGTACGAGAGCTACGTGCGGGTCGCCGAGCTGCTCGCCGAGCACACCCCCGGCGATCACGAGAAGCGCACGGTGCTCGTCAACTCGGGTGCCGAGGCGGTCGAGAACGGCGTCAAGATCGCGCGCAAGCACACCGGCCGCTACGGCGTCGCGGTGCTCGAGCACGCGTACCACGGACGCACCAACCTCACGATGGCGATGAACTTCAAGGCTTCGCCCTACAGCTCGGGCTTCGGCCCCTTCGCCGGCGACATCTACCGGGCTCCGAGCTCCTACCCCTTCCACGACGGACTGAGCGGGGCGGATGCCGCGGCCAACACGATCCGCTACCTGGAGAAGACCGTCGGCGCGGGCGACCTCGCCTGCCTGATCGTCGAACCCATCCAGGGCGAGGGCGGCTTCATGGTGCCCGCGGCCGGATACCTGCCCGCACTGCAGGAATGGTGCACGGCGAATGGCATCGTGTTCATCGCCGACGAGATCCAGAGCGGCATGGCGCGCACCGGCAAGTACTGGGCGAGCGAGCACTTCGACCTCGTGCCCGACCTCATCCTCTCGGCCAAGGGCATCGCCGGCGGCCTCCCGCTCGCCGCCGTCACCGGCCGCGCCGAGATCATGGACTCCGCCCAGCCCGGCGGACTCGGCGGAACCTTCGGCGGCAACCCGGTTTCGGCGGCCGCGGCCGTGGCGGTCTTCGACGAGATCGAGTCGAACGGACTGCTCGCCGAGGGCGCGCGCATCGGCGCGACGCTGACCGCGGCGCTGCTCGACCTGCAGGCGACGTACCCGGTGATCGGCGACGTGCGCGGCATCGGCGCCATGATCGCGATCGAGCTCGTGGTGCCCGGCACCAACGAGCCGGACGCGGCATCCGTCTCGTTCCTCGCCGACTACGCCGCGAAGCACGGCGTGCTGCTGCTGACCGCAGGCACCTACGGCAACGTGCTGCGTTTCCTGCCGAGCCTCGCGATCAGCGACGAGCTGCTGGGCGAGGCGCTCGGCGTGCTGGCCGACGGATTCGCGCAGCTCTAGCCGGCGGTTCTGGCTGCGGCCCTCGGCTTCAGCTCTGGCCCGCGGGCGCGACTAGGAAAGTCTTGCGAGCCGTTTGCGCCTCGCCGCGGCGGAGAGCTGCGACACCACGACGAACACGATCGCGATCACGAACACCGCGGAGGCTATGACGTTCGCTTCGGCGGGAATGCCGCGGGCAGCGGCGGTGTAGACGTACTTCGGGAAGGTGACGAAAGACCCGGAGTTGAAGTTCGTGATGATGAAGTCGTCGAAGCTGAGCGCGAAGCTGAGCAGCGCGGCCGCCACGATTCCGGGCAGCAGCAGCGGGAAGGTGATGCGAGCGAAGACCTGGGCGGGCGAGCCGTAGAGGTCGCGGCCGGCCTCTTCGAGTGCCGGGTCGAGGCTCGCGACCCTGGCGCGCACGGTCACCACCACGAAGCTGATGCAGAACATGGTGTGCGCGAGGATGACCGTCACGATCCCCTTCTGCACCCCGGCGGTGAGGAACTCGGCCGCGAGCCCGGCACCCAGCACGACCTCCGGCGTCGCCATCGGCAGGAAGAGCAGCAGGGTCGTCGAGTTGCGGAACGGGAAGCGGAAACGCACGAGGGCCACGGCGATCATCGTCCCGAGGGCGGTGGCGAGCACCGTCGCGGCGATGCCGACCACGAGGCTGTTCGCGAAGGCCTCGCAGACGCCCTGGGAATTGCAGACCTGGGTCCAGTTGTCGAGGGTGAAGCCCCGCCAGACGATATTCGAGCGGCGTGAGTCGTTGAACGAGTAGACGATCGTGTACGCGATGGGCACGAGCAGGAAGACGAACGCGAGCACCGAGTAGATCCAGAGCGCGTACCGGCCGAACCAGCGGGAGAAGGCGGTCACAGGAGGTCGTCCGTTCCACTGCGCAGCACGTAGACGCTCACCGGTACGAGCACGGCCACCATGAGCACGAGCGACAGGGCCGCCGCCGCCGGGTAGTTCTGCAACACGAGGAAGTTGGCCTCGATCACGTTGCCGATCATCGCCGTCTCGGTGCCGCCGAGGAAATCGCGGCTGGCGTTGATGTAGTCGCCGGCCGCCGGGATGAACGTCAGGAGCGCGCCGGAGACGATGCCGGGCGCCGCGAGCGGGACCGTCACGCGGAAGAAGGTGGAGACGGGCGTCGCGTAGAGGTCTCCCCCGGCCTCGACGTACCGGAGGTCGAGTCTCTCGAGCGAGGTGTAGATCGGCAGGGTCATGAACGGGATGAAGTTGTAGGTCAAGCCGAAGACGACCGAGAACGCCGTGCCGGTGACGTGTTCGCCGGGGGGCAGAAGCTGGAGGCCGTGGAGCGCCGACACGAACCAGCCCTCGTCGGAGAGCAGCTGCTTCCAGGCGAGGGTGCGCAGCAGGAAACTGATGAAGAACGGCGCGATCACGAGCGTGAGAGCCAGCGCCTGCAGCAGCGGGAACCGCCGCAGCGTCACCCCGATGAAGTACGCGAGCGGGAACCCGAAGAGCAGGGCGGCGACCGTCGCCGTCGCTGCGAAGGCGAAGGAGCGCAGGATGTGCGGCGCGTACGTGCCGATGACGGTCGTGTAGTTTTCCCAGCGGAACGCGGTCTGGTACTGGCCGATGTCGCCGAATTCGACCGGCGCCTGGAACGAGGTGATGACGAGCGAGAGCAGCGGCGCAAGGAAGAACAGCGCGAGGTAGAGGATGCCGGGAAGCAGCAGGAAGAGCGCGACCCTGCTGCGCCTGCGGATGGCGGGCTCCGCGGGCGTCGCCGTGACCGTGGCCCCGAATGCTCCGAACGCCATGCCCTAGACCCCTTCCAGCTCCGCCTCGAGCGTCTGCCGACGCTGCAGGGCGAGCGCCTGCGTGTCGGTATCGGCCGCGAAACGCGGGGAGTCGGCGGGGTCGTCGGCGAGGCCGAAACCGTGGTCGGTGTTCCAGGTCAACCAGACCTCGGCGCCGACCGAGACGACCGGCCCGAAGACCATGTTCTGCGCGAACACGACGAGCGAGCCGAGCCCCGGCACGGCCACCTGGTATTGGGTGCTCACACCGCTGAACGACACGTCGACGACCCGGCCCGGACCCACGACGTTGATGCCGGGCCCGGCCTCGGGCGCCGCGGTGTGCAGCATGAGCTTCTCGGGCCGCACCCCCACCGTCACCTCGCCCGCGTGCCGCTGCGCGCGTTCGCGCGGGATCTCGATGCGACGGCCCGCGATGTCGACGACGATCGAGGAGGCGGTCGACGAGGTCACGCCGCCCGTGAACAGGTTGGACTGGCCGAGGAAGTTCGCGACGAACGCGGTCTTCGGCAGTTCGTACAACTCCTCGGGCGCACCCATCTGCTCGATCCTGCCCTTGTTCATGACCGCGACGGTGTCGGCCATGGTCATGGCCTCCTCCTGGTCGTGGGTGACGTGGAGGAACGTGAGCCCGACGTCCTGTTGGATCGACTTGAGCTCGATCTGCATCTGGCGGCGCAGTTTGAGGTCGAGGGCGCCGAGGGGTTCGTCGAGCAGCAGCAGCGCCGGACGGTTCACGACGGCTCGCGCGAGCGCGACGCGTTGCTGCTGGCCTCCGGAGAGCTGCTGCGGCCGACGTTGGGCGAGGTGGTCGAGCTCGACGAGTCGGAGCGCCTCGTGGGCGCGAGCCGTGGCATCCGCGATCCTGCGTCGTTTGAGTCCGAAGGCGACGTTCTCGAGCACGCTCATGTGCGGGAACAGCGCGTAGCTCTGGAAGACCGTGTTGACGGGCCGCTGGTGCGGTTTGGTGGCGGTGACGTCGTCGCCGCCGATGAGGATGCGGCCGGCCGTCGCCTCGTCGAGCCCGGCGACGAGGCGGAGGGTGGTGGTCTTGCCGCAGCCGCTCGGACCGAGCAGGGCGAAGAACGATCCGGCCGGGATGGTGAGGTTGAGGTCTTCGATCGCCGTGAACCCCGGGAAACGCTTGGTTATGCCGACGAGTTCGAGGTCGGCGCCCGATTCGGCGAACGATCCTTGTGCCATGGGTGGTGCTCCTTCGGGCCGGTGGTCACACGCCGAGTAGGACGCTCTGGAACTCCGCGCCGTATTTCTGCTGCTGCTCCGAGGTGAGGGTGCGGAACTGCTTCGACGTGGCGAGCGTCGCCTCGTCGGGGAAGATCAACGGGTTCGCGGCGAGGGCGGGATCGATGGACTCCATGGCCTCTTTCGCGCCCTCGACCGGCGTGATGAAGTTCACCCAGGCGGCGACCTCGGCTGCGACCTCGGGTTCGTAGTAGTAGTCCATGAGCTTCTCGGCGTTCTTCTTGCGCGTCGAGCCGATCGGCACGACGAAGTTGTCGTTCCAGATCGTGCCGCCCGCCTCCGGGATGGCGAACTCCCACTTGTCGCCCGCCTCCGCGTTGATCACCGAGATGTCGCCCGACCACACGATGGCGGCGATCGTGTCTTCGCTCGTCAGGTCTTCGATGTAGGAGTTTCCCTTGACGTTGCGGATCTGGCCGGATTCGACCTGCTTGCGGAAGATCTCCACCCCCGTCGAGAAGTCGTCGTCACTGAAATCGGCCGAGATGTCGACGCCCTCCTGCAGCATGATCAGTCCGATCGTGTCGCGCATCTCGGAGAGCACTCCGACCCTGCCCTTGAGTTCGGGGTTCCACAGGTCGTTGACGCTCTTCAGGCCATTCGGCAGCTTCTCCTTGTTCCAGCACAGTCCGGCGAATCCGCCCTGCCAGGGCAGGGACATCTCGCGGCCCTCGTCGAAGTCGGGATTCTGCAGCGTCGAGATGAGGTTGGAGATGTTCGGGATGTTGGCGTGGTCGAGCTTCTGCGTGTAGCCGAAGGCGATCAGGCGCGCGACCATCCAGTCGGTGAGGCAGACGGTGTCGGCCCCGATGTCTTGGCCCAGCGCGAGCTGGTCTTTGACCTTGCCGTAGTAGGTGTTGTTGTCGTCGACGTCGACGAGATACTCGACCTTGATGCCCGTCTCCTGCTCGAACCGCTCGAGCGTGGGGTAGCTGCCGTCGTCGGCCTCGTCGATGTAGGTGGCCCAGTTCGCCCAGGTGAGCGTCTTGTCGCTGTCGGAGCTGTCGGGGGCAGCGGTCGGCTTCGAGGCGCCTCCCGGACTGCATGCGGCGAGGGCGAGAGCGGCGGCGGCACCCCCTCCCGTGGCGAGGAGCGTGCGGCGCGAGACCTGTGATGCGCGGGCCTGCTGCACGAGGCGACGGATCATCGGGTCTTCGGGAAGGGCTCTGTTCACGGTGCTCCTCGGCGCGGGCTGTCGGGGGTCGGGTGTGTTTCTCGATACTTGCATAGAGCGGGCACCGCGGCCAGCAAAACGATCGAAACCTCGATGTTGTAACAAGGATTTCACGAAATCAGCGGAACGGGCGGTCGAAATACCACGGATCCGTCGGTCGGCGCCGTCGACCGGAGTCATCCGCGCCTGCCCGGGAGCCTCGCCCGTCGCACCACCCCGTCTGTGCCCCAGACCCAGAATGCGTCGTCGTCGGCCAGCGGCGGCGGGAGCGACCGCAGTCGCGTGACGGCGCGGAACTCGCCGGCCCCGACGCCGTCGACCACGACCGTGTGGGTCGCCCGGGCGGCCTGCAACGCACCCCACCGCGACTGCCACGCGTCGGGATCGCCGACGATCGCCGAGAGCCTGCCGCCCGCCGTGACGACCACGCCGGGCGGCGAGACCCGGGCGGCCCCCGATTCGGCCACGTCGATCACCGATCCCGGCGAGCCGAACCCGGGGAAGGCGGCCCGGAGACGCGAGACGAAGTCCGCGGGGCGGGACGAGACCACCGCGAGCGGGCGGGAGACGTCGAGGGCGGGGATGTCGCGGTGCTGGCCGTCGCGGACCGCGACGTGGCGCGGCGGCCGGCCCTGCGCCGGCGGGGGTTGCGCCGGCGCGGCCTGCGCTGGCCGGTCCTGAGCAGGCGGCTCTTCCGCTGGCGGCTCCTGCGACCGCGCGACCTGCACCGCCAGGCCGTGCCAGCGGCCCGACCCCGGCGGCGCCTGTGCCGCGTAGTCCGCACCGTCGCCGCCGGCGAGCACGTGCTCCTGCCGGTTCGGCAGGCGTAGCAGCATGCGGCTGCCGCACAGCGACGACACCTGGTGCAGCGCGGCGGTGAACCGCTGGGTGGTCACGACGAAGCGCAGTCCGCGGGCCGGCCCTTCGCGCATGGCCTGGGTGAGCAGGTCGAGCACGGCCGGCTCGTAGTCATCGGGAAAGCGGCCGAGGAGCCGGTCGAGGTCGTCGACGAACACGAGCCTGCCGGCCGGGCCGTCGGCGGCCGGCGCTCGCGCATCGGCCGCCCGCGACGCAGCCGTGCGGCGTACCCCGCGGAGGATGACGTGCAGCGTGTCCCAGGCCCCCTCGATGTCCGCCGGAAGGACGTGCACGGGTACGCCCGCCGCACGGGCGGAGCGCGCGAGGGTGTCGAGGAGCGTCGACTTGCCCGACGCCGCTCCCCCGACGACCAACAGGTTGCCGTCGACGACGGGTCGGTACTCCGCATCCGGCTGCGACTGGGCGTCCGGATCGTCGAGCATCCCGAAGGGGAGGGCGGTGCCGTCGCCCGGGGCGGAACGCGCGAGGAGGGGTTCGAGCGGCAGGTCGGTCGGCAACGGGTCGAGCCATGGCCGGTGCGGCCGGTAGTCGAACCCGTGCCACCGCGCCTCCACTCCCGCGATGTCGCGCGACGTCACGAGGGGGAACTGGGCGAGGACGGGCTCCTCGCCGTCGGTGGACACGTAGGCGCGGCCGCGGGGGTGCACGGGCAGGGCCGACGCGGCATCCGTTCCGATCACGGCCGAGCTGTCCGCCCGGTTGTTCACGCGCAGCGACAGCCGGAGGGCGCTGTTGGCGAGCACCGCGTCGCGGATCACGCCTGCCGGACGCTGGGTGCAGAGGACGAGGTGCACTCCGAGCGAGCGTCCACGGGCGGCGATGTCGGCGAACAGGGCGTGCAGTTCGGGGAAGCCCGCGACCATCGCCGCGAATTCGTCGACGACGATGACGAGCCGGGGCAGCACCGTGGCGCGCGTCGCGTCGAGGGCATCCACCGACTTCGCTCCCACCGACGCGAGGTAGCGTTCGCGGCGGCGCAGCTCCGCCGACAGCGAGACGAGCGCACGCCCCGCGCCCGCCTCGTCGAGGTCGGTGATCGTGCCCACGCAGTGCGGAAGCGACGCGAGCGGCGCGAACGCCGAACCCCCCTTGAAATCGACCAGCAGTACGCTCGCGCGGTTCGGCGGGTGCCGACGCGCCATGGCGAGGATCCACGCGGTCAGCAGTTCGCTCTTTCCGCTGCCGGTCGTGCCGCCGACCACCGCGTGAGGTCCGTGCGCGACCAGGTCGAGCGAGAGGGCGCCGTCGGCCGTGATCGCGACCACGCAGTCGAGACCGGCCGGGGATGCCGTCGTCTGGGCTGCCGTCGTCTGGGCTGCCGTCGTCTGGGCCGCGACGTGCCCGGTCGGGGCGGCGGCCGCGACAGCGGTCTCGTCCGCGGCGCCGGAATCGGGCAGGTCGGCGAAGGCGAGTTGGTGCGGCAGCGTCGCGGCCCCGGTCAACCCCTCGCGCGTCGCGTGGGAGTCGAGCGACACGGCTACCGCGTGGGCCTGCTCGAGGCTGACGAGTTCGAGCCGCACCATCCCGGTCTCTCCCGGGTCGGGGTGCTGCGCGATCCGTCCCGTCGCGCCGGTCGCCGCGATCACGATGCGGGCCGAGCGCGGCAGGGATTCGCGCCGCTCGGCGGCCGCGAGCGTCAGCGACCGCGGCGCGGCGGATTGCCCGGCGGCCGCCGCGGGCACGGCGGCGGCGCCGCAGAGGAGGCGGATCCGGGTGTGGCGCGCCGCGGCCGATTCGCTCAGCGTGGTCGAGTGCGGGAGGGCGTCGACCCACGACCACCGCTCGAGGCGTCCGGCCGGTGCCTCGACCTCGAACGCGTGCGCGCCGGGCGGCAGCAGCGCGGCGAGCTGCAGCACGAGGCCGCGCAGCACGGCGTCGGCCACGACCGCGGGCCCGACGACGCCGATACCGATGCGCGCGTCGAACCCCACGGGTGCGAGGGCGATCGTGTGGGCCGCCTCGGCGAGCTCGTGCACGGCACGCTCCGCGCTACCCCGGGCGCGCGACGCCGTGGGCAGGCCGTCGAGGGTCAGCGAACTCTCGCGCTCCCCCGCGCCCACGCCGACCACGACCGCGGAACCGAGGTCGGCGAGCCACTGCTCCGCGTCGGGCCAGGTCGCCTCGACGAGACGCAGCGCCGACGGGGCCGCACGTTCGAGCGCCGCGCGTTCGCGCGCGTGCGCCTCGTCGACCTCGCGTCGGGCCGCATCGAGCTCGGCGGCGAATCGGCCTCGTTCGCGCCGTCGTGTGCGCCGCGATTGGATCCGCGCATCCACGAGGCTCGCGACGGCCACGGCGGGACCGAGCGCGGCGAAGACGAGCGCGAACACCGAGCCGGTGATGAGCCAGAGCGCGAGGCTCACCACGACGGGGGCGATCGTGGCCATGACGGGAAAACCGTAGGGCTGGGGCGGTGACGGCGGCGTCGGAGCGACGATTCTCTCGGGTTTCACCCGCCCACAGAACCACTGTTTCCGGGTGGGCAGGCTCGCTCGAGGAGGGCGGTGGCGAGATGCCGCGGAATGCCTGCTGGGGAGGAGTCGTGCGTGGTCGGCGGGCTAGCTGACGACGAAGAACTGCTCGCCCATGTCGACCCGGGTGCCGCGGGCGATCGGCTGCCGCTTGCCGGGGTCGAGCCGCTGCGGCGGGGCGTCGGGCTGGCGCACGATGGTGCCGTTCGCCGAATACCGGTCGACGATCCAGAACGCGCCGGCGGTCTGGCCGAACTCGAGGTGCGTCTTCGAGACCGACTTGCCGGGGTCGACGATCGTGACGAGCTGGTCGACGTACTCGCCGGGTTGCGTGACGGGGTTACGCCCGACGAGACCGGTTCCGTACACGATGGAGTTCTCGCCCGTGCTGAACTGCAGCACGAACCGGTCGCCGAGACGGGCCGCGACGATGCGCGTCTCTTCGAGGTCGTCCAGGTCGCCGGGATCGCGAGGTCCGGCCATGCGCCGGTCGCCTGCTCCGTGCACCGAGATGGACGGGACGCCGGATGACGCGGCCGACGCGTCTGGATCGGTCGGCATCGGCAGCGGTTCGGCCGCGGGCGCCCCGGACCGTGCGCCCGCGGCGGTCGGCCGTGGCCCGGGCTTCGGCGCCACGGGCCTCGGCGGCAACGTTATGCGCGCGTGCACCGGCTCGGCGGCGGCTGCGGAAACCACGGGCGGAGGCAGGACCGGGGCGGCGGCGGCCGGCACGACCGGCGCGGCGGAGGCGGGCACGGCAGGCGCAGCGGCGGCCGGCATGACGGGCGTCGATGCGGCCGCTCCGGGAGCGACGCGCGCGGGCGGGACCGGCGTCGGCCGCACCCGCGGCGGACGCGGCGACGGAGACGGCGGGGCGGGCTTCGCGTCGCCGATGAACTCGGTCGGCGCGAGCTCGAGCGGCTGGATGATGGCGGTGTCGCCGGGCCTCGGCTTGGTGGCGGGCTCCACGAGCACGGGCGCCACGACGGCCACACCGCACTCGCCGCAGAACATGGCCCCCGCCGGCAGTTCTGTACAGCAGTTCCTACAATTCACGGGGTCGCCCCCTGACGATCGACTCGCCGCGAACTGCGGCCCCTTGCTGCAAGGGTACCAAGCGATCGCGTCGAGATGCGGGCCTTGAGCTTCTGCCAGCGCGTCGCACCGCGGTCGAGGTTCGCCGACAGTTCGGCAACCGCCTTCCAGACCTTGTCCGCTTCCTCCGCCGTCGGCTCCCGGGGGGCGAACATCGCGCGGTCGCTGATCGCCGCCAGCAGGGCCGGCTGGGTGCCGCCCACGGTGACGGCGAGTTCGCGACGTGTCGCCGTGGCGGCCGGGGCGAGCCCGTGGTCGATCACCGCGTCGCGGTACTCCTGCCAGCCGCCGCTGATACGCGCGAGCGGTGTCGCCGCGCGCCTGCGCCGCCGTCGCCGACGGAGCTTCGCCCCCACGATGACGAGGAAGGGCGACGCGATGACCGCCGCGACGAGCACGACCCATCCGAGGACCCGCGCGACGGCGAGGGCGACGAGCAACCATGCCGGCAACGCGGCCGGCTCGTCGGGCGTGGACTCCTGCGGGGTCTGCTCGGTCGGCCGCTCCGGTTCCACGACCTGCGGCGGCACGACCGATTGCGGACGCGAGACCGTCGTCGGCTGCTCCGGGACTTCCTCGGGGATCTCCCGCACGGGCGGTACCGGGTCGATGGTCACCCACCCGGCCTGCTGCGTGTCGACCTCGATCCACGCGGAGACCGAGTCGCCCGTGACGTCCGTGGTGCCGCCGGCCGAGACATCCGGAGCGAACCCGAAGACGACCCTGGCGGGGAATCCGAGCTGGCGGGCCATCAGCGCCGCGGTCACCGCGTACTGTTCCGCGTCGCCGATCATGCGCTGGTCGGTGAGCAGCTCGGTGATGCGGTCGGCGGAGTGCCCGGAGCGGCTCGGGGGTTCGTCCGCGCCGATGCCGTGGCTGATGTAGCCGTCGGCGCGCAGCCCGGCCACGGCCGCGGCGAGCCGGCCGCCCGCGGAGTCGATCCCGGCGACGTAGCCGTCCAGGACGCTCTCGACCTCGGCGGGGAGCACCCCGAGGTCCGGCACCTCGGCCGACCCCGGGTCGAGGCGTGCGACGGCGCTGGGAGCCGGCTGGTCGGGGATGACCGCCTCGAGACGGTATTCGTCGCCCGAGCGCATCCCGCCGACCACGGCCGCGGTGCCGGTCGTGTCGTTGTAGTAGAACGAGTCGCGCAGGGCGGTCGCGCGCGTCCCGGAGAACTCCACCGACTCGAGCTTGCCGACCGTCGGGAGCCAGACCCCGGTGTAGTCGCCCATCCGCACGTCGAGCGCGACCCGGTCGCCCGATACCGCCGACTGGTCGAACCGGTAGGGCACCCGGGTGAACGAGCCGGAGGCGCTGCTGACCTGGTCGCTGCCCACCGAGTAGACGATCCCGTCGTAGGTGTCGAGCGTGGCGACGCGCACGCGGGCTCCGCTCGGGAGTCCGGTGACGGCGAAGAGCACATCGGTGGCCTGCGCCGGCTGGAGGTAGTGCCGGAACCCGGCGAGCGGGCTCGCATAGTCGCGCGGGTCGAACGGCTGCTGCAGGTTCGACCGCACGACTTCGCGGGGACCGGACGGCGGGGCGAGCACCGCGCCGGCGACGCCCGCGGCCGATGCGATCGCGAGGATCACCCCCGCGGCGACGACGGTGCGCACGCCGACGAGGCGATGCTCGGACGGCACGACGGCCTGGGTGCCGTCGGTCGACCGCGCCTCGGCCGCGAGCCGGCGGATCGCACGCCGTCGCGCGTACCAGCGTCGCCACATGAGCCAGACGAGGGAGACGACGACGAGCGCGATCGCGACGACGAACGGCGACGACGCGTAGTCGGGACCGAGCGACGCCGCGCCGACGAAGAGCACGATGGGGCCGAACACGGCCAGTCCCCCGCGGCGCGCCCGCAGAGCCGCCGTCAGCGCCGCGACGCTCACGCCGAGCACCATCACGTAGGCGGGGACGAGCAGCGCCTGGTAGCTTCCGACGGGGAGGGTGATGGTGACCAGCTGCTTCCAGCCGAGCGCGACGCCCGCCACGAGCTGCACGAGCCCGTCGAGCGTGGGCAGCACGGAGTAGAGCGCCATGGTCGGCACCGCGAGCGGCACCCCGAACGCCAGGAAGGCGAGAACGGTGGCCGCGAGCACGATGGGCGACGACCACCGGAAGACGGCGCCGAGGATCGCGATCGCCGACCCGACGACGGTCGTCACCGCGACCAGCACGACGATCGCCGAGCTCTGGTAGATCGGCCAGAGCGCGATGGACGCGACGCCGATGCCGGCCCACAGCATCAGTGTGTTGGCGATGACGAAGGCGGGCCGCGGACGCCGTGCCGCGATCACCCGGCCACCGTCCGGGCGAGCGACTTGGGCAGGTCTTCGAGGTAGCCGACCGTGAGCACGGAGAGACCAGGCGCCGCCCGCAGGCGAGGGGCCGCCTCGGGGTCGCAGACCACGGCGACGACCTCGGTGCCGAGAGGGAACTTGACCGATGCGGCACGCAGCTCGCCCGCGGTCGTGGCCGAGCCGCAGACGAGGAATGCGAGCGAGACGCCCGGCACCTGGGCCCCGGCCACCCGCGCGATGTCGGTGATCGCGATCGCCGTCTCGGCCGACTCCACCACGGCGAGCTCGTCGAGGAGGCGCGCCCGGCTGCGGGTAGACAGGGGCCGCACCGCCACGACCTTCTGGGCGGCGAACTCGGGCGTCTTCTCGCTCACCACGACCGAGACATCCCGAACGTCCCTGATCGCGCGCGCGCCGAGCGACCCGGCCACGCTGACCGCCATCTCGAACTCGTCGTCCGACGCGTAGTCGGCATTCGACAGGCTCAGCGCGATGACGATGTGGCTGCGCCGCGTCTGCTCGAACTGCCGCACCATGTAGGTGCCCGTCTTCGCGGTGGACTTCCAGTGGATGTTGCGGCGCTCGTCACCCGGCTGGTATTCGCGCAGCGCGTGGAAGGCGATGTCGGCGCTCGACAGGTCGCGCGTCGGCGTGCCCTCGAGGTCGCGCACGAGACCTGCGCTCATGCTCGGGATGCCGATGGTGCGCGGGTGGATGTAGAGCTCCGACGTGCCGGTCCAGACGAGCTCGCGGCGCACGAGGCCGATCGGGTCTGCGCGCACGGTGCGCGCGGGGCCGACCGTGACGACTCCCCGACGCGCGGTGGGGATGGCGAACTCGCGCACGCTCTCCGCTCCCCGCGCGAGGCTCGGCACGGCGATCTCGGCGAGCCCGTGCGCGACGGGCACCTCGACGGTGACCCCGAGTGTGCGCCCGAGGCCGGCGTTGCGCACCGTGACCGTGCCGGTGGCGGCTTGGCCGACGACGACGCGGGAATGGGCGACGTCGAGGGCGATCGCGACGGCGTTGCGCCCGATCAGGTAGACGACGGCGACGACGACGAGCACCACGCCCGCGAACCCCGCGACCACGAGTTCGGTCCAGCCGAGTGCGTAGCCGCCGGCGAGGGCGACCGGGATCATCGCTAGCACGATCCAACCGAGCGGGGTGACCACGGCCGCGGCGCGCGCGACCACCCACCGCACGCCCGCGCGGGTCGCGCGCGCCACCCGCGCGATCGCGATCACGGCGTCGGCGACGAAACCCGTCCGGTTGCCGACGAGCCGCGTGCGCGAGTTCGTCAGCCCCTCGGTCGCCGTCGGGAAATGGGTGTCCGAGCGCAGCGTCACACGGCTTGCCGATCGCTCGGCGGCGGCGTCTCGATGAGCAGCTGGCTCATGATGCTGGTCGCGGTGACGCCGTCGAACTCCGCCTCCGGTTCGAGCACGAGCCGGTGGGCGAGCACGGGTTCGGCGAGGGCCTTCACGTCGTCGGGGATCACGTAGTGCCTGCCGTTGGAGGCCGCGAGGGTCTTCGCGGTGCGGAGGAGCGCGAGTGCCCCGCGCACGCTCGCGCCGAGACGCACCTCGGAGGCCGACCGGGTGGCATCCACGAGTCGGGAGACGTAGTCGTTGATCGTGGGGTCGACGTGCACGGTGCGTGCGAGCCGCGCCATCTCGACGATGACCTCGTTGCTCGCGATGGCCGGCACGACGACGTCGTGGGCGCGGTTTCCCGAACCCTCGAGGATGCGCAGCGTCGACGCGTGGTCGGGGTAGCCGATCGAGGTCTTCATGATGAACCGGTCGAGTTGCGCCTCGGGCAGCCGGTACGTGCCGGCCTGTTCGATCGGGTTCTGCGTGGCGATGACCATGAACGGCAGCCCGACCTCGTGGGTGACGCCGTCGACGGTGACTGTGCCCTCCTCCATGACCTCGAGCAGCGCGGACTGCGTCTTCGGGCTCGCGCGGTTGATCTCGTCGGCGAGCACCACGTTCGCGAAGATCGGGCCGCGGTGGAACTCGAACTGGCCGCTGCCCTGGTCGAAGATGCTGACGCCCGTGATGTCGCCGGGCAGCAGGTCGGGCGTGAACTGCACGCGGTTGCTCACCCCGTCGACGCTCTGCGCGATGGCCCGGGCGAACGAGGTCTTGCCCGTTCCCGGGAAGTCCTCGAGCAGCAGGTGGCCCTCGCTGAGCAGCGCGGTGAAGCCCAGCCGGATGACGAAGGTCTTGCCGAGCAGCACCGTCTCGACGTTGGCGACGAGCCGCGTGAAGTTCTCGGAAAACCAGGTGGCCTGCTCGGGTGTCATCGACATGCTGTGATCTCTCTCGTCCTCGAACCGGTGGTGCGCGTCATCCGCAGGTGCCTTGACCGAAACCGGGGTCGAGACGGATGACTCCCCCGATGGTCACCGTGGACTGCACCCGCACCTCGAGCGCGGTCGCCGGCACCGGCGTCGCCCCCGTGAAGTTGAATGTCGACCAGGTGGGGTTGTTTTGCGTGCGGTACGCGAACATGTACGTCACCGTCACCGGCGAGCCCCCGGCACCGATATTACCGGGCGGCGCCACGGCGGGAGGGGCACCCACGACGCACGCCGCGATACCCGCCCTGGTGCTGACCGGGGTGAGGGTTGTCGTGCCCGATTCCGGGCCGCAGAACGTGGCCGACGCGTCGCGGCAACCGCGGAACTGCACGCCTACCGCCGAACCGTAGAGCGTCGCATCCGCTCCGGTGAGCCACTGCCCGGCGACGACGGGCGCCCACGCGCCGCCGTTCAGCCGGTACTCGTAGCGCACCGCTGTTCCGGATGTCACGGACAGCGCGCCCGCGCGCACGTCGAACTGGCCGCTGCCGTTGTTGTCGGCGACGACGGCCTCGCCCGTCGCCGGGCCGGGCGCGGACAGGCTCGTGGCCTCTCCCGACACCGAGACGGTGCAGTAGCGGCCGTTGTCGGCGAAGACGGCGTAGCGGTAGGTCGCGCCGTCGTCGCCTCCCGTGTCCAACCATCCCGAGGAGACCCCGCTCGCCGTCGGCGCGACGCACGCGGTCGGGGCCGGTTCCCCCGCCTGGAGGCGACGCACCGAATAGCCCACGGGCGACGGCCCGTTCTGGTCGAACGCGCCCCAGGTGACCTGGATGTCGCCGTCCGGCTGGGTCGTGGCGACGGGGGCCCCTGGCGCAATGGGCGGCCCGACGGTCGTGACGGCGGCGGCGGCGCTGCGCCGCCAGTCCGCGGGCGAGATGACCTGCGCCGCGTTGCGGGCGAAGACGACGACGGAGTAGGCCGTGTTGGTCGGGAGGCCACCGATGGTCGTCGAGGTCCCCGCGACCGTCGCCGCCCTCGTGCCGTTGACCTCGACGACGTAGTCGACGACCGCGGTGCCGGGCTCCGGGCGGGGCACCGTGGTCCAGGAGACGTCGATCGATCCTCCGCCCGGCGAGTCGCTCGCCGACGACGGCACGGCGGTGACGCGGTCGGGGGCGGCGGGCAGGTAGTCGACGGTGTAGACGTCGCTCGCCGGGCTCGGCTGCGACTCGCCGACCGCGTTCACCGCGGTCACCTGGAACGCGTAGGAGGCGCCGACGGTCAGGCCGGGAAGGCTGCAGATCAGCGCGGTGCCGCAGTCGAAGGCGTAGTTGCCGGTCTTGCTGGTCACGCGGTAGTCCACGATCTGGGAGTTGTTCTGCTGAGGGGCGACGAAGCGCAGCCGCAGTTCTCCGCCCACGAAGCTGTCGGCCTGCCTGGTCGGTTTGGCCGGGGCGTCCGGGACATCCTGCACCGACACCCGCACGGTCCCCCAGACGTATCGGTCGGGGTCGCGGCTCGCATCGGACACCTGGTACTGCAGCACCGCGTCGGACGGCGCCGCGGTCGACGACACCGACGCGGTGAGGGTGCGGTTGTCGGCGCTCGCGGTGACGGTGACGCCGGCCGGCAGCGAACCGCCCTCGAGACCACGCACGGCGACGACGCGCAGCGCCTTGCCGGGGAACGGGTTCGTCGCCTCGTCGTTGGCGAGCACGTCGATGGTCGTCGACTGGCCGCGACGCGCGACCGCGGTGTCGGTCGCGGGCACGGCGAGGGGCCTCGTCGACGGGATCACGCGCAACTGGATGCGGCCCGGCTGGCCCGTGGAGACCGCGTCGCGCACACCGACGGACATCGTCGTGCTCGAGTTCTTCGCGGCCGACTCGTCCGCGCGCACCGTGAGGGTCTGGCCGGAGAGCTGGTACGCGAATCCCGTGGGGGCCGGCGAACCGACCGAGAAATCGAGTTCGTCGAGGTCGTCGTCGTACGGGTAGTTGGTCAGGTTGGTCAGGTCGATCGTCTTCTCCTGGCCGGGCTCGAAGTCGATGGTCGCGCCCGTGAACACCGGCGGCTGGTTCTGGCGCGGCTTGACGGTGATCGGCAGCACGAGGTTCGCCTTGCGGCCGGCAGGGTCGCTCGCCGACGTGCCGTCCGTCACCTCGAACGATATCGAGGCGGGCCCGAAGTAGAGGTCGGCCGAGGTGAAGCGCAACGTGTCCGAGTCGACGACGAGGGATGCGCCGTTGGAGTGCGTCGCGCGCACCGTGCTGGAGTCGGTGAGGCGCACGCGCTTGCCGTCGACGGCGAGCACGTAGTCGGCGAGGTCGATCGTGATCGACTCCTCGCTCACCACTTGCAGCTTGGGCGCGTTGCGGTTGAGCTGCGGCAGGGCGTCTTTGTAGCCGGGGACCCAGATGAAGGCGTAGGAGCGCGCGCCGGCGTCGTCGGGGTGCGAGACGGCGAACGGGATGATCTGGCGTTCGTCGCCGATCGTCACGCGCACCTTCTTGCCCGCCGTCACGGTCGCGGTGCCGTCGTAGCCCGGCACGATGGCCAGGTCGAGGTCGGATGCGTCGCCGTCGGCGAAGAACACGTTCGCGAGCACGTCCACCGTGATGGTGCTGCGGTCGAGCACGTCGGAGAGGGTGAGCACGGTGTCGCGCGCGAGCGGGTAGGCGAGCGGGGCTTCGGCACTCACGACGACGGTCACGAAGTTCGAGCTCGAGCCGCCCTCGTCGTTCTCGATCGAGTAGACGAGGCCGTAGACGCCGGGACGGGACGGTGCCGTGACGTCGACGATCGATGCGCCGTCGATCGTCGCGGTCAGGTTCTCGTCGTTGGGCTGCACCGACACGACGCGCAGGGCGCTGCCGCCGGGGTCGGAGTCGTTCGCGAGCACCTGCACCGACACGGTGGCGCCCGGGCGCGCGCTCACCTCGTCTTCGATCGCCACCGGGTTTCTCGCCGCCTCGGTCTTCGGGCTGATGCCGACCCGCACGCTGCCGGTGGCACGCGCGCCGAGCGAGTCCATCACCGTGTAGGTGAAGGTGTCGGTGCCGGCCGAGTAGGCCCCTGCCTCGTAGTCGATGGTCGCCCCGGTGACCGACGCGACGCTGCCCTTCTCGGGGTTCGACTCCTGCCCGAGCAGCTGCACCGAGTCGCCGTCGGGGTCGATCCCGTCGAGGGGCACGTCGATGCGCACGTGCTCGCCGGCGAGGACACGCGCGACGACGGTTTCGGCGACCGGAGCGCGGTTGGTCTCCTCGTTCGGTTCGCGCACCTCGATGGTCACCTGTGCCTGGGCGGTCTGGCCGAGCGGGCCGACGATCTCGTAGACGGCGGTGAAGTTGCCCGTGGTCTTCGGCGCCAGGTAGCGCAGCGAGTTGCCCGAGGCGAAGAGCAGTCCCGCGTCGCCGTCGAGGCCGTCGACCAGCTTCGGGTTCAGGGTGATCGGTTCGCCGTCCGGCTGCTCGTCGTTGCCCAGCACGTCGATCGTGATGGCGTCGCCGACGCGCGCCGTCGCCGTGTCGTCGCGCGCTATCGGAGGCTGCACCTGCGCGGGCGGCGGCACCTGGATGACGGTGATCGTGCCGTCGGCCTCGGCGAGGCCGTTGCTCACCCGGTAACCGAAGGTCACCGGAGCGGCCAGCAGTCCGGCGAGCGTCACACGCACCGACCGTTGCTCGAGTACCTCGGCGCGCACGCCGGCGCCCGGGGCGAGGTCGGTCACCCCCGTGACGAGCAGCACTCCTCCCGCGGGGTCGCGGTCGGTCGCCGCGACATCGACGGTGCGGCTGCCGAGCGTCGGGATGAACACGGTCTTCGGGATGGTCACCGGTGTGAGGTTGGCGTCCGGGGGTGCGCTGACGGTCACCCGCACGAGACCGGTGACGCTCTGCGTGTCGTCGGTGACGACGTACTCGACGTAGTGCACCCGCACCTGGTCGGATTCGAACCGGAAGGTGCCGGTCTCGAAGCTCGGCGTGATGGTCACGCCGGTCTTCGCCGGCACGGCGTTCAGGCGCACGACCCCGTTGCCACCACGGACGTGGTCGAGCGGCGAGATCTCGAGCGCGGAACCCGCGGAGACCTCGGCGGCGAAGTCGATCGCCTCGAGAGGCGCCTTGCCCTTGTCCGTCGTGGTGATCGTGAGGGTTCCCGAGTCCGAGGCAGTGCCGTCGGAGGCGACGAGGGTGACCACGCTGGTGCCTGTCGTCTCGCCGGCGTCTGTCACCGTCACGAGACCTTCCGGCCGGAAGCTCGTGGAGACGGTCGACGGCGCGGTCGCGCTGACCAGGTAGAACGGGTCGCCGTCCGGGTCGATCCAGTCGTCGAGCACGGGTACCGCCACGACGCCGCCGCTCTCCACCGTCGCCTTGGTCGACCGAACCTGCTGCGGCGGCGAGTTCTCACCGGGGGCGCGCACGGTGACGGTCACCGTGGCGCTCGCCGATCCCCCGCGCCCGTCGTCGACCGTGTAGCCGAACGTCACTACGCCGGCCGCCGACGGTTCGAGCGTCACCAGCAGCTTCTGCCTGTTGTCGATCGCGTCGATGCGGCCGATCCCCGGGTCGATGGGCGTCACGTCGCTCACGACGAGCACGTCGCCGTTGGGGTCGTAGTCGTTGAGCAGCACCGGCACGACGGTCGAACGGCCGGGCCTCGCCCCGAAAGCGTCGTCGACCGCCACCGGCGGCACCTGGTCCTTCTCGATCTCCGGCGGCGTGTTGTCGTCGTTCTGCTCGACCTGCTGTTCGTCCTCCTGCACCGCGATCAGGTCGTCCCAGTTGTCGATGAGCTGGCCGTCGGAGTGCACGGCCCACGATGCGCCCGACCGGGCGTCGTTGAGCACGATGCGGGAGCCGTTGACCGCGAAGGCCAGCTGCGCGGCGGTCGGCACCGCATCGAGGCGCAGCACGGCCGGTTCGCGTCCCGCGCACGAGCGCCAGGCCTCGCCGCCCGACCACGCCGCGTACGCGCAGCCGTCGACCACGGCGGGAGCTGCGGGGGTGCCGCTCGCGTCGGAGTAGAGCTCGCGCGTGTCCCCCGACCCCAGCGCGACCTCGGCCAGTCCGCGAGAGTACGAGACGAGCACCCTGTCGCCCGTCGTGCTCGGCTGCTGCAGCATCGGGGCGTTGCCTCCCGCGAACTCGTCGGAGAGGTCGACGACGCCCCCGTCGTACTCGAGCTGTTCGCCGCCTTCGTCGAGCACGGCCCAGCGTCCGTTCACCGAGGTGATGGCGTAGGCGCCGTCGGCGTCGCCGAGCCGGGTCGTCGAGGTCGCGCTCACGGTCGACGACGTGGCCGCGTCGACCCGGAATACCTTCCGGGCCTCGGGTGAGAACGCGAAGAGCAGACCGTCGGCATCCACGCTCACGACGGCACCGACACCGAGGCTGAGCGTCGGTTCCTGGGCCGCGTCGAATTCGGCGAGGTCGGCGACGGGCAGGATCCACAGCCCGCCGGTGCCCTGCGAATACACGACGGCGTTGTCGCCGGCGAGGAACACCTCGGGGCGTTCGGGCGGGAGCGGCACGCTGTCGGTGACGGCGGATGTCGCGGCGTCGACGATATCGACGGTGGCGTCGCCCCGGTCGAACATGAGCACGGTCGACCCGCGCTGCACCACCCCGAGGTCGGCGCTGCCGCCGGCGATGACGCTGTTCAGTTCGAAGACCTCGGTGTTCGCCCGCCCGATGAAACGGTCGGTGCCGTTGGCCACCCATACGGATGCGTCGTTGAGGTCGAGGCGTTGGGCGGTGTACCCCGTCGAGACGACCGCGACCGCGACGACGAGGGCGACAACAACAGAACCGCTCGTCGCGGTGGCGACGAGCGATTTGTGCGACGCGATCCAGCGCCTAAACATCCGTGACCATCACCCGGGGATGTCCACGCACTTCGGGTTGCTCGCGTCGCCCAGCTGGCCGTCGCGGCTCACCCGTACCGAGATGCAGACGTGGTCGCCGGGATCGCCGTCGGCCACGAACCTGGGCCGGGACTGCACGCTCACCTCGCCGCCCTCGAGGGCGATCTGGTACATGTCGGTCGCGTCGAGCCCCGGGTCGTCCCATTCGAACGTCACGCTGTCGCCGTCGAGGTCGGCGGAGATGTCCGACGCCACGGGGATGTCGTTCGAGCTCGAGCGGATCAGCACGAGCGTCGCGGTCGCGCCGAGGGCGATGACGAGCACGGCGCACGCGACGAGGATCCACGCGAGCAGCTGCATCTTCTTGGTCGCGGGGCCCGACGCCGCACCGATGCCGCTGCGCCCGACGCTCCGGCCCGCCGAACGGCCCGACGACCGGTTCGCCGACGACGGAGGGTATTCGTCGCCGCTCTTGATCAGCGTGCCGACGGCGTCGTAGTCGGCGGCGAGGGCGGCACCGCGACGGCGACGACGGCTCGACCCGCCGGTGACGACCGCACCGGCCACGCCCCGCACCTTCGTGCGTTCCTCGAGGTCGGCGACCGTGGCGAGCGCCCAGTCGTCCATGGCGACCTCCACGGGCGTCTGCGCGACGCCGAGCTCGGTCTCGATCGACTGCAGTTCGCGCACGAGTTCGAGCACGCTCGCCGGGCGGTTCTTGGGGCTCTTCGACATGGCACGCGCGAGGGCGCGTTCGAGGCTGACCGGCACGTCGGGTCGGTCGATCGGCTGCGCCTTGGCGCGGTTGATGCGCGAGATCAGGTCGGCCGAGGTGTTCGATTCCCCCGGGATCTCGAACGGCGAGCGGCCGGCGACGAGCGAGTACACCGTCGCCGCGAACGCCCACACCTCGGATTCGATGGTGCCGGCGGTCTCGTCCATGAGCACCTCGGGCGCCGACCACGGGATCGACATGCCGACGGCCTGCTGCGAGTCCGACTCGCTGAGGGTGGCGGCGATGCCGAAGTCGGAGAGCACGGGGTGGCCGTAGGCGGTGAGCAGGATGTTCGACGGCTTGATGTCGCGGTGCAGCACGCCGGCCATGTGCGCCGTCTCGATGGCGCTGCCGATCTTGATCGCGACCCGCAACACCTCGGCGACGGGCAGGCGCTCGGCGCGGTACCGCTGGCTGAGCGCCGCCGAGCACATCTCCATCACCAGGTACGGGCGGCCGTCGGACGAGACGCTCGCCTGGTAGACCGTGAGGATCGACGGGTGCGAACTGAGCTGGGCCATCAGGTTGGCCTCGGCCTGGAACATCTGCCTGACCTGGTCGTTCACGACCTCGGCGAGCATGACCTTGACCGCGACCTGCCGCCTGGGCATATTCTGCTCGTACAGGAACACGTCGGCGAAGCCGCCGGATCCGAGCACGTGGATGTACGAGAACCCGGGCAGGATCGGAGGTTGCGAAGGCAAGCGACGCGCCACGTAGACCCCCTCTATGCGCGGAAAGATTAGCTCATTGTAAGCAGGTTGCTTCAGAGCGCTCTATGGGTTGCCCGGGGTGCCGTGATTCCCGGATCGTCGGCGCCGGGGACGGATGACACGTCGACGACGAGCACGGTCACGTTGTCGCGCCCTCCCTCGGATAGCGCCGCGTCGACGAGGGCGCTGGCGGTCTCGTCGGCCGAGAGGCCCGCGGCGAGGTGCAGGCGGATGCGCTCGTCGTCGATCTCCCCCGTGAGCCCGTCGGAGCACACGAGGAGGCGCAGCCCCGCCTGCAGCGGCAGCAGCCAATAGTCGGGGGTCGGGGTCGACTGGAATCCGACCGCCCGGGTGATGACGTTGCCGTCGGGATGGTTGTGCGCCTGCTCGCGCGTGATGACGCCGCCGTCGACCAGCTGCTGCACGAGGGAGTGGTCGACCGTGACCTGGGCCAGCTCGTTGCGTTCGAAACGGTAGACGCGGCTGTCGCCGATGTTGAAGATCGCGAAGTACGGGTCGCCGTCGACCATGGTGAGCGCTGCGCCGGTGACGGTCGTGCCGACGCCGAGCTCGCTGCCGTCGGAAATGATGTGGATGTCCGCGGTCGCCTTCCGCAGCGCGACCTCCACCGACTCCGGTTCGATGAAGTCGGAGGTGCGGGCCTCGGCGAGCCGCAGCACGACGGCGGCACTCGCCCGGTCGCCCGCGAGGTGCCCGCCCATGCCGTCGGCTATGGCGAAGATCGGCGGGGCGGCGATGAAGCTGTCCTCGTTCGCGGCACGGCGGCGTCCGACATCCGTCACCGCGGCCCAGGCGATCCGGATCTCGCCCGACTCGCCCCCGGGCAGGGGAATCGGGATCTCGGGATTGCTCGCGCCGATCTCGGTCATGCCGATGCCTTCCGCGCGGTCGCCGCAGCGTGCGTTGCGCTAGTGGTCATAGCCGTATCCCCCGAGTCGGCGCTGTAGCGGCAGGATCTCGATGACATTGCCATCGCCGATATCCACGATCGTACCGGGGGTGACGACCATGGACTCACCCTGCCGCAGCGAGCGCGGGGCGCTTCCCGGCACCGACACGACCGAGCCGTTCGTCGACCTGAGGTCGGTCACGACGACCGAGGTGCCCAGTTGGCGTAGCTCGAGATGCGTCGCCGAGACCTCGCCGTTCGGAGACCGCACGCGCACGAGCTTCGGCAGCGCCCCGTTGAGGATGCGCGGCGACGACGGGGCCCGCCCGACGTAGGCGGGGGCGTCGAGCAGCACCGTGCGGTCCGAGCCGCCGACGCGGAAGCCGTACCGCGGCGACGCCGGTCCGACGACGGGCTCGCCGTCGACCGGGGCCGTGTCTCCGGGCGAGACCGGGCGCCGCGCGGGCGCCACGGTGTCGTCCAGATCGCCGACACGGTCGCCCACGGCGCGGCGGGAGGGCGTTACGGTGTCGTCGACGTCGGGATCCACCCCGTCATTATCCACCGGCGCGCGGCGCCTCCCGCTATTCGCCGATGAACGACATCACGTGCTTCACGCGCGTGTAGTCCTCGAAGCCGTAGCTCGAGAGGTCTTTGCCGTAGCCGGAGTGCTTGAAACCGCCGTGGGGCATCTCGGCGACGAGCGGGATGTGCGTGTTGATCCAGACGCATCCGAAGTCGAGGCGCTTCGCCATGCGCAGGGCGCGGGAGTGGTCGGTGGTCCAGACGCTCGACGACAGGCCGTACCTCACGTCGTTGGCCCAGGTGAGGGCCTGACCCTCGTCGGTGAACTTCTGCACGGTGATCACCGGGCCGAAGATCTCGTTCTGCACCGCGTCATCCGTCTGCAGGAGTCCCGAGACGATCGTCGCCTCGTGGAAGTATCCGACGCTGCCCTGGCGATGTCCGCCGAGCTCGATCACGGCGTTGTCGGGCAGGCGGTCGATGAATCCCTCTACCTGGGCGAGCTGGTTCGCGTTGTTCACCGGGCCGAAGAGGATTCCCTCGTCGGTCGGCGCGCCCGTCTTCGCGTTCTCGCGGGCGTACGCGGCGAGCGCCCGCACGAACTCGTCGTGGATGCCCTCCTGCACGAGCACGCGGGTCGCGGCGGTGCAGTCCTGTCCGGCGTTGAAGTAGCCGGCCGTCGCGATGCCCTCGACCGCGGAGGCGATGTCGGCGTCGTCGAAGACGATGACGGGCGCCTTGCCGCCGAGTTCGAGGTGCACGCGCTTGAGATCCTTGGATGCCGCGGACGCGACGGCCATCCCCGCCCTGACCGACCCGGTGATCGACACCATCTGCGGTGTGCGGTGGTCGATCATCGCGGCGCCGGTCGTACGGTCGCCCGTGATGACGTTGAGCACGCCCTTGGGCAGGAATTCCGCGGCGACCTCGGCGAGCAGGAGCGTCGACGACGGCGTGGTGTCGCTCGGCTTGAGCACTGTGGTGTTGCCCGCGGCGAGCGCCGGCGCGAACTTCCACACGGCCATGTTGAGCGGGTAGTTCCACGGCGTGACCTGGCCGATGACGCCCACCGGCTCGCGGCGGATCCACGACGTGTGGTCTTTCATGTACTCGGCGGACGCCATGCCGTTCAGGTGCCGGGCCTCCCCGGCGAAGAAGCGGATCTGGTCGACGGAGAGCATGATCTCGTCTTCGACGAGGCTCGCGCGCGGTTTTCCGGTGTCTTTCGATTCGACGTCGGCGAACTCCTCGGCCCGCTCCTCCATCGCGTCGGCGATGCGGAACAGCGCGAGTTGGCGCTCGGCCGGCGTGGTCTCGCCCCAGGTCTCGAAGGCCGTGGCGGCCGCTCGGAAGGCGGAATCGACGTCGGCCGCGCTCGACACCGGCGACGACGCGTACGACTGCTCGGTGGCCGGGTCGATCACGTCGAACGACGAATCGCTGCGGGCATCGACGTACTCGCCGTCGATGAAGTTACGGAGTTCGCTAGCGCTCATACGTCAAACATACCGACACGCTCCGGTGAACTCTACGGCGCATTCGACGGAATACATTGCTTGCGACGCGCTTTGGATACGGAATCGCTTGTGACCGCGTCATCCGACTGCCACAATCGACTCATGACGACCCCAGGAAAGACGACCCAGGTTCGTGACGGCGGCAGATCGGGCACGAAACCGGTGCAGCTCGACGCCGTGTCGAAGGCCATCATCGAGCAGCTGCAGACCGACGGCCGGAGGTCGTACGCCGAGATCGGCAAGGCGGTGGGCCTGAGCGAGGCGGCCGTGCGGCAGCGCGTGCAGAAGCTCACCGAATCCGGGGTGATGCAGGTCGTCGCCGTCACCGACCCGATGCAGCTCGGTTTCTACCGCCAGGCCATGATCGGCGTGCGCGTGTCGGGCGACACGACCCTCGTCGCGGAGGCCCTCGGCGCTCTGGCGGCCGTCGACTACGTGGTGCTCACCGCCGGCAGCTTCGACATCCTCGCGGAGGTCGTCTGCGAGAACGACGACGACCTCATCGAGCTGCTCAACAAGGAGATCCGGGCGATCGAGGGCGTGCAGTCGACGGAGACCTTCGTCTATCTGAAACTCTTCAAACAGCTCTACAACTGGGGAACGAGGTAACGCCGTGACCACGACGGAACAGACGGTGCCGACGGCGGGTTCGGCCGACGACGCCCTGCAGCAGAAGGCGCGCGACCACCTCTGGATGCACTTCAACCGGCAATCGGTCATGGAAGACGGCGGCGGGGTGCCGATCATCGTGAAGGGCAGCGGCCACCACATCTTCGACAGCCGCGGCAAGAAGTACTTCGACGGGCTGTCCGGGCTGTTCGTGGTCAACGCCGGCCACGGTAGGCGGCGTCTCGCGGAGGTCGCCGCGCAGCAGGCCGAAGAACTCGCGTTCTTCCCGCTCTGGTCCTACGCCCACCCGGCAGCGATCGAGCTGGCCGACCGACTCGCGGGCTACGCGCCGGGCGAGCTGAACCGGGTGTTCTTCTCCTCGGGCGGCGGCGAGGCCGTCGAGACGGCGTTCAAGCTCGCGAAGTACTACTGGAAGCTGCAGGGCCGCCCCACCAAGCACAAGGTCATCTCCCGCTCCGTCGCGTACCACGGCACGACCCAGGGTGCGCTCGCCATCACCGGCATCCCCGGCATGAAGGAGATGTTCGAACCGGTGACCCCCGGCGGGTTCCGCGTGCCGAACACGAACTTCTACCGCGCCGCCGAGATGGGCGCGCCCGCGGACGACGAGCGGCTCTTCGGACAGTGGGCGGCGAACCGCATCGAGGAGATGATCCTCTTCGAGGGCGCGGAGACCGTGGCCGCCGTGTTCCTCGAGCCCGTGCAGAACTCCGGCGGCGCCTTCCCTCCGCCGCCCGGGTACTTCGCGCGCGTTCGCGAGATCTGCGACCGCTACGACGTGCTGCTCGTCGCCGACGAGGTGATCACCGGATTCGGCCGGATCGGCAACATGTTCGCCTCGACCACCTACGGGTTCGAGCCCGACATGATCACGTGCGCGAAGGGCATGACGAGCGGCTATTCGCCGATCGGGGCCACGATCGTGAGCGAGAAGATCTACGAGCCGTTCAGACACGGCGACACGTCGTTCTACCACGGGTACACGTTCGGCGGGCATCCCGTGTCGTCCGCCGTCGCGCTCGCGAACCTCGACATCTTCGAGGAGGAGAAGCTCAACGAGAACGTGCGCGAGAACTCCCCCGTGTTCCGCGCGACACTCGAGAAGCTGCTCGACCTGCCGATCGTCGGCGACGTGCGCGGAGACGGGTACTTCTTCGGCATCGAGCTCGTGAAAGACAAGACGACCAAGGAGACCTTCGACGCCGAAGAGTCGGAGCGGCTGCTGCGCGGGTTCCTGTCGAAGGCGCTGTTCGAGGCCGGGCTCTACTGCCGGGCCGACGACCGGGGCGACCCCGTCATCCAACTCGCGCCGCCGCTCACGATCGGCCCGGCGGAATTCGACGAGATCGAGGGCATTCTGCGCTCGGTGCTGACGGAGGCATGGACGAAGCTGTAGCAGAACGCGCGGCCCGAGGGGAAAGCCCTGCGGCACTAGCCCGGAGCCGCGGGGCGACCTAGGGTGGCCCCATGGTTACTCTCGACGATCTCGCAACGCTGCGACCGCAAGGCATCGACTTCGAGGCGGTCGGGCACACCGTCACGATCATGCCGACCGCGCAGGTGCGCACCCTCGGCATGGGCCAGCCCGACGTGAAGCTCGACTGGCAGGTGCTGTCCGACGGCAACACGGTCGGGTATATCGAGGCCGGCAACGACGTGATCCTCGCCTGGAAGCCGTTCGAGCTCGACGACGGCACCCCGGCCGAGGTGACGAGCATCGACGAGGCCGTCGAGTTCCTCGCGGCCGACCCGCCCAAGGCGCAGCACCACCACAACAAGCACCCGCACAAGAAGCAGGGCTCGTAGCGCGAGCGCCCAGCCCGAGCGGCTATCTCCCGAGGGCGCGCTCCGAGCGTTGCACGAGCACCGGCATGAGCACCTCGCTCGTGAGCGGAGCGAGTCTCAGGGTGAGCGCTTCGGCGGGCGTGACCCAGACGAGTTCGTCGATCTCCGCGGATGCCGCGGCTGCCGCCGCGCCCGCGCCGAGGTCGACGGCGTACACGCGGGCATCGACGACGAAACCCGCCTCGTTCGCCGCATCCGCCTCGTACCGGCCCAGGTAGTCGAGGTCCGACGCGTCGACGACGACGCCGAGTTCCTCGTGCAGTTCGCGGGCGAGGGCATCGGCCGGGCGCTCTCCCGGGTCGATCTTGCCTCCGGCCTGCATGAACCGGTCGGTGCCGCGCTTGCGCACCAACAGCAGTCGGCCGGCGGAGTCGACGATCACGGCGGCCACGATGACGATGATGCGATCGGGGCTGGTGTTCTGGGGCATGTCGGCCGTCCTCCGCTCGATGGTGTGCCGGAGTCCGCCTGCGACGCGCTCTCCATCATGCCAGCGACGCGGCGCCACACGCCGCTGGTAGGGTGGCCCGACATCCGAAGGAGAAGACATCCTGATCGACGCAGCCTCCCCCGGCCGGCCCACCCGGCGCTCGCGGTTTCCGTTCGTCGGCGTGATCGCGATGCTCCTCGTGACGGCCGCGCCCGTCGCGGCGCTCGTCGGCGTCGGCTGGGTGGCCGCCCACGGCCAGCGGCTCGTCGACCAGGTGGCGGTGTGGAATTTCGAACCCAGCGACACCCTCGCCGGCTATGTCGAGCGGTCGACGATGACCGCGCAGGGCGAGTTCCTGTTCTATGCCACCTCGCCCGTCGTCGAGCAAGACGAACGGTTCGACGCGATCTGCTCGAGCGACGAGGAGGGCATCGGAACCCTCGGCTGCTACCTTCCCGCATCCAGTGCCATCCACCTCTACGACATCACCGACGAGCGGCTCGACGGCATGGAGGAGGTCATCGCCTCCCACGAGATGCTGCACGCGGCGTGGGCGCGCATGGACGCGGCCGACCTCGCCGTCATCTCCCCGCTGCTCGAGGCGAAAGCCCAGTCGATGGCCGCAGACCCGGCGTTCGCGGCCCGCATGGAGTTCTACGCGCGGTCCGAGCCCGGCGAACGGCTCAACGAACTGCACTCCATCCTGGGAACCGAGGTGTCCGACCTCGACCCGGTGCTCGAGGCCCACTACGCCGGGCTGTTCCGCGACCGTCAGGCACTCGTCGCCCTGCACACCGCGTCGAACCAGGTGTTCGTCGACCTCGAGAACCAGGCCAAGGCCTTGGTCGCCGAGCTCGACGCCCTGTCGGCGGGCATCGAGGCGGACTACGCCAACTACACCGCGGGCTACGACGAGCTCGACTCCGACATCTCGTCGTTCAACTCGCGGGCCGACTCCGGCGACTTCTCGTCCGCGGCGCAGTTCAATCGCGAGCGCGCCGCGCTCATCCAGAGGCAGGCCGACCTCGACGCCCTCTACGCCTCGCTCTCGGCCAGGGACGCGGACTACAAGGCGAAGCTCGCCCAACTCGACGGGCTGAACGCCGACGTCGACGATCTCAACAGCAGCATCAACATCACGCCGCGAACCGGCGACGGCCTCTAGGCCCTCCACTGCCCGCTCCGTAGGCTGGGAGCATGGCACGAAACGCAGACTCCCCCGTTCCGCAGACCGTTCCCTCCGGCGCCGACGGGCGCAGTACTCTCTCGCACGGCGGCGACTCGGCGCTCAAGTCGGCACTCGTGCTCGTGGCGTTCCTCGCGATCTCCTTCGCGGTCGCGGCGCTCGGCTCGATCGCCACGGCGGGCAATGTGCAGGGCTGGTACGCCGACGCCGAGAAGGCGCCGTGGAATCCGCCGAACTGGCTGTTCGGCCCGGCCTGGACGCTGCTCTACACGCTCATGAGCGTCGCCGGCTGGCTGGTGTGGCGGCAGCGGCGACGCGTGCCCGTTCGCCGGGCGCTGACGCTCTACGTCGTGCAGCTCGCGCTCAACTCCGTCTGGACGCCGATGTTCTTCGGGCTCTATCCCACGATCGGAGTGGCCGCGCTCTGGATCGCGCTCGTCATCATCGTGGCCCTCGACGTCGCCGTGCTGCTCATGATGCTGGCGTTCTGGAAGGCCAGCAAGACGGCGGCCTGGCTGCTCGTGCCGTATTGGGCGTGGGTGCTGTTCGCCACCACCCTCAATGCGGCCCTCGCGGTGCTCAACGGCTGAACGGGTCGGAGCCCCGGTCGGCGGCGCCCGCAGAGTCGGGCCCCGCGTCGCCGAACGCCCACTCGGGCAGGATCGCCCGGTCGAGCACCGCGCGCAGCAGGTCGGCGAGTCCGTATCCTGGATCGACGCGCAGCGCCTCGGTGACGAAGACATCGGCGACACTGCTCCGGCCGAGCGCCCAGTTCAGCCAGGCCAGCATGCAGTACAGCGGCGCCCTGTCCGCGTCGGGCGCCATGGCGGTGATCGACTTCAGCACGGCAATCGCGCCGTCGACGCGTTCCTGGTCCGGCCGCGGACCGCGCCCCAGCATCAGGCCGGCCGTCTCCAGGGCGCCCGCGGGCACGCCACGGGAGTAGTCGGCCGCGTCGGCGAGCACCCGCGCGCCGACCGCCCGGTCGAACGCCCACTGCATCATCACCACGTCGCGGATCGCGGGCGCCCGCGAGATCGCGATCACGAAGGCCGCGCCGAGCGGGTCCACGGCGGCCGAGGGGTGGGACACGATCTCCTCGAGCGTCGAGGGGATGTCGTCGAGGGACGGCAGCCCGGGTTCGGAATCGGGTGCCGGACCGCGGGTCGCGTTCCGCGCCGACCGCCACGGCACGCGCGCGTCGAGCACCGCCGTGAATCTCTCGAGCGCGGCCACCACGTTGCGCCGCTCGTGCGGATCCACCTCGGGCAGGGCGGCGCGGTCGGCCACCGATCCGACCGGTCCGCGGTCGGCGGGCGGCACCCCGTCGAGGATGCGCGACGACTCGACGTCGGCCAGCGGTCGCCCTCGTGCCGGGCAGTCCGGATCGAGATACGAGCCCCAGCCGTCGGCCGCGACGCACAGGGCGTCGCGCACGGTGAAGCCGGAAAACCGCAGGCGGGCGGCGACCGATCCGATGAAGGCCGAGCGCGGGATGCCCGGCCCCGCCGCGAAAGTCGCGCGGGTGTAGACCACCGGCACCACCGCGTCGACGCCCGACAGCTTGCTCAGCATTCCGACGAGCGTGGTGGCGATCCGTTCGTCGACACGGGACGAGCGTGTCGTGGCCGAGGCCGGCGCGGCCGCGTCGGACGCCGCCGGGTCGGGCGCGGGCAGGTCGAAGCGCATCGCCCCGCAGGTGCGGTTGCCGCGGAACGCGACGAAGACGAGGCTCTCGTGCGGGTGGAACCCGACGAGACGGGGTACGAGGGCGAGGAAGTCGCTGGCTGTCGCAGCCTTCACGATCGTGGTCATGCGGAAAGTCTCCGCGGCGGGAGGGACGACGCGGACGGGCCGACGAAACCTGTGGAGAAGTGGCACCTGTGCACAACGTCCATAAGCTGAGGGTGAGACATCCATCTGACCGGGGAGAATCCATGTCGCTCGCTGTCCGCTATTCCGAATTCGGTGCCCCCGACGTGCTGCGCGTCGTCGAGGTCGACGAACCGCACGCCGGCCCGGGCGAGGTGCGGGTCGCGGTGCGCGCCGCCGGGCTCAACCCGTACGACTACAAGGTGCGCTCCGGCGCCAACGGCACGACGCACCCGCTGCCGAGCGGACAGGGTGCGGAATTCGCCGGCGTGGTCGACGAGGTCGGCGAGGGCGTCGACGACATCGCGGTGGGCGACGAGGTCATGGGCTTCACGTCGTTCGCCGCCCAGGCGGAGTTCGTCGTGGTGAAGGCGAAGAACACCGCTCCGAAACCCGCGGGCCTCGCCTGGAGGGTCGCCGGCGGCATCGGGCTCGTCGGCAACACCGCGAAACGCGAGACCGACGCGCTCGACCTCGGCCCCGACGACACCGTGCTCGTGACAGCGGGGGCGGGAGGCGTCGGACTCGTCGCCACCCAGTTCGCGCGCGCCACCGGCGCCGCCGTCGTGGCGACGGCGAGCGAATCGAATCACGCGTTCCTGCGGTCGGTGGGGGCTGTCCCCGTGGCCTACGGCGACGGAGAGCTCGAACGCCTGCGCGCGGCGGCGCCCGGCGGCTTCACGGCCGCGCTCGACCACACCGGCCGGGCCGGCGTGCTGACGGCGATCGACCTCGGCATCCCCGCCGCCAGGATCAACTCGATCGTCGACTATCCGGCCGCCGACGAGTTCGGCATCGTCAACGTCGGAGGCGGGGGCAAGTCGCGCGGGGAACTGGTGTGGCTCGCCGACCAGGTGGTGACGGGCGCGCTGGTCTTCCCCATCCTCGCCAGCTATCCGCTCGCGGAGGTCGGGGAGGCCTACCGCCGGTTCGAGCGTCGCAGCGGGCTCGGGAAGATCGTGCTCACGGTCCCCTGAGCCCGTGCGAGGAATGTGATGTCGTCGTCTTCCCTCGTCCTCCCCAGGCGCTCTCCGAGGCGGTATTCCGCCGTGTCCGAAAAGTGCCAGAGGCCGTCGGATGCCGCGGCTACAGTCGACCCATGA
>Ga0247809_1000147_pt1 | contig 38504 bp, 32 predicted proteins | sample UWRJL104311B1_FD_180951 | JGI IMG/M metagenome (GOLD analysis project Ga0247809, IMG submission 180951) | Plant litter microbial communities from Arlington Agricultural Research Station in Wisconsin, United States - UWRJ-L104-311B-1 | ecosystem: Environmental > Terrestrial > Plant litter >...
AGATTACCAGCATTCCGCTGTATACTTTTGATAACAGAAACGTATAAGTTTCACACAAAAATTATCACTCACCACAAATAAAGTATATGATAACAATTTTACTATCTCTCAGCATTTTCTTCAACGCCGTCATCTCTAAAGGATCGGGCGAGGTTTACATCTGTAATAACCACAAGACTGACAAATACCATTTGTCAGCAACCTGCAAAGGACTCCGGAATTGCCAGTTTAAAGTAGTTAAAATTTCAGCTCAGACTGCGAAGAATAAAAAGATGACGCTTTGTGGTTGGGAAGGGAAGAAACATAAGTAATACTGAGAGATTTTAAGACTATTTTGAATTTATTAAAACGATATGTATCCAGTTTTAAAACAGAATTATTAGTCATGGATGTGCAACCCATTAAAAGGTATCGGTACTTACCACTTAGAGCAATTTATCGACTATACACTTCTAGTAAAAGTAAAGAACTAACTAAGGATAACTCTCAGACATCAGAGCAATCTCTTCATGGGTCATATAAAGCGTTATTATTTGATCCGAGATGGAAAGCTAAAAGATTATTAATCCTGGAAAGGGATCACAGCTGTTGTATAATATGTAAATCAAATACATCACTTCAAGTTCATCATCGTCAATATCATTTTATCAATCAAAGCAATGCATTCAAACCACCATGGGATTACGATGATATATTATTAATCACCTTATGCGAAAGATGCCATCAAAAGGGGCATAGGCAATATAAAGTTCCAACGATATCCATATAATAGAAAAAGCATGGCATTATTTAATCTTTTTAATAGTACACCAAAAAATAATAACGTTGATTCTTTCCAAAAGACTAATAGTTCTGAATCTAACGCAGTTACCATCCCTGAAGAGATCTTTATTGAGCGAATGCCACCAAAGGAGACTGTACCTGCCGCCGAACTGCAGAAGGAAGTTGCTATAGTAAATAATCTTGATAGTCTGTTCAGATTTTTAGATAGGAACTTAGAGTCAAAGGGATATGATGATGCACTGATGAATCCTGACAGTTATCACTTAGAACAAAATCTGGATGCCTATAGGAAAGAGTTGCTGCGGTCGATAAAACGAGTTAAGACATTCTATGAGGACTTTATGAAGGAGATCAATTATCACATTGAAAGTAGGTCCCGAAGTGGAATGATTGATACCGTAGAGGAATTGAGAATGAAGAAGGAAATTGCGGAAAGTCATATTGAAAAAGTCTTAAAGCTAGAAATAGATGCAATCAATAATGAAGGTGATAGTCAGGGGATAATTATTAGCTATACCCGCGGCTTCCGAAATGGTCTTGCCGCTATTTCTCATCATGCAATCATCAATAAACAGTTTTAGATCATGAGCGGCAAAAATTGGTGGTTAAAATTAGGGTGCTTTTTTACCGGGCAAAACTATAATATTGTTTTGGGTTCCAGTGAAGTCGCAGCAATGAAGGTAAAACAAACTGTATCTGCGTTAATGATTGTGTGCATTATTTGGGGATTCGTTGGGTATGCTTTCACTGATCGGTACTTAAAAGGTGGCACTATAGCTTCATTATTTGGGGCGCTATTAGCTTGCCTGATTGTCATACAGATTGAAAGGCAAATAATTATGTCAATCAACCCTAGCAAGTTACTTGTCAGGATGCGCATCTTGATTGCCTGTATGATGGCAATTATAGGATCTGTGATAATTGATCAGGTTATTTTTAAACAAGATGTAGAGAAAAGACGAATTTCTTTAATTGATAGTGACGTCAATAAAATTTATCCAGTACGATCTGAACAATTGAGACGCCAAACACAGGCTCTTGATTCTACAATTGCGCTTAAAGAAATGCAGCGTATACTCTTAACAAATGATCTCGATAGGAATCCGATGATCAAATTGTACTCCAACAATGTAACACCGACCACAGAATCCGTAACTGTTACGGATTCATCAAAGAATACTTCAATAAAAACGAAAGTGGTCAATGCCAGGACAACAAGCGTAACGTCTATTCCCAATCCTAAAATGCAAATGTTAAAACCACTAGATATTCAGATTCAGAGTATAAGACAGGAGAAAATTGTAAAAGATAACGCACTATTAACCCTAAGAACATCTATAAAGGAGGAGCTGGAGTCGAAAGTTGGTTTTATAGATGAACTGAATATCTTAATGGATTTGATATTTGGATCAATTGCTGCAATTGTTGTTTGGGTAATTTGGTTTATCATATTGCTAGGACTAGAGATGTTTATTCTTGCAGGTAAGATAGGGGAAACCACAAACGTTTATGATGAGACATTAAAACATCAGGAAAGATTATTGAAAAGAAAATTAGAATTACTATTTGAAAGCACGAAGGGATGATTCTCAAAATTTCAATCCCTCAATTAATTTAACGACCATAAATAAGCTTAAACCCTTAAAAAACTACATATGAGAATATTTTTTACTATCGTTTTGATTACGATATCTGGTTACCTTTTTGCGCAAAAGACTGATAAAAGAAAAGGCTCTTACTCAGCCTATCTATATGCTGTTGAGAAACCAATCAAGATTAAGGATTTTACCCTGGATTCTACAATTCAATCATACGAAGATTCCAACATCAAAATCGTGTGGCAATACGCCGGAAGCCAAATTGGATTTGAATTAACCAATAAACTTGATAAAACAATTAAAGTTCTCTGGGATGAGGCTGCATTTATTTCCGTATCTAATGAGACCGAAAAAATATTCCATAAAGGGATTAAATACTTAGACCGTGAAAATTCTCAATCACCAACCGCCATTTATAAGGGAACTACTCTGTCAGATTTGTTTTCTCCAACATCGTATACATCATATACTTCTGGTCAATATGGAGGATGGAATTCAAGACCATTAATCCCAGCAGTAACGTCGAGATGGAATGGGAAGGCAGCATTTGACGAATCACTTGTAGGACGTACATTAAAAGTTGTGCTGCCAATCAAGGTAGATGAGGAAACGCTTGAATATATGTTTTCATTTAAAACGATCTTCCAGGAGAAAAAATAATTGATAATGTATCACTCATTTGTGAGGAGAATTTTCTAGATCATTTTAACAATAATATTTGCAAAACATTATACACCTTGAACCAAATCATGAAAACAGTATCTTTCTTCATTATTATTGCCTCCGGATTGATTTTATCCTGTTCTTCCAATCAAAGTGATGAAGCTGCTGTGCCCACGCAAACTGCGCATCCTTCTACATCGCAGATAAATGAACCTAGCGCTGGACAAGTGCAATCTACCAATGAGTTGCCCCAACACCACGAATCTGTTACGACTGAAGATAAAGTGTATAATAATGATGGGTCGCTCACTACTACAAAAATAACTACAGTTGATGGAATCGAAACTTCCAGAGATGTAACAACTGGCTTTCCGAATGCCGATATTAATCAGGAAAATGAAAAAAGTAAATATCATAACAACGGAAATTTTTCAGAAGCATATAATTATGCTAGAAAAGCTTATTTAAATCCAAAAGATGTTGATAATTCGACTTATTATTTAAAGAAAGCAATGGGTTTTTTCGAAAGTGCCGAAACAGATGCAGATGATGTGAGTTGTGATGATGCTAATTTTTCTGCAACGGAAGGTTATCAATACGCAAAAAAAGGTTATAATGAAACTGATCCAAATGAGATAGAACGATATGCAAAAAAAGCTATGAATGAAGCCGAAAGTGGAATCAGCTATATGAATAGTTGTAAAAAGTAACTTTTGGCTGCTAAGAAAAAGGTATGATATTGTGCGGACGGGAATAAAAAAAAGGAACTAAATAGCATTGTTAAGATTCTTAAATCAATAATACGAATTATATAAGATTATAATTATAAACTATTAACTTAACAAAATACTTTTAAAACTATGTTTCAGGCACCGTTCTCATTCAATGGCCGTATTCGAAGATCTGAATTCGGTTTTTTTAGTTTCATTATCTACGTAGTTTGTTCTGTTTTCCTTGATGTCATCATAAAATCTAAGAATATGCCAATTTTGAATTTGGTATTTATTCCAGTGCTTTGGTTTATATTTTCACAGGGGGCAAAAAGATGTCACGATTTAGGTAGAAGTGGATACTGGCAACTCAATCCCTTTTATACTTTGTGGTTGCTCTTTCAGAAGGGCAATGCTGACATAAATGAATATGGTTCAAATCCAAAAGGCTTTGATGATATCCTGCCTTCAGTAGAACAAAATAATGAAATTCAGGAAATTACCAGTAATGATCATATGACTTATCATGACGGCCATATTGATTTGACAAAAAAATAATAATACAGCATAGCGCTTTGGTTTGAAGTGGAGAGTGATTATTAAGGATCAGTATGTCTTTATATTAACAATACAAGAGAAAAAAACATAAATAATAACATGGGAATTAATTTACAAAAGGGTCAGAACTTCAAATTGGGATTGACCAAGATGAGTATAGGATTAGGTTGGGATCCAAAAGAGGGAACAGGTTATTCTTTTGATCTGGATGCTTCCGCATTTATGGTTAATGATAAGAAAATGATACCTGAGGAAGCCAACTTCATTTTTTATGGTAATACAACTTCTCCTGACAATTCATTATTTCATAGTGGAGATGACCCAACAGGTGGAAACAGCGACACAGGTGACGATGAAATAATTGAAGTTGATCTGACTAAAGTTGCTCCAGAAATTGAGCAAATACTATTTGTGGTGACTATTCACGAAGCAGAGGCGAGAAGACAAAATTTTGGACAAGTAAGAAACTCTTATATCAGAATCGTTGATAATTCAACTGGCGAGGAGGTGGCTAAATATGAACTGGGCGAAGATTTTTCAATTGAGACTGCTGTGGAGTTCGGGCGACTTTACAAACATGGTGGTGGATGGAAATTTGAGGCATCTGGAATTGGACATAAACAAGATCTGGCTTATTTTCTATCGAGACATTATAACGGTAGCATAACTAAATAAAATCATGGGGATCAACTTACAAAAAGGCCAGACAATTGACTTAAGAAAAAAATCAACTGGTGGAGATTATAATCTGTCAAACGTCACTATCGGACTGGGATGGGATGTGAAAAAGAAAAGCGGATTCTTTGGTAACCTCTTCGGAAGTGCTAGTGCTGAAGATTATGATTTGGATGCTATTGCTTTTATGCTCGATGCAAATAACAAAGTGATTAACCGTGGCAGCACAATTAATAAAGACGGTAGAAGTATCGGCCTGTATGGTGGAGACATCATCTATTTCAATTCATTACAGCATCCATCTGGCAACATATGGTTAACTGGAGACAATAGAACCGGTGAAGGTGATGGAGACGATGAGCAGATCATTGTTCAGTTGGATAAACTGGATCAGAAATATCAAAAGATAGTTTTTATCGTCACCATTTATCAGGGGCAAAAAAATAGCCAACACTTCGGCATGGTAGAAAATGCTTTCATTAGGGCGGTTGATCAGAGCGGTACTGAAATAGCAAAATACAGTCTATCAGGAAATGAGGAATTTAACAATACGCATTCCATGATTTTTGCAGAACTCTACAGGAGGGACGGAAGCTGGAAATTCAGAGCTATCGGCGAGCCACGCACTACTGACAATTTCGTTGAAATCTTAAAAGAATATTTATAATACTCACGCAGGCAATTAGATTCAATTAAAAATAATGAGAAAATTACCAGTATATCTATTATTAGACACCTCAGGTTCAATGTCCGGAGAACCAATTGAAGCCTTGAAAAATGGCGTTCAAATAATGATCAGTTCATTGAGGCAAAATCCACAGGCTATAGAAACTGCTTATATCAGCATTATCACGTTCAATTCAAAAGCACAGCAGTTGGTGCCTCTGACTGACCTGGCCTCCTTTCAAATGGTAGATATCTCTGCAAGCGGCACCACTTCCTTAGGTGAGGCGTTGAGTCTGGTCAGTACCTGCATAGATAAAGAAGTGGCCAAAACTACAATGGATGTTAAAGGGGACTGGAAGCCGCTGGTATTTATCATGACTGATGGTATTCCTACTGATGACTGGCAAAAAGGCCTGGCTGAATTTAAGAAACGTAAAGTTGCTTTTACAGTTGCCTGTGCAGCGGGACATGGTGCCGATACTACCATCCTGAAGCAAATCACAGATAACGTATTCGCATTAGATAACGCAGACAGTAACAGTATAGGGAAGTTTTTTACCTGGGTAACGGCCTCTATCGGCGTAAGCTCCACTAAAGTAGAAGATTCAGGCAAAGAGGTTGTAGGCTTAGATCAGCTGCCGCCACCACCTTCAGAACTAAATATTGTTGTTTAAGCAAATGACCTTAAAATGAGAAGACTCCCAGTTTATTTTCTGCTTGATACCTCCGGATCGATGAATGGAGAGCCTATCGAAGCGCTCAATAATTCTCTTAACGGAATGATAAGATTCCTGAGGACAGATCCCCAGGCTTTAGATTCTTTGTGGATGAGTATAATAACTTTTGATAGGGAAGTTACTGAGGTAGTTCCATTGACGGAACTTGTTCACTTTCAGCTGCCGGAAATTAAATGTCCTGAAAGTGGTCCCACGCATTTAGGAATGGCCCTGGAGTTATTGTATTCAAAGGTAACGACAACTGTTATTAAAGGAACAAGTGAACAGAAAGGAGATTGGCGACCATTGCTTTTTTTATTCACCGATGGCAAACCTTCTGACCTGAGCCTTTACAGAGAAATGATTCCTAAAATAAAGTCATTAAACTTTGCCACGATAATAGCCTGTGCTGCCGGCCATAAAGCGTCGGACATCATTCTAAAAGAACTAACCGACACGGTTGTACATCTGGACAATGCGGATAGCTCCACAATGAAGCAGTTTTTTAAATGGGTTTCGGATGCGATTGATCAGGGGAACAAAAGTATGGGAACTACTGAAGGATTATCCTTACCTCCACCTCCAGATGAAATTCATCTGATTATATAATTGAATAAAACATGAGAAGATTACCAATTTATTTTCTAATAGACACCTCTGAATCAATGGTTGGAGATCCAATTTCCAATGTTGAGGAGGGGATGGCTAATATCATAAAAGCATTAAAATCTGATCCATATGCATTGGAGACGGTCTGGATATCTGTATTGATCTTTGCGGGGCAGGCTAAAACCCTGGTTCCTCTCCAGGAAATTGTAAGCTTTTATCCGCCGAAATTTCCAATAGGTGGCGGTACGTCTTTAAGCAGGGGCTTAGGACATTTAATGTATGAGTTAAGAACAAATATTGTAAAAACCACATTTGAACAAAAGGGCGACTGGAAGCCCATCGTTTTTCTTTTCACAGACGGTGTGCCTACAGATGATTCTTCGGCAGCTATCGCAGAATGGAAAGCGAACTGGAAAAAAATGTCTAACCTCGTTATCGTTTCTTTAGGGGATGATACCGACGTACAATTATTGAGCGAATTATCTGACGAAGTACTGGTTTTCAATAATACAACTCCTGCCCATTACAAAGAACTGTTTCGCTGGATCAGTGATTCTATCAAAACCAGCAGCGTAAGCGTAGACAATAATTCATCAGGATTTGAACTTGCTGAGCGCGATGAAAAGTATCTAAAGAAGATTGATCTCACGAAAAAGGTACCCACTACTTCTTACACTGATAAAAACTATGTTGTGCTTACAGCTAAGTGCCAGAATACAAAAAGACCATACCTGATTAAATACAATAAAGTCCTGAAAGATTCGGGATTTAATGAACTTGGGTTGCAGACACAATCCTATAGATTGAATGGTGCTTATCAAATTGATGAATCCTACTTTGCCCTCTCTGATTCTGATTATCTCTCTATGAGTATAAACTCTGAGGAATTAGTAGGTGCCCCGGCATGTCCCTGCTGTGGTAATCAATATGGCTTAGCGGTATGTTCGTGCAGTAAAATACATTGTATAGGTGAAGAAGAGATGAATAGCTGCCCCTGGTGTAATACTAAGAGCAGCTATGGAAGAGGAAATGGCAGCTTTAATATAGACCGTGCCCAGGGATAAGAAATGGAAAATACTATCACTTATCTGCGCCAGGTTTTTCAGGAGCGGTCTATTATTATCGAAGAAAAAAATAAACGCTTGTTCACTGAATTTTGTAATCAAGCCAATAACCAGTCAGACGTAAACAAAATATTTGAAGTACAGGCTATGGTAATAAAGAACTGGGAATTATTCACTAGGATCGCAGACATTCAAAAGCAGTCATTTCTTTTCCCCAACGCAAGTGTGGGCAAACATTATGAACATCGCTTGGATTTCGAAAAGCTAGAGATTCAAGATATAGCTGAGCTCAGATTTACGGGACTGGAAGAAATTGGCCTAGCTTATGATCCTGAAACTAAAGTTATCAGTGGAAATCCTACAACCAGCGGTGATGTTAGAATCCAAGTTGATTTCCTTTTAAAAGACCAGGCAGATCTCAGTAAATACAATGAAAAAGTCATCGTATTAATTATCAATCCCGATCCTAAATCTTTATGGAAAGATCTGCCAAGCAGTAAAGAGGATAAGTTTTGGAAAGAAGACAACGTAGAGCTGAGTGGTACTTTCCTTGACAAAAATATAGTTATTTCCTCTAAAAGAGGGAGGTCACACGCGAATGTTGGAAGTGCAAGGGATGATGATTTCGCTTACCAGAATTATGAAAATGGTTGGGGTATTCTGGCTGTGTCTGATGGCGCTGGCAGTGCTGCCTATTCACGAGAAGGATCTAAAATAGCCTGCGAATTCGTCGTTGAATATTTCTCTACCCAGTCAAACGATCCTGAATTTGTGGCCTTCGATGATTTAATACAGGACTATCATGCAGCGCAAAGCCCGGAAATTAACCAGCAGATCAATCGCTTTATCTATAATGAGTTAGGCCGCGGTGCACTTCAAACACATAAAAAACTGGAATCGGCTGCAGCAGGTTTAGGAATAGCCTTCAAAGAGCTTAACGCCACATTTATTTTTAGTCTAGTCAAAAAGTATTCGTTTGGTTATGTAATTCTTTCCTTCAGTGTGGGCGACTGTCCCATCGCTTTGCTCAATAAAGATCTTAATGAAGTCAATCTCCTCAATCACCTGGATGTGGGCGAATACGGGGGTGGTACCAGATTCATCACTATGCCAGAGATCTTTGAGCCTGCTAAACTGCAAAACAGGTTTAGTTTTAAAGTGGTGGAAGATTTCTCTTATTTAATGCTGATGACTGATGGCATTTATGATCCGAAGTTTGTAACGGAAGCTAACCTGGAGAATATTGATAAATGGAACACTTTCCTTTCCGATTTAAAAGGTGCCAATCCAGACGAAGCGGCTGTTAATTTTGATTACGATAACCAAAATATCGCAATGGAGTTATCTAATTGGATGGATTTCTGGGATAGCGGAAATCATGATGACAGGACTTTAGCAATTATCTTTTAATAATGACAATGGCTACAATTGTAAAAGTTAAATCAACCAGTACAGGCAAGGAATATCAATATGTAGACAATGGAGAACCACTAAAAGGTGGTATGAAGGATGTCTATTTTAGTCCTGACAGAAAATATGTGGTCGCCATTTTCAGGTCCGTATTAGATTATAATCAAAAGGAGCGGCTAGGCAGAATAACAAACCTCTATTTAAAACGCATAGAAAATTCATCCTCTAAAGAATATTATATAGATCAGATTTACAGATGGCCAACTGATATCATTGAAATCAATGGGCTTACTGGGATCATTGTTCCGGCTTATAAATCAAATTTCTTTTTTGAAACTGGTTACTCTAGTAGTGATCTCATTAAAGGGAAAGAGAAAAACGGAAAATGGTTTGCAGGTGCGAAGTTTCGAAATCCTAAATTTCCGCTGTCTCTACACAAATCAGAGCTTGGCAACTGGCTGAATTACCTGCAGATCTGTGTGAACCTTTGCAGAGGTGTAAAAAAACTACATGCTATGGGCTTAGCCCATTCTGATCTTTCCTACAATAATGTACTCATAGATCCTGTAGCAAAAACGGCATGCATCATAGATATTGACGGCTTAGTTGTACCGGGGTTGTTTCCGGCTGAAGTAATCGGAACCGCAGAATTTATCGCTCCAGAGGTAATGGCTACCAAACATCTGGGAAAAAGCGACCCTAACAGGAAATTACCCAGAAGAGAAACTGATCTTCATTCTCTTCCCGTATTGATTTATATGTATTTACTGCATAGACATCCATTGCTTGGTGGCAAAGTGCATGACCTTGATCCGGAGACTGACAATGCGCTTGCTATGGGAGTGAAGGCATTGTTTATAGAACATCCAACCGACCATTCCAATAGACCGAAACCCGATCAGATATCTAAATGGGATTATCCCTGGGCAGACATTAAGCAGTTGCCTTATACCATATTGGGACCTTATTTAAAAAATCTGTTCGATGAGGCATTTATAGCCGGGCTGCATAATCCTTCCAGAAGACCGACCGCAGATGAATGGGAGCAGGCCTTATTAAAAACCAGTGATCTTGTACAGCCATGCGCCAACCAAAACTGCGAACAAAAGTGGTATGTATTTAACAATACCAGCTCCCCTAAATGTCCTTTTTGTGGAACTGCTCATGTGGGCACTTTGCCCATTCTGGATTTGTATTATCAATCGAGCCCAGGGAAGTGGAATCCAGAGAATCACCGGATCATGGTTTACAGCAATCAATATTTATTTGACTGGCATGTGAACAGGAACGTGGTTCGAAACGAACTGCTTACTGAAGAGCAAAAAAAACCAGTAGGGTATTTTAGCTTCCATAATCATAAATGGGTATTGGTAAATCAAAAAATGCCTTTTCTGAAAGATATTAGTAATGATGTATTGGTACCCATTGGCGGCATGGTTGAGCTTGTTCACGGTAACAAATTATTATTATCCAATGAAAGTGGGGGCAGGGTAGTACTCATCACTTTAGTCAATTAACAATAACATAAACAATAAACATATGATGGATTTTTTACACACAATTTTAGGAGACGACATTCAGGCTGGCCTCCTTATCATTTTAAATTTGATCGTAATTGAAAGCTTACTTTCTGTAGATAATGCTGCGGTATTAGCTACTATGGTTATGGATCTTCCAAGAGACCAAAGAGATAAAGCTTTAAAGTACGGTATCATTGGAGCGTATGTATTTCGCGGAATATGTTTATTCCTTGCGGCCTGGCTGGTTAAAATATGGTGGTTAAAACCACTCGGAGGATTATATCTTCTTTATCTGGCTGTAGATTATTTTATTAAAAAAAGTAAGAATGCACAAGGAGAAGAGGAAGAAGTAGATAAAAGTAAAAGCAAGATTTACAAATATACTGTTGGCATGATGGGTCCATTCTGGGCTACGGTTGCTTTGGTAGAAGTAATGGATTTAGCCTTTTCTATTGATAATGTTTTTGCTGCAGTTGCATTCACAGATCATATCTGGTTAATATACATAGGTGTATTTATTGGAATTCTTGCTATGCGTTTTGTTGCCCAGGCTTTTGTGAAGCTCATGGAAAAGTTTACTTTTCTGGAAACAGTTGCTTTCATTGTTATAGGTGTATTGGGGATCAAACTGACTTCATCTTTATTTACTCACTTCTATCCTGAGTCAGCTATATCTCATATCATAGAAGGAGAAAAGACTGATTTGTTCGTATCAATTTTTACGGTGGCAGTTTTTGTAATTCCAGTGGTTACGTCGATTCTTTTTAATTATCCAAAGAAAAACCTAATTCAGCCGCAAGTTGCGGAGAATGCAGAAGAGGTTTTGGATAAGGCGTAGTATGTGTATCAAATAAAAGAGTATTTCATCCAGGAGAAATTTAACTTATTTACAATTTGTTTCATAGCTTCATTATTAAATTCTGGCTCCTCAGGCATACCAATAAAATAGATATACTTACCGACAATCTACAACCAAATAAAAGGAACAGTAGCACCGCCTTTTTGGGCGTACTATCCAGCCTGTCATCGCTTTAGGTCAGCTTGGAGGGTGAAAATCACATTTAGCAAGCATTCACGTCAGGCAGCAAGTCGTAGAACCAATTACATTTTGAATTAATACTTATAATATAACAATGTTGCAGAATTTCAAACAAGATATATTAGACCTAATTGAGGTGTCAAGGAATAATTATTTAGGGATGCCGGCAAGAATCGCCGCAGACTATGATAATGAAAAAGGGCTAATCAAGGCCTATAATGGTAGACAGGTATTAGAAATGCTCCAAAATGCAGATGATGCAGAGGCACTTCGGGTAGAGATAAAGCTTGATGTAGATAATCGGCAGCTTACTATCTCTAATACCGGCACCCCATTCAACAAAAATGGCGTGCAGTCATTGATGCTTGCAGGTGCCAGTAAAAAGACGAAAAAGACATACATAGGCAATAAGGGACTTGGCTTTCGATCGATACTAAATTGGTCTGAATTAGTTGAGATCAATACGAATGGCTGCATTCTAAGCTTTTCTCCTGAAATTGCCAAACGGAATTACCGATCACTCCCGCTTAGCAATGAACAATGGACCGAGCTCCATACAGATTCGAAATATCGTGAGAGTACAATACCCTTTGCCATTTTAGCCCTTCCAGAATTAAGGGATGCCGATAATGACAATAATATGTGGTCTACCGCTGTTACCATTACATACGATAAAAACTATGAACGAAGCATTATTGAGCAGTTATTGATAGTAGGAGAGGAATGTCTTTTATTCCTGAACCACATTACCCAACTTGATATTATTGGTATGCCTGCTGGTGACAGGCATTTCAAAAAGAATAAAAATGAGGGAAACCGCTCAGACAAAATCACTATCAATGGAAGAAGTTGGGAAGTATATAAGGTGGAAGGAATGTTCGAAGAAGGACAAGATCGGGGCGATCAGGAAGAGGATGAATATTATTCGCTTAAGGTAGCTGTGAACGAGACTCTATCTGATAACATAGGTAAACTTTTCTCTTTTTTTCCTACGCTTGTCTCATTCCCTTTGCCATGCGTAGTACATGCAACCTTTGAACTCGATCCATCAAGAAACGCGATTGTGAAGCTTGAAAAGAATGTATTCTTACTAGATGAATTGAAGAAGCTATTAGTTTCCATATCCGAGGACATGAGTAAAAGCGATCAAAAATGGAATGCCTTCAGGCTGCTAACGCCACTCAACGAAAACTCTGACGATTCGCAGGTGAAGACTTTTTACGAAAGTTTAAAAAAAGCAAGGGACAAGGCTCGTATTTTTCCAACAGTAGATGGACAAATGCGTTTCTTGAATAGTGTCCGGTTTTATAATAATGATTTTACCAAGTTCATACAGCAAATTGATATTGAACATTTCAACGAGCTGTTGCTCCCCTTTGATGAGACCATATCACTAAGCTTGTTTATTGATAAAAGATATTCAGATGATGAATTTGCGAATCGCATCAACCTGATCAACCCGTTGCTAACTATCAACCAACGTGCAGCTTTGATTAAGTTTGTTAGTGAATTCAATTTTAATAATCATAAGCAGAAATATCCTCTTTTAATTAATGATAGAGAACAGGTTATTCCTGTAAGTCATACATGTTATACCCCTTTACTTAAAGAGGATACACAGTTTGAACTGCCAGTTTCTTTGGAGATCGAGTTCATGAATACCCAGCTTTATCATGAGCTTCTCGATCTCTACAAAAAGAGGGGAGTATCTTCACCATCGAGGGAACTGCAGAATGAAATTAAGAATGCTGTAAACCTTCAACCATATGATTCCAACCAAGTGACAGACAGAATAATTTCACATGCTAATTCGTTGATGCAAAATAAATCAACCCTTGAACGTGGGAAAATTGTACTTGAAATGGTTAGAGCCTTATGGTCAAACTTCAGCTCTTCTCCAAAAAGTGGAAAATATGGTGCACCTATTCCTTTAGTGAGTCTTAGCTTGGGAATATATCAATCTACGGTCCTGCTATATTCAAAAGATTATTCTAAAGGGCAACTCGTCTCCGATGTTTATAGGGATGCCCTGCAAGACTACCAGTATATCGCTCCTTTGGAATACTATGATCTTAAGATCGCTCCAGATCCAAGTCAGCATCTGAGACTAGTCGAGGATTTTTTCAGGTGGATGGGTGTAAATGATTTGACCATCATTGAGGCCGCCGAGGTTAACCTGCAATCAAGTACTGAATATTACCGCTACGTTGAAAATACCCAGCAGGGATTTATTTCTGGAAGTACACTCAAGGTTATAGATACTGAGATCCGGGATTTCGATAAAATACAAAGAAAGTTGAGCCTGGAGCAATTGGTACTTTGGACCATCAAATGTGATGTGATACAGAACGCGCTGAGGTCCTCTGCCAAGGAGGTTGTAGCAGTGAGGAATGGTAAGACCACAAAATATTATAATTTGAGGAGCTATATCCACCAACAATTGTTTCAGTGCGGAAAGATCCAGAACTATGTAATCGAAAACTATTCGATTCCAAGTGTCAATCTAAAGATTATAAATTATAAGAGTGAACTTTTTAGTAGGTATGGAATTACGAAACCGGAGATTGATAGTGCATTGATCAAATTAGGTGCTGTAGAAAAATTTGAAGATTTTACCGCGGAGCGTGTCTTCGAGATATTAGCTCTTTCGCAGACTACCGATTCAGAGGGCAATTTTGCACAGCGACTTTATAAACTTGCCCTGAAATGGTATGATACTTTTCAAGGTATTTTACCAGGACGGCCATCCATCGCCTACTTTGCAAAAAAAGGTGAGGAGAAAGGCTATCGATTGGGGAAGGTCTATTATTCCGATAATCAGGCACTGCCAAAACATATACTGAAGGATTTCGCGATCCTTGATTTGCCTAAACGATCTGGGGAAGATAAAGTCGCCAAGCTCTTTCATATCAGTAATTTTAAAGATATTCCAATATCAATTTTGTCCGAAACCATTACCATTCATCCTTTGGAAAAGACATTTCATAGGTATTGGCGGCAGATCATAGATATGGTTCTGGCTTACAGGATTGAAAAATTTACCGGCAAAAGTGATAAGGATACTGCGGCTAACAACATTAAGCAGTTTAAAATTAATCTGGTTTTATCGTGCAACTTCGAATTTGATGGAAGATTGGTAGAGATGCAGGAGAACAACATGATCAATATTTCGAATCAGTTTTACATCTGCGTTGCTCAAGGTGCAAGTGAGCTACAACACCTTAAAAATAATCCAGATTTCTGTGATGCTTTTGCCGAGAGCTTGTGTATACTCTTTAAAGTCACAGAGTTAAAGAATGACTTCAGAAGAATCTTCAAGAATGACATCTTAGATTCCCTCCACCTGATTTCACAGGATCTCACTAGTGGTACATGGCAAGAGGCGAAATCCTTATTGGGTGTCTCCGATCTTGAACAGCGATTTTGGGAAGGAATATTTTTAGCAATGAATGTTCAGCCAGATGAGCGAGTGAAGGAGGAAGGTGTTACCGCTGAAACTCTACTTAGCCTGTTTGGAGGAGAAAAACTTGACTATGCTCCTGGCATGCTGGAGAATCTAACTTCTTTACAAACATTCAATTTCTTAAGAGAATTTGCTCAACGGCTTCCGGAAAATACCATTATAGATTTGTTAAGGGGCTTAGACAGGGGAAGTGGCTTTAGAAACATTCATATTGAAAGAACCAAGGCTGTATTGAAGGACTTTAAGCTAAATACCAAAAAGGCTATTTGGAAAGCACTTTCGGAAGGGTCTCTCGAAGAAAAAATGACATATAAAACTTTGCTAAGCCATTACAGCGTCCGGATGATCGATAAAATGATACCTCTAATTGGGGGCTACGACTTCTCGTTTGAGATGCCATATCAAGCGTTAGTTATTGATACTATCCTCAATGTCTATACTTTGAAAAGTCTTGACGGATTGGAGGAGATTGATCCGGTCAATCTTTACCCGAGTCTTTACAGTGACATCGCGGGGCAGTCAATCTCTGATGAATTATTTAGCCTTTTTTATTTTACTGGCATGCAAGATGAAATCACTGCTAGAATGCCGACAACAGTTATTGATCAGGGAGAGATGTTTCATGATGTTGATCCAGCAGAATATCATGTGGAGATGCTCGATGGCTCAGATTTCTCGGCGGGCTTTTTTGCTGGTGCTACGGCGAGAGCAGGACATAATCATAGCTGGACAGCAGATGCAAATGTTGATCATGCTAAACGCGCTGCAGGAAAACGTTCCGAAGAGGCCGTATTTAAATGCCTGGTCAAAAAGTATGGTAAAGAGAATGTGGACTGGAGATCCGGATATTCCAACGTCATAGATAAGGATGATAATCTTCATTATGATATGGAATACCGCAATGAAGATGGAAAATGGAAAATGGTTGAGGTTAAGACATTCAACAATAATACTTTTATCATCTCGCGTAAGGAAGTAGAAATGGGATGCCAAAATTGGAAAGACTATGAAATAGCACTTGTAGATCATGACAGGATAAGTTTCATAAAAGACTTCTTCAAAGACGCTGATCCTTCACGATTTGAGAGCAATAATATGTATACTGTGACTTCTAAAGACTTTTTTGTATCGCTTACGCGTAAGGGTAAGGAATCGCAATTGAAAGTTTAAATTTCATCAAGAAGGATATCTTGAGGATTTATGTAACAGTAATTATACAGGCCACGCTTGTTAGTGGCTCCTGTTATCAAAATGGAATCGGATAATACTTAGATGATCCTACTTTAAGGGAAATGAATACTCTGGAAATATAATTAGTCAAACATTTTTTTTGCTCAAACCATGGAGGCCTATTTCAAATTAATTCGATCAGAATTGCTTAAAAACTTAAAAGAATCAAATCTTAGAATAAGAGTAGCTATGGCATGGTTCACTAATCTTGAACTATTTCAAGAGCTAATAAATTGTTTGGATAGAGGTGTGGTAGTTGAACTACTTATAATTAATGATTTTATTAACAATGGAGATTGGGGCTTAAATTTTCAAGAGTTTATAGATAGAAAAGGGAAATTATATTATGGAGAGGCTGAAAATCCAATGCACAATAAATTCTGTATAATAGATGAAGAATTACTGATCACCGGATCCTATAACTGGACATATTATGCGGAAAATAGGAATTGTGAAAACATAATTGTTATCACTGATCATAAAATAGTAAGTAAATATATAGAGGAATTTGAACGACTTATTCAGGATAAATCGAAAGTTGAAATACATATTAATTTATTAGAGAGTGAGATAATCGATTTGGAGTTGAGTGCTGCAAAGAATTATTTGGCGTATGATTTCTTTGAACAGTATAACGATTTTTCTTCCCTTGAAAAACTAGAGCAGGCCATCAATTTTATGCCCTCTAAAGATCAATTCAAAGCTACCAAGGATGTCTATTTATTGAATAATAGTACTGATGAACAAAATAAAACACCGATTTTAAAAGTTAAGCCTAGAGTAAGGACTTTAACATCTTCACTGGGTATTAAAGCAACACTTGATAATGTTCAGGACCAATTTGCTGTGGTTTTAGAAAAAGGTAATGTGATACCCATTACTAAATCGAGACTTTTTACAACTGCCTTTGACAACCAGACGACCATAGCAGTTGAAATTTATTCAGGAGTTAATAACAGTGTAAGTTCAAACCTTAAAATAGGGAAGATTCTGGTAAAAGACTTGCCATCAAGGCCAAAAAAGGAATCTACAATTACTGTGACATTTACATTAACAGAGAATTTTGATTTAAGCATTTTGGTTCGAAATAATTCTAATGGTAGTGAGATGGAGGCATTTTATAACGATATTACATTTTAAACCATAGGTAGAATTTTCAAAAAATATTATTCAGCATTAGATAATTCCTATGGATTAGAGACTCTAATGTTGGAATTATATCTAAGATAATTTTACGAAGATTTGTGAACTTTAATTATTATTTTAGACCTCTTACAAATACTTATAGATAGTAACAGAAAAAAAATAATTAGGCCTCTAAAAATCTGGTAGTTGTAATGAATTCTGTAACGTGAAATGTAAATAACTTCATCCATTAATAGAGAGATTGGAAGACAGACTAACCATCGAAGATTTTTATAAGAGGAATTTTTTTAAAAAGTATAAAAAATAATAATGTCAAAAACTATTGCCAAGGCCGATATCGATTTTGAAAAAGAACTCTGGGATGCCGCGAATGAATTAAGAGGTGCCGTATCTGAGAACAATTATAAAAACTACATTTTACCTCTTGTGTTTTTAAAACACATTAGCGAGCGTTATGAAATTGTACAGGACGAATTAATAAGCTTGCTGCGTGAACCTAAATCAGAATACTATACCTCTAACAAGGAAGAGATAAAGTATGTACTCGGAGATCACGACGAATACCGCTCCCGTAACACATTCGTCATTCCAGAAAAGGCATCCTGGCAATATCTTAAAGACAATGCAGAGCAAGATGACATTAAAGTAATTATCGATGATGCTTTCGATGTGATACAAGATTTATTAACGGAGCATAACCCGCAATTAAACAATTTGCTACCTCGTATTTTTGTACGATCGGAATTATCCGCAAAGCAAACCAGTGGAATTATCAACTTGCTATCGCACCCTAAATTCTCAGAGAAAGAAAACCCAGAAAGCGATATTTTAGGGCGTATCTACGAATTCTACATCGGTCGTTTTGCCATGGCCGAAGGTTCTGGTGCAGGTCAATTTTTTACACCCGGTAGCATTGTGCGTTTACTGGTAAAAATATTAGAACCCTACAAAGGCCGCATCTTCGACCCTGCTTGTGGTAGTGGCGGTATGTTTGTGCAAAGTTTAAAGTTTATTAAACAACACGGTGGTAATAAAAACGATATCTCTATTTATGGACAAGAGATGACTGCCCAAACCCTGCGTTTGTGTTTAATGAACCTTTTGTTACGTGATTTATCTTTTGATATTAAATTAGGCAACTCGCTGTTGGATGATAAATTCCCAGCTTTAAAAGCCGATTATATTATTGCCAATCCTCCGTTTAACGTGAGCAACTGGCACCCCGAAGATTTACCTGAAGGCGATCCGCGGTTATTTGGCTCTAAAGAAGAGTTTACCACGGATGGTTCTGCCAATTACATGTGGATGCAAACCTTTTGGCACCACCTAAGCGATACCGGAACTGCTGGTATTGTTATGGCAAATGGTGCCATGACCTCCAATACCAAAGGAGAGAAAAATGTACGCCAGCACATGGTAGATAATAGCATGATTGACTGCATTATACGCTTGCCCGATAAACTGTTTTTAACTACCGGTATACCTGCCTGTTTATTTATTTTAAGTAAAAACCGTGATGGTAAAGATGGTACGCATCGTGAGCGGAATAACGAAATTTTGTTTTTGGATGCCTCGAAAATGGGCACCATGGCCAGCCGTAAACTAAGGATTTTTACAGATGCTGATGTAAACCGAATAGCCGAAACTTACCACAATTGGCGTACTTCAGACAAAAGCTACAATGATGTAGATGGTTTTAGCAAAGCTGCCACCCTTGCCGACGTACAAAAACAAGATTATAAACTAACTCCTGGTATTTATGTAGGCACCGAAGCCGAAGAAGATGATGGAATTTTGTTTGAAGATAAGATGGCAGTCTTAAAAGCCACGCTTTTGCAACAGTTTGAAAAAAGCGAAGTATTGAAAAAACAGATTGTGGCTAATTTTGAAAAGCTGTAAGATGCAGGATTGGAAAACATATAAACTCTCGGAGTTCATAAACATTAACCCATTGGTTAGATTAAAAGCTAACGACAAGTATTCATTTGTGGAGATGAAAGATTTGGATGTAAATTTAAAAACTGTTAAGCCTTCGGATTTTAAATTATTAAAAGGTGGTGCTAAATTTCAAGATAGAGACACATTGTTCGCCAGAATAACACCTTGTCTACAAAATGGTAAAATTTGTCAAGTAAGAGATTTACAAAATAATGTGGGCTTTGGATCGACAGAGTTTTTAGTTTTTAGAGGCAAAGATGGTATTTCTGACACAGATTTTGTTTATTATTTATCAAGAGAACCTTTTGTTAGACAATTTGCGGAAGCTAACATGATTGGTACATCTGGAAGACAAAGAGTTGCCAAAGAAGCTTTTCAAAATATCAAATTAGAACTCCCGCCCCTCCAAGAACAAAAAGCTATTGCGGCCATACTTTCCGCTTTAGATGATAAAATAGAGCTTAACTTGCAAATTATCAAAACTTTAGAAGAAATGGCTATGGCTTTGTACAAGCATTGGTTTGTAGATTTTGGGCCTTTCCAGAACGGCAAATTTGTAGAGTCAGAGCTGGGAATAATTCCTGAGGGCTGGGAAGTGAAGAGTGTTGGGGAATTTGTGAAGCATCAAAAAGGTTTTGCTTTCAAGTCAAACTGGTATCAAGATGAAGGAAAAATAGTTGTAAGAGTTAGTGATACTACTTCAAATTCAATAGATTTAAATACTTGCAATAAAATTTCTGAGGAACAAGCATTGGTTTATAAAACTTATGAACTAAAAACCAATGATATAATTATAGCAACAGTTGGCTCTTGGCCTCCCAATTATTCATCAGTTGTTGGAAAAGTTGTTAGAGTTCCATCTATAGCAGAAGGGGGATTGTTGAACCAAAATGCTGTTAAACTTAATATGAAAGTTAAAGAAGTTAATCAGCAAGGATTATTGTATTGTATACTTAAGACAGATCGTTTTTTAAATTATATTGTTAATAGTGCACAAGGTAGTGCTAGTCAAGCAAGCATCAAATTAACCGATATTTTTAATTATCCTATCCCCTTTGGAAAAGATATAAAATTATATGATTTTTCTAATCAAATTGAGGTTTTTTTAGAACAACAGAATTTTTTGATAGAAGAAAACCAAACTCTGACCATCCTCCGTGACACTTTATTACCCAAACTCATAAGCGGTGAAGTGCGAGTAAAAGATATTGAACAAATGGTAGCAGCAGCCTTATGAAAGACATGATTGAAATAACGGTTCAAAAAGCGGCTATTGAGTGGTTGCAAGATTTGGGCTATACCCATAAAGAGGGCAATGCTTTAACCCGCGACCTTAAAAAAGTAGTACTAGAAAATGATTTGCGTTCTTTCTTAGTTAAGACCTATCCTAATGTTCCGGCCACAGCCATTAACGAAGCTATGGCTGCCTTTACCCAACATTTCGGTATGAATACAGACCATCGCAACCGAGACTTTCATCGTAAAATGACACAAGGGGTTTCCGTTATTTGGAAAGATGCGCATGGTAAAGAATACGCTCAACATATTTATCCAATTAATTTCGCCATACCAGAAAAAAATAACTTTATCTGTGCAGATGAAGTTACCATTATTGGCAAAAACACCCGTCGTACCGATTTATTGATTTTCATTAACGGTTTGCCCATCATTGTTTTCGAATTCAAGAATATGTTTGCGCAAGAAGTCGGCGTAGACAATGCACACGGTCAAATCGGGCATTACTTGTTAGACATCCCGCAATTGTGGGATTACAATGCGCTCACCATAATTTCTGACGGTCGCGAAGCTTTGCACGGAATGTATAATTCGTCGCTCAAATGGTTTGCCCCATGGAAAAGTTTAAATGGCGATACCATCGAAAGCAACAAAAACCTACAATTAGAAACCCTAATTAATGGCTTGTTTCCGAAGGCTATCTTACTCAGCTACCTTCAAAATTTCATCTTTCATGAAGACCACAATGGTAAAATCATAAAGAAAGCAGCTAAGTACCACCAATTTTGGGGCGTTCATGAAGCGGTATCCTCAGCAATAAAAAATATAAGACCACATGGCGATGGTCGATTAGGGGTAATTTGGCATACTCAAGGTTCGGGCAAGAGCATTTCCATGGCCATACTTACGGGGATTTTACGCCAATTGCCCGAAATGAAGAACCCAACCATCGTTATACAAGTAGATCGTTCTGATTTAGATCAACAATTGTATGAAAACTTTGTGCTCTGTAAAGATTTGGTGGGTGATGTTCAACATGCCGATACTACGGATGAACTACGTCAATTATTAAGCAACGATGGTGGTGGCGTGATTTTCACCACGATTGAAAAATTCCGTTTAAAGGATTTAGAAGACCGTAAAGAGAAAGAACACCCTGTACTTTCAGAGCGTTATAATCTAATCATCATGGCCGATGAGGCTCACCGTACGCAATACGGTTTTAATGATGGTGGTTTTGCGCAAAACATTAGAATTGCATTACCCAATGCTTCATTTATTGGTTTCACAGGAACACCTGTTGACGGTAAAGGTGCCGATACGGAGCTGGTTTTCGGTAAAACGATTCATACATATGATATTAAACAAGCGGTAGAAGACGGAGCAACAGTACCAATTTACTATGAACCAAAGATGGTTCCCCTTAGTATTAATGCAAAATATGCGGACGAGTTAGATTCTGTAGATGACGATGAGGAAAATGGTAATCATACCGTTTGGGCTGCAATTGAAGATGCCGCAGGTGCGACAGATCGGATTCACAAAGTATCAGAGGATATATTAGAACATTTCAATGCCCGTGTACAAACTCTAGATGGTAAAGCCATGATTGTATGCATGAGCAGAAGAAATTGTGTAAAAATGTATGATGCGCTAATCGCATTACCGGGCTGCCCAGAAACTGCGGTGATCATGACGAGCAATATTGGAAAAGACCCCGCTACATGGAATGCACATGTTCGAACGAAGGAAAATATGGAAGCAATAAAAAAGCGTTTCCGTACACCTGATGATCCCTTGAAAATAGTCATTGTTCGAGATATGTGGTTGACAGGTTTCGATGCTCCTTGTGCACATACGATGTATATAGACAAGATTATGAAAGGACATAACTTGATGCAAGCTATAGCACGAGTGAACAGAGTTTTTCAGGACAAACCTAGTGGCCTGGTAGTCGATTTTATTGGGATTTCTGGCTATTTAGCAGAAGCAAGCAAAAAATATACTAGTAGCGGTGGCGAAGGAAAACCAACTATAGATATGGATGTCGCAATTGCTGCATGCTTAGAGCAGTTCATTTCGGTTAAAGTATTAATGGATAATTTTGACGTCGAAAACTTCAACAAGATGAAGGAAAGCGAAAAATTGATATGGTCAAATAACTTAGTAAATGATTTATTAAAATCAGATCCGGTGACAGATGCCTTTTTACTTGAAGAAAGAAAACTCACAGAGCTAGTGGCAATCACAAATTCTGATAGGCGTATCTGGGCAATTCAGGAAGAAGTTGCAATCATTCAAAAAATACGTGATGTGATTCGTAAAATCAAAACGCCGCCGGGTCTAAAACGAATAAAAAACGACCGTATAAAGGATTTAATTAGTAAATCCATAGAATCGCAAAAGATTGTAGATTTAGCAGCGATGTACGACTTAGAGAACATAGATATTTCCATAATTGATGACCGTTTTCAGGCTATGGTGAAGGAAAAAGGAGGAGAGAATATTAAAGTTGAATTATTACGCCGCATTATTAATGATGAATTGAAAGTGCGCATGGTGAAAAACATTCGCAGAATGACCAGCTTAAAAGAGGAACTTGAAAAGGTATTGAGTAAATACCACCAGAACAGCCTCGACTCTATTGCAGCCATTAAACATTTATTAGATATTGCTACCGAGTTTAAAAACGATGATATCCGAACTAAAAAACTTGGTCTAACTGAGGACGAACTTGCTTTCTATGATTTGCTCTCTGCCAACGGAAAAATAATCAATCAAGCTGGACCTATCCAAGAATTAGTACATAGAGTGGTGGCTTTGGTAAAGAAAAACCTCCAATTGGATTGGACTAAAAAAGAAGATGCCCGATCAGCAATACGTTTAGCCGTTAAAAAGGAATTGAAAGGGAAAGTACCCTTTTCCGAACTAGATAATTTGCTGAAAGAAGTACTTGAACAAGCAGAAGGCCAGTATAAGAATTGGCCAATGACAGGGTAGGATTATATAATTAGGAATAAACAGATCCCCATGCTAGATTAGTAAATATTATCTAACCCAAGAAAGTAAGTGTTATCCGTTAATAAAAAACCAATGGCAAAACAAATAGCAGCATCCAAACAAACAGGGGCAAAGACAATATTTAAATCTTTCGAAATTCTCAGGGATGCAGGAGGTGAAATGAGTAGGAAGGAGCTGTTAAGTAAGATGACAGCTGAAATCGATTTTAATGATTCAGAACAAGAAAAATTAGTATCCAATGGTCAACCTAGATGGTTAACAATATTTTTATTTTATACGGTAGATTGTTTAAAAGCAGGTTATCTTATTAAAAATAAAGGTACATGGTTATTGACCCCAGAAGGGGAAGAAGCTATGACTCTTGGAAGCTACGGTCTAATTGACACTGCTAATAAAGCGTATAGAGATTGGAATCGTCAGCAAAAGAAATTGAAAGAAAATTCGGTGGAAATGGATTTGAATGATGATGAAGGCTATGAATCTGAGAAAAAAGCGGCGGTTGAATTAGAAGTGATAGAAGAAAGAGCTCTGGATGATATTATCAATTTTATTAATGGAAAAAACCCATATGAATTCCAAGATTTAGTAGCAAAACTTTTAGAGGCTATGGGCTACTTCATTGATTTTGTAGCTCCAAAAGGTAAAGACGGTGGGATAGATGTGATAGCTTATCAAGATGAACTTGGTATCAAGAAACCTCGAATTAAAGTACAGGTCAAACATTATCCTAAAAATCCTATAGGCCCGGAACCGGTAAGAAGTTTGAAGGGTTTATTAAACAGCTCTGATGAAATAGGCTTATTTGTAACTTCAGGCTCTTTTACAGCCGAAGCAAAACGGACAGCAAGGGATTCTGCGATACACATTAGACTAATGAATGGTGCTGAATTAATAGATCTTTGGCAGAAGAATTATTATAACATGAACGATGAGGATAAAAGCTTATTGCCGCTGCAGCAGGTATATTTTCTTAAATTAAATGAGTAATTTATTTTGTGATCGTCTGTAAGATCGATGTTAGGAAACACTTGATGTGATTTTTCTAAAGTTAAAATTTGTCCTAAATAAAATTGTAATAATTAGTTGTACAAATATCTAATATTGTACAAAATTTTATCGAGAAGTTGGTGAGAATAAAATGAGAAAGAACCGAGTACTAGGCAAGTTCATGCAACGTAATCTACTTCCTATTTGCATTTATGCAACGGCCATGGGCTTGGCTCTTTTTGTCCCACTTCAATGGGGGAATTATTTAACTCTACAACTTGGCGGGGTAACTCTTTTTACCTCTATTTTCTTAGGATATTTGAATTATCAGCATGCACAGGATCGATTGTTTAAGGACTTATTCAAGGAATTTAATGAGCGCTATGATAGATTTAATGGCCATTTTGAGCGAATACGAGACAATTATAATTTAGACGTTGTATTTGAACAAGTTGATAAAACGGATGCGAAAATAATTGTTGATTACTTAAATCTATGTGCAGAGGAATTTTTTTGGTTTGAAAAGGGTAGGATTGAGGAGAGCGCTTGGAAAAGCTGGGAATCAGGTATGGAAATTTGGTCCGGACTTCCTTGTGTTTACACAGTATTTTATGGTGAGGTTGCGACGTGGAAAAGTTCTTATTACTCTGGATTTCAACTTTTTTTTAAAGAATTAATTGAGAAAAATACTACCTTACATGGGGGATATTGACAGTATGGTTGATGATGATAAAGTTACTGAAGTGTAAGAATACTTATTTGTTATGGGAAATAAGAGTAGGGAGCTCTATTATAATTAATAAACAACATTGCCTATTTTTAAGAAATTTAAAGAACCTTTATAGGAAAATAAATAAAGCGATTTTTAGCGCTAGACGGATAGATATAACGGAGATGCTCAGATCTATCCAGATCCTTATTACGTAATATCACGTCAGGGTAGCCAGTGCAGAAAGAAGAGCAACATCGAATCATTTAACAGCATTAGCGAAATTATCTAGGCGTCTATTTGTTCTGAATAATGGCAGTCAACTAGCAAAGGAATGAATGTCACTTTGACCATTTACCTTATATAAAAAATACAGGTGCGATACAGGCGCACCTACTTGCAGTATTTTGTTGTTCAGCCAACTTAGAAAAAACAATGTTGTTGGAAAACACGGAGGTCGATATTTTATTTTCACTAGGTGCCATAGCAAAAGTCTCTTAGCAAAGTTTCTTTTTTATAAGCAGATGAAGTAATGTGTCTATAGATATTTTCAAAATAGTTGCAGCTTATAAATTTCTCATTGATATATATTAATGATCTCCAATCGGGATCTTCAACAATCTTATTAGTCTCTTCAGTTCTAAATTCACAAAAAAGCATATCAAGTAACAAGGCCAAATTAATTGGGGAAAAATTTAGTCGGGGTAACGAAAGCCAATGGTCAAGTTTATCAGAGTTAAAACCTAGTTCCACTAACTGTGGGCTCATTTTACCACCGTATTGTAAATGAAATGTAGGTACCTTGTTCGTTGTGGATATTGATGGTAGAGCAAAGTCAAAGTGAAACTTTCTGATTAGTTCTGTATTTTCTTTGTCAACAACCGCTAAAAAATATGAACAAATAGAAAATCCATATAATACATTTGCTCCCACTATTACGATATGTTTATGTCCTTCGACGTCCATTTCAAAATCGCAATGAAACACAAAATCAGAATTTGGGTATTTTTTTGCCTTACTGAAGTTTTCCAAATATGATGTCTGGATGGTATTCGTTAGAGTCTCATATTGTTTGAGTATCGGCCTGGTATTGAGAAAATTCAGCGTATTAATTTCATTTTCTCGAAAGGCTATAAACGATGGATAGTTTTGTTCTATTTTCATTCAGCTGCCTTCATTAATCGTATTTGTTCGAAATGTAAAAGATTTCCAAAATCCGGATGAGGTATGGATTCCTTAATTTTTATTGACACTTGATAAGCATCTCTTGTTTGATCTGTATAAGCTACGGTTTCTGGATAAAATGCGTCAGATGCGTAACATTTACTATAATCTTCAGGTGTAATATTTTCAAGTCCTCTACCTTTTTCCCATGGTAAGCCTGGTGTTTCTGATAATTCATAAAGGGTAGAAAGTAAGTTACTTTTCCACCAGCGTGGTTGATTTTCTTGTGCAAAAATACCTTCGTACAAACTGTTGCTGAATTTTGATTCTACGCGTGATAAGCTTTCTACTTTTATACCTATCAAAGTTGAAAACCAAATTTTATCATACAAAAATCCAGGTCGATTTATTAAACTTTTTCTCACCCACTTGGCTATTTTAACGGTCAAGCTTCTATCAGTAAAATCATCTCTTAAAACAGTTGGGAAAATTGATGCGACTTTGATTTTATCAGCCTCAGGAACTTTGAGTAAATCCATCAACTCATTGATATTGTGAGGCCTGTTTGCTCTAATGATCTGATAAGAGTCGGCGATTGACTTTATCTCAGTATAATTTTCAGAAATGTCACTTATGGAAAAAATCTCTTCATAAAGTAATTTCTGTTGACTATCCACTTCGTTTATATCTACCGCTGATACACATATTATTGGGCATTCGGGCCAAGACTCCCTGATGTAAGGAGCAACTGAAGATCCTTTTTTAAAAATTCCTGATCCAATATCTTCGAGATTATGATCAATAATTATCAAATCTGGCTCATCTCCTAAAAGAACATTGTGTATTATTTCTTGAAAAGCTTTGTCCTTAACATCAATGAAATCGATATTAACTTTTAGACTGTCCTTCATATTATTGGCGGCACCCTGTCTTTCGGGGTTATCATCAATCCAAATATATTTTTGTACTTTCATTAAATCATTTTAATTTGTAATTCTGCATTCCAGCCTTGTTTAGGTTTGATGAAATTTGCTGAGCCATCATGAGCGTTTACTATCTCTTTAATAATTCCTAGACCAAGGCCACTTCCGCTGCCAACTATTAATTTATCTTCTGGATTCAGTCGCTTTTCTAAATTAGTATAGAGTTCCCCATCTGGATCAGAAATAAAAGGTATGAATACTTCCTCATATTTGGATTCAGGCAAACCTAAGCCACTATCACGGATAGTTATCAAGTTGTATCCACCTTCTCTTTTTGCTGTAATTTGAATATTACGTTTCTTACCCGCTGCAATTACTGATTTAATGGAATTGGATAGAACATTTAAAAGTATTGAATACACTTCCGCTTCTAATACATTCTTAAGCACAATATTATTTGGCACTTCTGCATAGTCAACACTAATGTCATATTTCTTTATTATTAGTGAGAAGACTTTTTCCACTCGTATTAACTTGCCTTTCAAAGCAACTTGTCCAGGCTTGTCTTGTCGCTGATCAGCGCCTACTAATGACGTTAGTTGTAAAAGATCATCTAACCGAGTTTTGAGATCCGTAAAAGTGGAAGTTATTTCCAATACTTGTTGTCGTTGCGTTTGCTGTAGAAGAGCGGATAAATTAGTTAACGAGTTTTTACTCTGTTCGAGTAGCCCTAGTAGGGATTTGACTTCATGTGAAAAAATCAGCAATAAGGTGGATGTCGACGCTACCAATCTCAAATGCAAAAGCTCTGCTTTATTGGTTTCATTATGCTTTCTTATTACATCTGTGGCCTTGAAAATTGACGTCTGAGTATTTGATCTTTCATCATCAGGCATAATCCTAGTTATATTCTGGATCTCCCTTTCAATGTAGCTCACTGCAGATTCTACATATTTCACTGGTTCTAACTTTTCATGAATCAAATCTTCAAATAGACGAACTGCTATCACAGATTCTTGTTGAGCCTCAATTCTTATAGAGAAATCCCTTAAAATAGTAGTCCAGTCTATAGCAAATCGAATAAATGATTTCAATTGCTCTACAGAAGAAGAGGAAATAAAACCTTCGCGATTCAACTTCATTTCAAAGCCTTTTGCGTTTTCTCCAATATTTACGCTCCCTAAATAGCTTCTCATGGATAACATATTTAAAAGAGAACGTGACGCATCTACACCCTTTAATGTATTAGCGAAGGCTGACAATTCATTAATTTTTGATTGTCCTTTACGAAGTCCTCGGTCTTTATCTATTTCTAGCCAATCGTCATCACCATACGGAAACACTCTAAATCCCTTATATCTGACTTGTACACCTCCCCATTCTGGCAGCACAGTTTTTAGTGTTGCAATTGAAAGTAGATTATTATCGCGCATGTGCATTCTATCTACCACCATTATTCCTAATTTAAGTGATATATCCTCCAAGCTTTTGAAGATTGTGCTAGAAGTTATCGTCTTTCTACCGATGCTCTTAGCTTCTAACACACATACAGCTTGATGATTATCATTTATATATGCTGTCAATGTACCCCAGCCTGCATTCATAAAATCCTCACGAATATCTCTGACCCCACCTTCAAATTCCGGAGCTGTGATTTTTATCGTAAAACCGGGATCCAGTGTAAAACCGTTGCGTTTTATTCCACTGTTCGCTGTTAAAACACCTAGTTGCCTCTTAAGCCAATGCCAACCCCGTAAGTTCCATTCCTCTGAAATATCACTAATAATTAGAGTTGTCCCAGTAGACTGGTTCTGAACAGTGGCAAAATTCCCATCACATTCAATTTCAGTCACATCAGTTCCTGCTTTAAATTGAGACCAAGGGAAATCTACTTCAGTACGCTCTAATTTTTTTTGCAGCCCGACCGAATTTCCATTTCTTGTCCCGAATGTTATAAGTTTGAGCTCTGATCCAAGTCTCCTACAAGAAAATCTCCCAATACCTTTTGCACCAGTTAGCGGCCTTCCAAAAATCGCAGAATGATTTTTACTCTCTTTATTGGTAGTGGCAATTCTCATCCAATAGTCTTGAACGGATTGTATATCCATCCCTTTACCATTGTCGATAATATGAATTTCAGACATACCTTTCACATTCTTAGTAAAAACTATCTCTAAGAGGGTTGCGTCGGCATCGTAGCTATTTTTGACAAGTTCCACCAAAGCGATATGAACTGTTTCTACTAATTTTTCACCTAATTCGCTTAATAAAGCACTGTCAACTGTAAAGCTTAATTTGTCCATTGAAATAACTATACTTGCAAAGTATGAAATTTATTGTTGATTTAACTAAAAAACGTGCGAAAGTTAAATAAATTTGCGATTCTATTCATTTTGCAATGATTTATCCAATTTGCATTATTCAGTATTCTTAATTATTAGTAAGCAAAATGTTGGTAATAGAATAGCTGATCACCACACTTATCTTAATGTGCTTATTAGATTCCATCGTTAAAAACTTGCAAACACAGATATAATTGACTTTATAATGCTCATTTCATAGGCAAGTCTGCGATGATATTTTGATCAAATTACAAAACTCAACTATAATACCTAAGTGTTATCAATTCTAATTTTATTGAATAAAAGCAGTAAGATATTAATTCTGTATTTAAGTTGCTTATTTACCCTTATCTTTGACCATTAATTGATGGACAAATATTTATTACTTTTTTTAACCAATTATTCTAAAGATCCTATCAAAATAGATAGGCTTCTAGTTTCAGCATTCCTATATTCTAATAATTTTAACAATGTTAACAATAGAATGCTCAATCAATATATAATTCGCAATACAGATATTGATTTCCAAGTACTTCAGTCCTTTATTGAGTTGAAGAATCATATCAGTCTTGAGGATCTAATTGAGCTATTTGAGTTTGTGATATCTCCTTCAGATAGGATAGTTAATGGCGCAATCTATACTCCAAGCTTTATTAGACAATATATCATACAACAGGTGATGATGCAATTTGAAATACCTGATGATATTAAAGCAGCTGACATATCTTGTGGATGTGGAAGTTTCCTTCTGACTCTTGCTGAGTATCTTAAAGCGAAAACAGATTGTACTTACAAAGTCATATTTAGTAACAATCTTTACGGAGCAGATATATCGCAATTTAGCGTTGAGCGCACTAAATTGCTGTTGAGCCTACTTGCTGTCTCTGCCGGAGAAGATGAGGAGGATTTCGAATTTAATTTAGTTGTAGCGAATTCTCTATCCTTTGATTGGAAAGAATTTTCCGAAGTTATCCGTAATAACGGGGGGTTCGATGCAGTTGTGGGAAATCCACCTTATGTTTGTTCTCGCAATATGGACAGTGAGACCCTTAATTTGCTTAAAAGGCTAGAAGTCTCTGCAACTGGTCATCCTGATCTCTATATCCCATTCTTTCAGGTTGGCCTTGAGAACATAAATCGCGTAGGCGTACTGTCTTATATAACTGTAAACACATTTATTAGAAGCATAAACGGGCGGGCATTACGTGAGTATTTTAATAATCATGATGTCGGTATGAAAATCATTTCTTTCGGGGGGGAACAAATTTTTCGTAACCGTAATACCTACACTTGCATTTGCTTTTTAGAGCATGCAAATCCAGGAATTAGCTTCATAAAAACTACTAGCGACCAGCTTGCATCTTCTGATAATTTTGAGTACAACTATTTCAGATATGAAGACCTTAATCACAACGACGGATGGCACTTAGTGAATAGTGGAAACTTAACTGAATTCATTAATGCCGTTGAGAACACCGGAATACCTTTTAAAGAGATATACAATACCAAAAATGGTATAGCTACATTAAAAAATGATGTATATAAGTTTAAACCATCATTTGTTGATGAAGATTTTTTTTATATAGAAGACGGTAAAATAACATTTCCTATTGAGAAGGAAATTTGTAGGGAGATCGTTAATGCAAATAAAATAAAAAATTCTAAAGATTTGGATAGAATCAAGGAACAAATAATTTTTCCTTATGACAACCAAATTCATATAATTCCTCAATCAGAAATGATTACAAGATTCCCTAATGCCTATGCATATCTTGAAACGAAGAAAGCTATCTTAGCTGGTAGAGATAAGGGAAAGAGAGAATATGAGACATGGTATGCCTACGGGCGTAGGCAGTCAATGGATATTAGTGCCTATAAACTTTTCTTTCCGCATATTTGTGATCGTCCTCGGTTTGTCATATGTGATGATAAGGATTTATTATTTTATAATGGAATGGCTATAGTCTCAAATGATATGGAGGAATTGATCTTCATTAAAAAGTTACTAGAGTCAGATCTTTTTTTTGAGTATATAAGAAATTGTACAAAGGATTATGCGTCTGGTTACATATCCCTTAGCAGAAATTACCTTAAAAATTTTGGTGTAGTTCAATTTGATCAACAACAATTAGCAGAATTTTTATGTAGTGATAGCCCGGATGAAATCCTAAGTCTAGCCTACGAACAGATGGGACTAATTAACAGATAAAATTATCTAAACTCAAATTCCACCACATCACCATCACCAATCTCAACACCTCTAAAAACCCTGTCTGCTCCTGACAATGACTTAAAAATAAATGTAGCAGGAGATACTACCTTAAAGAACCCGATAGGAGTGGATACACCATCATGTTTTACAGGATCATTCACTATCACGGGCACATTATTCTTTACCGTTCTTGTCTCGAATTCATAATCATTAGTTCCATAAGGATAGTAAGTGGAGCTGCTATATTTGAGTGGACACAGAGTTAAGAGGATTACTTATCTTAACAGAAATTATGTCACAACAGAGAAAAGCATACCCGAAGGAGTTCAAGCTGATGAGCGTTGAATTGAGTAACACCCGCACAGATCTGATTTCACTTGCGAAAGAATTGGATATAAATGTGACTTTATTATATAGATGGCGAAAGGAATTCTCCAATAAGCAAGGCAGCAGTTTTCCTGGGAATGGGAAGGTTATCCTCAGCGCAGCTGAGCAGGAGCTGGCTAACTTGAAAAAAGAACTGCGTGAAACGCAGATGGAGCGTGATATATTAAAAAAGGCCATCAGCATTTTCTCCAGGAGTGACAACAAATATTCAGGTTCATAAAGGATCATAGCAAGCTATTTTTAGTCGAGAAGATGTGTTCAGTATTCAAGGTAAGCAGAGGTGGTTTTTATAAGTGGACAATTAGTAGTCCTTCAAAAAGGAGTATTGAGGCTCAAATTCTTGAAACCGAAGTCCTGCAAGCTTCTGAAAACAGTAAAAGAATATACGGCAGCCCAAGAATAACCTTGGAACTCCGTAAAAAAGATATTAAAATTTCCAGACCGAGAGTGGCTAGAATGATGAGAAAAGCGAAACTGAGAAGTATTGTAAAGAAGAAATTCAAGATCACCACAGACTCCAGCCATAAATTCCCTGTTCCTGAAAACATATTGGATCGGGACTTTAAACCAGGTGTATTAGGTGCTGTATGGGTATCGGATGTAACTTATATCAGAACTAAAAAAGGATGGATTTATCTGACTACTGTAATCGACCTGGGTGATACAAAAATCATAGGTTGGGCCTTAAGCACGACAATGAAAGCGATTGATACAGTGATACCTGCCTTTAAAATGGCACAAACAAGACGGCCGATCACCGGGGAACTTATTTTTCATTCTGATCGTGGAGTAAAGTACGCTTGCAATGAATTCAGATGTTTACTTGAGAAGAATCCCTTCATCAGCAGGAGCATGAGCAGGAAAGGAAATTGCTGGGATAATGCGGTAGCTGAGAGCTTCTTCAAGACACTTAAAGCCGAATGTGTATATCAGCATAAGTTCACTGATAAAGAGCAGGCAGCACTGATAGTATTTGAATACATTGAAACCTGGTATAACCGTAGAAGACTACATTCTGCGTTGGGCTACTTGTCCCCAGAAGAATTTGGAAGGAACTTAAATAAACAAAATATTGCCGCTTAACTAAATGTCAACTTTAATGTTGCAATTCCAAAGTTATCAATACGTTATTAATCAATTCCTCCTTAGTGCTGTTTTTTAAAGACAAAAGGTAATAGCCATCAAGAATATTAATGTGGTTAGTAATTGATCCTGATTCCGAAAACGATGTATCAAGGTTAATCTCAACTATTTCTCCAATCATTTGTGTAGGTTGTGAGGTGGCGCCTAAACTGCGACTTGAACTTTTATACTTTATAGATCTGGCTACAGCTTTTACCAAAATGTCATTTTCACCTTTTATAATCTTGGATTCAAGATATGCCAGAGTATCTGTTTTTCCATTTACAGTTAGTTCAATTGGCGCATTGATATTATTAGTATACCTTATCGTTGGAACCCCTTCATCCATAATTCCGATATCATTGTCACCGTCCATTTTTTACAAGATGGACAAATGAGAATCAATAGCAAGAAAAAAGCAATCCTGTTCAGCGATAATTTAATAATCATAATTTGTTTGAGAGGTTAAATGATTGGATTTTTACGGCTTTGTGTTTTTCAGATAAGCTTCAAATGCGAGAAATAGCCGGTGCAATTCTCCTTTTACCTCTTCGGTAGACAGATGAAGTTGAAGAGCTATCTGTTCAACAGTCAGTTCATCATACACATTCAGCCGGAAAATATCCTGCCTGTTTTCAGGCTGCGTTTCGAGCCATATTTCAATGCAATCAAATAATGCCGGATCTGCTTTGATCTGCGATGGCTGCAGTAAGAGATACGCCAAAGCCATAATAGCCAACACCTTGTCAGGATGATTCTCTGGCAGTTCATAATAAATTGTTAACTCGTGTTGCAGTTCTTTTACCAGATTCGGATATATTTCCGGATACAGGTGCTTGGTCCTGTTTTTCCAGAAGGCAACCATAACTTTCATGGTCATTCCCGCTGCGATTTCCCGATCTCTAAGCGCATGGAATAGTGCGTTGTATAGTTCTTTCCACTTTCTTTGATAAATCTCATTAAAAGCTTCCCGGTTCCCAAGGCTGAGGCTCATCATCAGCTCCGCCTCTGATGAGTTCTTAAAATATTCACTTGACTTCATAAGCGTAATTAAAATTGCTAAGCTGGAGCAACTTTATCAGGTTTTATATGTGGATTAAAATTAAATTCTTGTCAATATTCACTACCACGCCCATAGAATCTGGCTGTTAGTTTTCGCTATTTTTCCAATGCAAAACAAGAGGGGGTTCTTATTTTTATTACAAATCTAATAGATCAAATAAATTTTCCAAATGTATAAATCAGGCATTTTAAGCTAAATCATTTTAAGATTAACCAATCTGAATATTTTTTTTTGAAATAAATTACTGACATGCAAATGTTTAATATTCAGCATACTATTGATCTAAAAAAATCACTTCCTTATTTTATGGCAATGTCTCAATTGTACATGTACTACACCTAAAAGTAGATTAACTTTGATCATAGTTCAGTGTTGAAATAACTAACCCACATCCCATTCATATCATGGTTTTCAAGAAAATTAGTAAAATGCATATTGGGGATAATATGTTACTCATTGTTGTTAATAAATGGATATATTAAAAATTTTAATATATCCATTTTTACTTTATCAGGAGTTAGAATAACCAACAGGCATTTTGCAGGTAAATAAAATTACTTTGAAGAGAGTGGTCAGGAAAACTATTCAGGAAGGAGATTGCTCAATTTTTTGTGAAACAGTAGAATACCTGCAATGGCCTTATCAGTGGCAGGATTAATAGCAATATCTAAAACATTTCAAATGAAATCACTACTTATATCTATTATGTTCATTACTACGCTTTTTTGTGGATGTAGAAATAGTGAACAAAAACAGTCAATTACAATAACAGGTAATCTGCAAGGCTTGCCGGATGGAAAAATTTTTTTGATCAATGTGGATAACGGAAATAAGGTGATCGACTCAGGAGTAATCGATAATGGTAAATTCCAAATAATAACTGATAAAAAAAATAGATTTTTAACGGTAAATCTGATGGCGAAGGACTTAACGGACACCACAAGATTATTTGCGTATCCTACCCACAAGCTTCACCAGGGTAAGCCGAACGCATTTGGTTATTTTATATTAGAAGATGGTATCTGTGTGAATGGCAGATTGGTAGACTTCAATTTTAAAGCACCAGGTAAATTGAAACTCGTCAACGTTAGTGAACCGGTTAGTGGAAAACAATCATGGGTATTATACAACGTAACACCTGATTTCCCGACATCTTCAGTTGATACATTAAGATTTAATAAATTCAAAGAAAAGGTTTTGAAATATCCATATTCTTACTATTTATTAAACGCCATCAGTGAAGATATCAGTTTGCTAACTAACAGACAATTAGAGGAAACATTACAACTATTTGACAAGGATATAAAGGAAACAAGACTATGGAAAAGGTTACTATATCTAAGTAGGGAAACTGTTAAAAATGATTCTATAAATTTCAAATTTATTAATAGTGAAGGAGATAGTATTTCAATGCTGAAACCTAAAGATCGTACCTTAAATATGATTATAATTTGGGCATCCTGGTGTGGACCTTGCATAAAAGAAATTCCTCTATTAAAAAGAGTATATGAAATTAGTATTAGAAAGAAAAATCTTAATATGATCTCAATATCAGTTGATAGATCTTTTGAGAACTGGAATAATGCCGTAAAAAAATATAAGATGCCCTGGACACAGCTCATTTCGACAGATGCTGAAGAAACTCGTAAATTGTTTTTTCATTATAAAACACCTTCAATTTTGCCAACCATTTTACTACTAGACAGCCAGGGTAATCTTATAGATAAGATCACATCACACAATTCTAATAAAGAGTTTATTGAAAAAATAAATAATAGCATCGACATATTCACAAACTAAAAAAATCCTCAGTCTTATTTTATGTCAATGTCTCAATTGTACATGTACTCCACCTAAAAGTAGGTTAACTTTGATCACCAAAGCATCAAACATGCAATTGCCACCGTCAAAGCAACTTTCGAATCTGGTTAAACATTATCTGTATGTGGAAAGCCAGACTACAAGTATCAAGACCTTCCGTCTTTTTACTGATGGAAATACAGGGATGGTATTTTCATTCAGGAACAGGCTGATGGCTAAGATCAATACACTGAACGCTACAGATGAGTTGCCGGAGGCTTTTATTTATGGTCAGATCAATACGTTTAAGAACCTTTTCAGTTTTGACAGGACCTCATTGTTAATTGTTGTTTTCCATCCTCACGGACTTAACCAGTTACTAGGGATTCCAGCGCATGAACTCATGGATGAAATTATAGATTTACGGTCCTTGTCTGGTGCTGAAGGATGCATATTGATGGATAGGTTGTCAGATTGTACGAGTATTCCTGAACGCATTCAATTGATAGAAACGTTTTTAATCAGGTTATCAAAGAATCACATCGCCAGGTCTCAACAAATTGTGCTGTCGTCGATTCATCGTATTGTTACCTGCGGAGGATTAATGAGCGTTAATCAATTAGCACACTACACTGGTTATACTAGTAAAAGTATGGAGCGCAAGTTCCTTGAAATTGTAGGTCTGCCACCTAAAAGATTTGCGAACATCATCAGGCAGAACATTTATTTAAAGGGACTGCGTGATGGTCCAAAGGATAAACTGATTGATCTCGCTTTTAAAGTAGGCTACTATGATCATTCTCATGCTTTTAAGGAGTTTAAAAAAAATACAGGAGTAACGCCGGTACAGTATGTAGGAAACCTCAACGCGCTGGCCCTAAACTTACTGGAGTTTCCTAAAGATGCTCCTGGTCTGCAAGCCAATAAAGAATAAAAAAATATTAAAGCTATAATCCATTAATGATGAACAACCTCAATATCGCAACCGCCCAATTTGAAAACAGGAGCGGGGATAAAAAATATAACCTCTCCGTGATTAAAAAAATGTCTGCAGATGCTGCAGCGGCGGGAGCTGATGTAATTGCATTTCATGAATGTTCAATTACCGGATATACCTTTGCGCGCAAATTGTCTAAAGAACAGATGCTGGATCTTGCTGAATATATTCCTGCGGGAGAAAGCGTCAACGAGTTAATTGAATATGCCAGGGAATACAATATTGTTATTCTTGCTGGTTTATTTGAAAAGGATGAAGATGATCATCTCTATAAAGCATATGTCTGTGTAGACAAAAAGGGATTGATCGCAAAACACCGGAAACTGCATCCCTTCATCAATCCACATCTGCTACCGGGAAACGCTTATACGGTATTTGATCTGTATGGCTGGAAGTGTGGTATCTTAATCTGCTATGATAACAATGTAATTGAAAATGTAAGGGCTACAACATTGTTGGGTGCGCAGGTATTATTCATGCCGCATGTTACAATGTGCACACCCTCACCAAGGCCGGGAGCTGGTTTTGTAGATCCTGCATTATGGTACAACAGAAAGAATGATCCTCAATCGCTAAGAGCTGAATTTGATAGTTTAAAAGGGCGTAAATGGCTGATGAAATGGTTACCAGCCAGAGCATATGACAATGGCATCTATTGTGTGTTCTCTAATCCGATTGGGATGGATGATGATCAGTTGAAGAATGGCTGCTCCATGATCATTGATCCTTTTGGTGATATCATCGCAGAATGCA
>Ga0247809_1000150_pt1 | contig 38034 bp, 33 predicted proteins | sample UWRJL104311B1_FD_180951 | JGI IMG/M metagenome (GOLD analysis project Ga0247809, IMG submission 180951) | Plant litter microbial communities from Arlington Agricultural Research Station in Wisconsin, United States - UWRJ-L104-311B-1 | ecosystem: Environmental > Terrestrial > Plant litter >...
ATACCAGAGCGCGCCGGCAGGGGCTGGCTGGTGAACTATCACGGCCGCGCCATCCAGGACGTCGATCGCGCGTGGGACACAATGCTGACGAACCTCGACATGCCTGCCGGCCGCGAGTGGCGTCCGTACCTGCTGCGCCACAGCCTCGCGACCCTCGTCCGTAACAACGGCGCGAAGAAGTGGGATCTGGAAGGCTTCATGGGCCACCGCGACGGAAGCCAGACCGAAGTCTACGCGATCGGTGAATTCCCCACCGTCGTGCGCGCCCTGAATCGCATCATCGCCAAGATCGAGAAGCTGGCTCCGGGCTCGACGCACCGGAACCCTACCGGAACGGGCGGCGCCGAAAACTCGGCGGGAGTGATAAAAATGTGAGTTAAATCAACCACTTGTCGATGGTGCCGCTTACAGGACTCGAACCTGTGACCCCCGCATTACGAATGCGATGCTCTACCAGCTGAGCTAAAGCGGCCCGATGACGGATGTATCCGGTCGAGGGGGCGGCAACTACCAGCGGTTTTGCGGGCTGACAAGCGGTTTGCGAGTTTACTCTGTGTTTACCAAGCGCGGTGCACAAGCGGGGCGACGATACGGGGATCTTTGGGCATGACGACGGCGCGCAGCGTAGAGGATGGACGCGTAGCGGGCGCGGATGGCGTGGCGATTACGGAGGCTCCGCCACGGGCGGCTGCGCATACCGGCGCGTCCGATTCGACCGATGCGGGCGTCAACGACGTGATGTTCGACCTCGGCGGTGACGAACGGCGGATGCACGTGCGCGCGTACAATCACTGGGTGTCGCTGCTGAAGGACCGCCCTTACCCCTCGATCGCCGATCTCGAGCCGGAGACGATCACCGATTTCGGACCGCACAGCGTGCTGCTCGATTTCAGCCACGGCATGGGCGATCCTAAGATCGCGTATCTCGGCCGGGCGCTGCGCGAGGAATGCGGGCTGGATGGGCCGATCGCGACGATCGCCGACGTGCCGAGCCGGTCGCTGCTGTCGCGGCTGACCGATCATTACCTGCAGATCATTGCCAATCGTGCGCCGATCGGCTTCGAGGCGGAATTCGTCAGCAGCCGGGGGCGGACGACGCTGTACCGCGGGATCCTGATGCCGTTCGCGTCTGGCGGGGTGACGATCGATTTCATTTACGGCGTCATCAATTGGAAGGAGCTCGCGGACGCTGATTTGCAGGCTGCACTGTCGGCCGAGCTAGATGCCGCCGTTCACGCAACCTCGTATGGCTCGGGCGCGACCGCGCAGGTGTGGGCGGATGGACCGAGCGGTGGCTTTGACGTCCTGCCTGACGAGCCGACGCCTGCTGCCTTGCAGGAACTGGTGCTGGATGACCCCTTGCCCGCCGACTATGTGCTTGTCGGAAGGCTCGGCGAGCAACTGGCGATGGCGCGTGAGAGCGCGGCGCAGGTCCGCGCGGCTGAAGCGCGCAGTCGGATGGCGCTCCACAGGACGTTGGGTCGGGCGCATGATCTCGCGGTGTCTGCCGAGCAGGATAGCGATAATTTCACGGCGATTCTCTCTGCTGCCTGCATGCCGGGGAAGACCGACGCGATGATGCAGATCGTTGCGCTTGTCTTTGGCGCGAATTTCGAGGCCGCCAGGTTGGAGACGTTCGCGACGGTGCTGCGACACGCCCAGCGGCATCAGGTGCCGGCAGGCGGTTTCGCAAGCTTTCTGAGTGGCTTCGACAGCGACCTGGCGGCGATCGAAGCCGTGGAGCGATCCGCGTTTTAGGTGCGCTGCAGCATTGTTCTTCGCATCTGCCACAAGGGTTGAGATAGGCGAACGGGGGGCGCATAGGCCCTGACCTATGGCGAACCAATCGTTGAACACGCTTACCGAGACCCTTGCGGGCCGGTTGACCGAACGGGCCCTTCCGGGCGAACTGAGGGACTTCGGGGCGAGCGAGGTCGCGCAGGCCGCGGCGTTCGTCGCCGCGACCGCCGCGCACCGCGACGACGGTGCACCGGCGATCGCGATCGAACCGATCAGCGGCGACGACACGCGGCGGCGGATGCGGCTCGCGATCGTCAACGACGACATGCCGTTCCTGGTCGATTCGATCGCGGCTGCGATCGGTGCGCAGGACATCGCGGTCGACCGGATCATCCACCCCGTCGTCCGCACGACTCGCGCGCCCGACGGCACGCTGCATGCTATCGACGCCGATGGCCAGGGTGCAGGCCGCCCCGAATCGATGATCTATCTGGAGATGGAGCGCGCCGATGCGCGTGACCGTCGTGGGCTGATTGAGGACCTCACTGCGGTGCTGGCCGACGTCCGTGCGGCGGTGACCGACTGGCGCGCGATGCAGGCGGCGCTCGACGACGATATCGCGATGTTGCCCGAGGGTGAAGGTGCCGCTCTGCTGCAGTGGTTCCTCAATGGACATCTGACGCTGCTCGGGCATCAGATCTGGCATCGTGACGGGAGCGGTCACGCGGCTCTCGGTATTGCGCGCAACGAACACCGCGTACCGATTCTTGCCGAAGCCTCGCGCGCGCTGGCGATCAAGTGGTTCGAGGCGGGCAACGATGCGCCGTTGTTGCTGAAGTCGAACCTGATCTCGACCGTGCACCGCGCCGTGCCGCTCGACCTCGTCGTGGTGCCGGTGATGGAGGGCGCGACGGTCGCCGGGCTGTCGATCTACAGCGGCCTGTGGACGAGCGCTGCGCTCGCCGCGATGCCGCGCGACGTGCCAGTGTTGCGCACGCGACTTGCGGCGATGAAGGCGAAGTTCGGCTTCGATCCGCGCGGTCATGCCGGCAAGGCGTTGACCCATGCGTTCACTGCGTTGCCGCACGACCTGGTGATCGCGTTCGCACCGGACGCGCTGGAGGATCTGGCGCTGACCGCGATGAGCATCGCTGATCGGCCGCGGCCGGCGCTCGTGCTGGTGGAGTCCGCGCTCGGGCGGCATCTGTTCGGGTTCGTGTGGTTGCCGCGCGACGATGTCACCACCGGCCGACGGGTCGCGATCGGCGACATGCTGGCCGAGGCGGCGAATGCGAGCGTGCTCAACTGGTCGATCGCGCTGGAGGACGGCGAGGTCGCGATGATTCGCTACACGCTCGATCTGCGCGGCGATGGCCGGATGCCCGACGTCGCACCGCTCGCGCTCCGGTTGCAGCGGATGGTGCGTGGCTGGGTGTCGGACGTCGAGGCTGCCCTGGTCGAGACGTTGCCGCCGCCGCGCGCCGCGCGCCTGGCGCTCAAATGGGCGGCTGCGTTCCCGCAGAATTATCGCAACCTCAGCACGCCTGCGGAGGCTGCCGAGGATATCCAGCGGATCGCCGCGCTGGCCGATACGGACGCGCGTGGCGTGCGCCTCGTTCCGGGTGAAGCCGGCGCCGATCCGCAGCTGAAGATATACAAGCTGGGTGGCGCCCTCCCCCTGTCGGACGCGGTCCCGGTGCTGGAGAATTTCGGCTTCCGCGTGATCGGCGAACTGCCGACGCGGTTGCGCGACGACAGCGTGCCGTTCGTGCATGACTTCGTGCTGGAGGCGAACGACGCGGCGCAGCAGAGCGACGCCCCCGTACTCGAAGGCGCGATCGCGGCGGTGCTGGAAGGCGCAGCCGAGAACGATGCGTTCAACCGGCTGATCGTCGAACTCGGGATGCGTCCCGAAGCGATCGTGCTGTTTCGCGCGTGGTTCCGGTATCTGCGCCAGGCGGGGCTTCCGTATGGCCTGACCACCGTCGTCGATGCGTTGCGACGTGCCCCGAAGGTCGCTGCGGCATTGATCGCGCGGTTCACTGCGGTCCATCATCCGGAGCACCCGGGCAACGCGATCGAGGCGGACCAAGCGATCGAAGCCGGGCTCGACGCGGTCACGGCGATCGACGACGACCGCATCCTGCGCGCGTATCGCAACCTGATCGCGGCGACGTTGCGGACCAACGCGTTCACGCCGGCCGCGTCGGAAGCGCTCGCGTTCAAGCTCGACAGCCATCTGATTCCCGGCCTGCCCGCCCCCGTGCCGTGGCGCGAAATCTGGGTCTATTCGCCTCGCGTCGAAGGCATCCACCTCCGCGCCGGCCCGGTCGCGCGTGGCGGCCTGCGCTGGTCCGACCGTCGCGACGATTTCCGCACCGAGATCCTCGGCCTGATGAAGGCGCAGCGCGTCAAGAACGCGGTGATCGTGCCGACCGGCGCGAAGGGTGGCTTCTATCCCAAGCAACTCCCTGCACCGTCGAACCGCGACGCGTGGCTGGCCGAGGGCACCGAGAGCTACCGAATCTTCATTCGCACCTTGTTGTCGATCACGGACAACATCGTCGAGGGCAAGGTCGTGCATCCGGACGGCGTGACGATCCTCGATGGCGAGGACCCGTATTTCGTGGTCGCCGCCGACAAGGGCACCGCGACGTTCAGCGACGTGGCGAACGCGCTCGCGCTCGAACGCGGCTATTGGCTGGGCGATGCGTTCGCCTCCGGTGGCTCGGTCGGGTACGACCACAAGGCGATGGGGATCACCGCCAAGGGGGCATGGCTGAGCGTCCAGCGGCATTTCGCCGAACGCGGGCTCGACGTGCAGAGCGAGAGCATCACCGTCGTCGGCTGCGGCGACATGTCGGGCGACGTGTTCGGCAACGGCATGTTGTTGTCGAAGACGCTGAAGGTCATCGCGGCGTTCGATCACCGCCACATCTTCCTCGACCCCGATCCCGATCCGGCGAGCAGCTGGGACGAGCGCAACCGCATGTTCGCGCTGCCGCGGTCCAGCTGGGCGGATTACGACGCCAGCCTGATCTCGAAGGGCGGCGGCGTGTTCGCGCGCACGGCCAAGGTCGTGAAGCTGTCGCCTGAGGTGCAGGCTGCGCTCGGCGTGACCGCAAGCGAGATGGAGCCGGGGGCGCTGATCTCGGCGATCCTCAAGGCGCCGGCCGACCTGCTCTGGTTCGGCGGCATCGGCACCTATGTTAAGGCCGCATCGGAGGCGAACGTCGCGGTCGGCGATCCGGCGAACGACCGGTTGCGCGTCAACGCCGAGGACCTGCGCGTCATCGCGATCGGCGAGGGTGCGAACCTGGGCGTCACGCAGGCGGCGCGCATCGCGTTCTCGGCGCGGGGCGGGCGGATCAACACCGACTTCATCGACAATTCGGCGGGCGTCGACTGCTCGGATAACGAGGTCAACATCAAGATCGCGCTTAACCGCGAGATGATCGAGGGACGGCTGGAGTACGAGGACCGCAACACGCTGCTCGCGAGCATGACCGACGACGTCGCGCACCTGGTGCTGGAGGACAACCGGCTCCAGACGTTGGCACTGTCGATCGCCGAGGCGGACGGCGCGGTCGCGATGCCGAGCTATGTCCGCGTGATCGAGATCTTCGAGGGCGGCGGGCGGCTCGATCGTGCGGTCGAGGGGCTGGCGTCGAACGACATTCTGCTCCGTCGCGGTCAGGATGGTCTGGGGCTCACGCGGCCTGAGCTCGCCGTGCTGCTGGCGACCGCCAAGCTCGGGTTGCAGGATGCGATCGAGCATGGCGACATCGCCAAGGACGATGCGCTCAAGCCCGACCTGCACGCTGCCTTCCCTGCGGCGATGCGCGAGCGGTTCGGGACGGCGATCGACGAGCATCGGCTGCGGCCCGAGATCGTCGCAACCAAGCTCGCCAACCGGATCGTCAACCGATTGGGCATCCTCTACCCGTTCGAACTGGCGGAAGAGGAAGGCGCGGCGATGGGCGATATCGCGGCGATGTTCGTCGTTGCCGAACGCCTGTTCGACCTGCCGGCCCTGTGGGCGGAAATCGAGACCGCGGTGATGCCCGAGGCGGCGCGGATCGCGCTGTTCGACGAGGTGGCCGTGGCGACCCGTTCGCAGATCGCCGATCTGTTGCGCGTGTCTGCACCGGGCACGGCACCGGGCGATGTGCTGGCGCGGTTGGCGAAGGGCATCACGCAACTCGATCACCAGACCGCGGCGTTGCTGCTTGAAGAGGCTAGTGCGCAGAGTGGCCGCATCGCGGGGCAGCTCGAGGCGGTCGGCGCGCCGGGCGATCTTGTGCGCAAGGTCGTTCGCCTGTTCGAGATGGACGGTGCGGTCGGGCTGGCGGATCTCGGCGAGCGGATGGCGCTCGACGAGGCGGTGGTGACGCGGGCCTTCACGCATCTCGGGCAGGCGCTGGGGCTCGACTGGGCGCAGGCGAATGCGGCGCGGATCAGCCCGACCGATCCGTGGGAGCGGTTGCTGGTCGCCGGACTGGCGCGCGATTTCCAGCAGTTGCGGCTGGAGTTCCTCGCGCGGTGCGATGCGCAGGATCCGCAGGGTGCGGTGGAGAAATGGCTGCTGACGAATGCGGCGCGGGTGGCGCAGTTCAAGGCGGTGATCGACCGCGCGCGCCATGCGGCGGTGCCGAACGCGGCGATGCTGGCGCAGATCGCCGGCCAGGCACGGGTATTGTTAGGGCGGTAACTTAATCCCTCTCCCCAGCGGGGAGAGGGAGGGGCCCGCGTGCACTTGCGCGTGGGAGGGTGAGGGGCATTGGGCTCGGGACCTAAATCCCAACTCCCCCTCACCCTTCCGTCGCCAAGAGGCTCCTCCTTCCCTCTCCCCGAAGGGGCGAGGGAGACTGCCTAGGTCGCCCGCCGCGCCGCCAGTTCCGCCTTCCACTTGCGTGCGCGCACCCACATGATCACGCCGGTCACCGCCAGCGCGGCCGGCAATATCCCGCCTAAGAAGATGATCACCTGCCACAGAGCACCCATGTCGGTGCCATCGTGGATCCGCCGCATCCACCGCGCCACGCCGCCCTGAGACCGCGCCGGTGCCGCGGTCGCGCCGCCGGTGTCGTCCGCCACCTTCACCCCGATCGGCGCGCCGCCGCCCTGGCCCCTGCCCTGGAACGTTACCGTCCAGTCCGCGCTCAGGTCGGTCGGCCAAGTGACGCTCCGCAACGGCGCATTGTCGACGATACCGCGCGCCTTGCCGATCGCCACCGCGAGTGGCTGCGCGGGCGACGCCAGCGGTTTTGCGCGCATCATCGCACCGCGATCGGGACCGCCTCTCGGCCGCGACGTCTCGCCGGTGAGCTTTCCGAAAAACTGCGGGAACGAGATCCAGGCGCCGGTCAGCGACAGCACGAACAACGGCAGCGCGATCCAGAAGCCGAACAGGTGATGCAGGTTGGTCTCGACGTCGCGGTGCCGTCGGAACCGCAATCCGCGCGTCCACTTCCCGACCGTAGGCCACCACAGCCACAGCCCGGTAAAGCACGACACCATCATCGCCACGCCGATCCAGCCGACGATCGAACGCCCGACGCCGGGCAGTTGGAGGCTTCCGTGAAGGACATGCAGGAACCGCACGAGCCCGCCGTTCGACGGCGACACCTCGAGTACGCGGGCGGTCGGCGGATCGAGATACACCATTGTCCGCTGCGGCGGACCGGGCCGGGCCGGCATACTCGCGGCACTCGCCGCGACGACGACCGGACCGCCATCGTCGGGCATCGTCAGCGTGGCAATTCGCTCGCCATGCTTCAACGCCGCGCGCGCCGCGGCGACGTAGCTGTCGGGGCCGAGCACCGTCTTGCCGGTGACCGCATAGCGCGCCGGATCGACGATCCGATCGAGCGCGTCATGCCACACCAAAGCCGCGCCGCTCAGCGACAGCGGGATGATGAGGATCGCCAGTACCAGCCCGATCCACTTGTGGACCTGGAACCACGCGCGTCGCATCGCCAGCTTGCTCATTATCTACTCCCTGTGCGGTGAGCGTCGCATGGGGGGGCGGCTCAAGTCCACATTAGAGACGGCGCTCACCAATGCTCCCCTCCCTGGAAGTGAGGGGTTGGGGGTGGGTCGGCCTCCTTTGGTCGCGACGTCTGGAGATACGGAAACCGACCCACCCCCTGCCCCTCCCTTTCAGGGAGGGGAGCAGAAGTCAGGCGTCCGCCCAGCGGCGAAGGAGGTTGTGGTACACGCCGGTCAGCCGCACCGTTGCCGGATCGCCCTGCCCTTGTGCCGCCGCGACCGCCTGCACGCCCTGGTCGAGATCGAACAGGATCCGTCGCGCGCCGTCATCACGCACCATCGACTGCAACCAGAAGAACGACGCGGTACGTACCCCGCGCGTGACTGGTGTCACCCGGTGCAGGCTGGAGGCGGGGTAGAGAACCATATGCCCGGCGGGAAGCTTGACCGATTGCAGCCCGAACTGGTCCTCGATCACCAGCTCGCCGCCGTCATAGGTCGCGGGGTCGTCGAGGAAGAGCGTTGCGGACAGGTCGCTGCGGATGCGGAAATCGGTGCCGCGCTTCATCCGGATCGCGTTGTCGACATGCAGCCCGAAATCCTGTCCGCCGGCGTAGCGGTTAAACAGCGGCGGGAACACTTTCAGCGGGAGCGCCGCCGCGACGAACAGCGCGGACCCGCCGAGCGCATCGAGGACCATCCCGCCAGCCTCGCGCGCGGCGACCGAGTCCTCGGGCAATTGCTCGTTCCGCTTGGCGAGCGCACTCTGCGGACCCGACGTCGCGTTGCCGTCGATCCACTCGGCGTGGTCGATCAGCGCGCGGACACGGGCGACGCCGGCAGCATCGAGGACATCGGGGATCGCGATCAACATGGCATCACTCTAGAATGCGGCGGCGACACCGGCAAACTGCCCGCATCGCCGCCAAGCCTCACAAGCTGTAGAAGAGCGTCAGCCGCACCGAGCGCGCCTCGCCCGGCGTCGCCCAGCCATTGTTACGGATGCCGGTGTAGTATTTCTCGTTGGTGAAGTTCTGCACGTTGAGCTGCGCGGTCAGGCCGTTGCCGACGGTGTACGACAGGAATGCGCGATGCGTCAGGTAATCCGCCGAGTGGAATACCGGCGTCACCACGGTGGTCGGCGCGAGCGGGGTGGCCAGCGCGCTGTTGTTGAGCGCGAACGCCCCCTGATAGGTCAGGCCGTAGCCGAGCTGGAGACCGAACGGCAGCGTGTAGGTAGTGAACAGGCTGCCCGAATGCTTCGGCGTGTTGGTGAGCTGCTGGTCCTTCTGCGGATCGAGCACCGCTGCGGAGTTGCCGCACGGATTGGTGATCGTCGTCGTGATCGTCGTCGGAGTGGTGACCGTCGTGCTTCGCGTACCCGGATTGTCGAGACAGAAGTTCGACACGCTCTGCAACACCTTGCCATCGAGATAGGTGTAGTTGGCGAAGATCGACCAGGCCTTCGACACGCTGCCGCTGGCACCCAGCGCGATGCCGTCAACGCGCGACCGGCCATCGGTGACGCCAAGCGTCGTCACGATCGGGTCGTTGGTGGCGACGCGGTAGTTGGTGCGTTCGTTGCGGAACAGTGCGGCAGTCAGCTGCAGCTTGCGCCCGAACAGGTCGGCCTTCGCGCCGATCTCGTAGTTGACCGCCTTTTCAGGCTGCACGTCGCACGGATCGACCGTACCCGCCCCCGCGCCGCCGATAGCTGGCGTCCCGATCAGCGTCCCGCAACCGAGCCGCACCGTCGCCGAGGTTGGCGTGGTGGAATTGCCGTAGGACGCATACAGGCTGACCGTCTCGATCGGCTTGAAATTGATGCCGCCGCGGTACGAGAACAGCGTTTCGTCGCTCGTCTGGTTCAGGCCGCGGGTATAGGTGCCGAGAGTCGCGGGGATCGTTACCGCCGTCGAAAAAGTATCCGCACGGAAGGTCCCCTTGGCGTGTTCGTAGCGCAGGCCAAAATTCGCCTCGATCTGCGGAATGATCTTGATAGTATCGAACGCGTACACGGCGGCGTTGCTGGTCGTACCCTGCGACCGGCCCGATTCGATGAAGTTGAACGCCCCGGTATAGTCGGTGTTCGGATTGGCGAGATTGATCGGCTGCTGGGCGACCGTCGTACCGTCCGCGGTACGCAGCGTGTTGCCCGTGACGATCGTGTAATCTTCTTGCGAGACCGACGCGCCGAGCACCAGCGTATGCTCAAGCCCGGCGGTATCAAACACCGCCCGGAAATCGGTCTGGTTGTAGAGGATCTGGTTTTCCTGGTTCCGCACGAACCCGCGCGGGCCGCTTGGGATGTAGGATCCAAGCTGCTGCGCGGGCGTGCAGGCTAACGGTGTCGTGGACACGTTGGACGTGGCGATCGGCTGGAACCCGGTCGAAAGGCAGAACCCGTTCGGGTTCGGGGCCTGCGGTGCACTGGTCAACGAGTCCTGCTGGACGCGCTGCCATCGGCTGAGGTTGCGGATCGAGACCTTGTCGGAGAAGCTGTGGCTGACCGTGGCGGTTGCCTGGTCGACGGTGATGTCCTGCTTGTCCAGGTTCCGGATGCCGTAATAGGCCGAGTTGTCGGCACCGGGCAGCGGTCCATTGTTCACCGCATTGCGGAAGTACGGCACGCCGTAGACCGGGATGTTCTCGTCTTCCTGATGCAGATATTGCAGCGTCAGGCTGGTCGGGCCGGTGACGCCGACGATCAGCGATGGCGCAACCGCCCAACGCTTGTTGTTCTCCACATCGCGACCAGGAATGTCGTTCTTGTGTGCGACTGCATTCAGCCGGACCGCGACGAGGTCACTGACGCGGACGTTCGAGTCGAGTGTCGTGCGGTAATAATCGTCGGTGCCGACACCGCCGGAGACGACCATCAGCGTCTCCGCCTGCGGACGCTTGGTGACGAGGTTGATCGTGCCGCCGACCGATCCACCACCGCCGAACACGCTGTTCGCGCCGTTATAGACCTCGACCTGTTGCAGGTTGAACGTCTCGCTGCGGCTATACTGCGCGCTGTCGCGGACGCCGTCGATCGTGATGTCGTTGTTAGCGGAATAGCCACGCAGGTTGATGCTGTCGCCGTATCCGCCGCCGCCTTCGCCTGCACCGAAGGTGATGCCTGGAATCGTCTGCAACACGTCGCGCAAGGTGAGCAGGTTCTGCTTGCGGATCGTCTGGTCGCCGATGATCGTAACCGTCTGCGTCGTGTCGAGCAGGCTGCGCGTCGCCTTCGGGCTCTCCAGCGTGGTCGCGGGAACGGTCTTGCCGTTTACGACGATTTCGTCGCGGTTGAGCTGTTTTTCCTGGTCGTCGGCCGCGTGGACCTTTGCCGATTCAGCCGGGCGGTCAGCGGCATAGGCTGGTGCGCTGGCAATGAACCCTACGCACGAAAGCGCGAGAAATGCAGGCGCGGCGGACGAGCGCGACGAGAGACCAGACATGCGAAACCCCTTATTGTTGCGGGTTCGCTATTGAGAGTCGTTCTCACTGTCAACGCTATTGCGACTAATTCTCATGCTGTGTTCGAGAACAGCCATGATCTCAAGGCGCTAGCGAGATTGGGCGGATCGTTGGCCAAGATGCGTATCGCGTCGATCTCTGCGACCAGCGCAGACAAGGGCAAGGCAAGACGCACCGCTGCCGCCTCCAGCGCTTGCCAGAAGATGGGTTCGAGACTGATGGAAGTCTGGTGGCCGGCGATCGTGATCGAGCGTTTGACGGGTCCGTGGAACCCGCCCGCGGGCGCCGCAATGTCGCCGCCCGCGGTCACCGACGGATCATTCAGTGTCGAACAGCGAGGCCAACTGCTCGATGATCGTCCCGCCAAGCTGTTCGACGTCCATGATCGTGACGGCGCGCGCGTAATAGCGGGTGACATCGTGGCCGATGCCGATCGCGACCAGCTCGACCGGCGACTTGCTTTCGATCCAGCCGATCACCTGACGCAGATGCCGTTCCAGATACGAGCCGGAGTTTACGCTGAGCGTCGAATCGTCGACCGGCGCGCCATCGCTGATCACCATCAGGATGCGGCGCTCCTCGGGCCGTGCGACCAGCCGGGCGTGCGCCCACATCAGCGCCTCGCCGTCGATATTCTCCTTCAGCAACCCCTCGCGCATCATCAGGCCCAGCGAGTTGCGCGCGCGCCGCCAAGGCTCGTCGGCGCGCTTGTAGACGATGTGGCGGATGTCGTTGAGGCGCCCCGGTTGCGGCGGACGTCCGGCGGCCAGCCACGTCTCGCGACTCTGCCCTCCCTTCCAGGCACGCGTGGTAAAGCCGAGGATCTCGGTCTTCACGCCGCAACGCTCGAGTGTCCGCGCGAGAATGTCCGCGCTGATCGCCGCGATCGAGATCGGGCGACCGCGCATCGAGCCGGAATTGTCGATCAGCAGCGTCACGACCGTGTCGCGGAAATCGGTCTCGCGCTCGGCCTTGTAGCTGAGCGACAGCGTCGGGTTGACGATCACGCGTGCGAGCCGCGCCGCGTCGAGGATGCCCTCCTCCTGGTCGAAATCCCACGACCGCGACTGCTGCGCCATCAGCCTTCGCTGGAGCCGATTGGCGAGCTTCGACACGGTCGATTGCAGATGCACGAGCTGCTGGTCGAGATAGCCGCGCAACCGCGCCAGCTCGTCGGCGTCGCACAGCTCGGTGGCGGCGATCACCTCGTCGAACTGCGTCGTCCACGGCTTGTAGTCGAACGCGCCGCCCATGTCCGCGAACGGACGGTTCGGGCGGACCGGCTGCATGCCTTCCTCGCCGTCGTCACCGGGCTCGCCGTCGATGTCGTCCATCGATTCGTCGCTCTGCTCCTGGCCGTCGCTTTCCTCGTTCTGCTGCTCCGACTGTTCGCCGCGCGCCTCGACTTCGCCCTGGCCGTCCTCGCCCTGGTCGTCGCCTTCGTCGCCCTCGTCCTGCTGCTGCTCGTCGGTGCCCTCGTCCTCGGAGCCGCCTTCGTCGCTTTCCTCGGGGACCTGATCGCCTTCGACCAGTTCCAATTCCTGCAGCATTTTCCGCGCAAGGCCCTGGAATGCCTTCTGGTCGTCGAGCGCATAGGCCAGCGCATCGAGGTCGGTCTTGCTCTCGATCCACTCGCGGACCAGCGCGAGGCCGGGCGCGGCAATGGCGGGCGATTCCTGCCCGGTCAGACGCTCGCGCACCATGAGGCCGAGCGCGGTCGACAGCGGCACCTCGTCACGATTGCGCGCACGCGTGATCGGGTCGGCCCGCAACCGCACGTCGAGCGCACGTTCGAGATTCTCGGTGATCCCCGCATAGCCCCGCGCCCCGAGTGCCTCGACCCGTGCAGTCTCGACGGAATCGAACACCGCGCGCGCCACCGCCTCGATCGGCGCCGCGCGATTATGCAGCGCGATGTCATGATGCTTCAATCGCAGCGCGAAACCGTCCGCGAACCCACGCGCCTCCGCGACCTGCTCCAGCGGCAGGGCGCGCGCGGGCATCGGCACCTTGATATGCTTACCCGACTGGGTCGGCGCATCCGCAGTGAACGCGAGTTCGACCTCCGGCTCTTCCGAGATCGCACGCGCGGTGCCGGCAAGGACCGCCTTGAAGCGATCGAGAGGTGTTTCGTTGGCCAAAGGCTTACGCCTTACCCACCACGCTCTCGGGAAGATCCTTGCCGAACACGCGCTGATAGTACTCGGCGACCAGCGGCCGCTCCGCTTCGTCGCACTTGTTGAGGAACGACAGGCGGAACGCGAAGCCGACGTCACCGAAGATCAGCGCGTTCTGCGCCCAGGTGATCACCGTGCGCGGGCTCATCACGGTCGAGATGTCGCCGTTGACGAAGCCCTTGCGCGTCATGTCGGCGACGCGGACCATGTTCTCGACGACCTTCTTGCCGTCTGGCTTGTCATATTCACCCGACTTGGCGAGCACGATCTGCGCCTCGACCTTGGCGGGCAAATAGTTGAGCGTGACGACGATATTCCAGCGGTCCATCTGGCCCTGGTTGATCTGCTGCGTGCCGTGATACAGTCCGCTCGTATCGCCGAGGCCAACCGTGTTGGCGGTCGCGAACAGGCGGAACCACGGGTTCGGGCGGATTACCCGGTTCTGGTCGAGCAGAGTCAGCTTGCCCTCGGTCTCCAGCACGCGCTGGATCACGAACATCACATCCGGGCGGCCCGCGTCATATTCGTCGAACACCAAAGCGGTCGGCGTCTGCAACGCCCAGGGCAGCAGGCCTTCGCGGAACTCGGTGATCTGCTGGCCGTCCTTCAGCACGATCGCGTCGCGCCCGATCAGGTCGATGCGGCTGATGTGCGCATCGAGATTGATGCGGATGCACGGCCATTTGAGGCGCGCTGCGACCTGCTCGATATGCGTCGACTTGCCGGTGCCGTGATAGCCCTGGACCATCACGCGACGGTTATGCGCGAAGCCCGCCAGCACGGCGAGCGTCGTATCGGCATCGAAGACGTACGCCGGATCGAGATCGGGGACGCGCTCGTCAGCTTCGGAAAACGCCGGCACTTCCATGTCGGAATCGATCCCGAACATCTCGCGCACTTTCACCATGCGGTCTGGTGCATCGAGGATCGTGGTCTCGCGGCTGTCGGGCTGGGTATTCGGGATATCGGTCATGTTGGCCTCGTGTTCCCGGTAGCTCTAGTGCAAGCACGGGGCGTTACTCAACTGCCACCTTTGCGAGTAGCGTGAAGAGTGTGACGAACCGCTCGGCAGGCGCTCGGTTCCCTTGGGATCGCCACAGGTCCACCGCCAACCGCCGTTCGGACGAGATTTTGCACGATCACGGGACTTCATGGTAATTTAGGTCACCATCGATGGCATCCGATACGAACTCCGAGTCGAACCAGGAGGCCCCGAGGCGAACCAGGAGCGTGCCGTGAGCAAGATGATCTTCGTGAATCTGCCTGTCGCCGACGTCGCCAGCGCGACCACGTTATACACGGCGATCGGGTTCGAAAAAAACGCGATGTTCTCGACCGAGCAGGCTTCGGCGATGGCATGGTCCGACACGATCTCCGTCATGCTGCTCGACCACGGCTTCTATTCGACCTTTACGCCCAAGCGGATCATCGATGCGAAGACGACCAGCGGCATGCTGCTGGCCTTGTCCTTCGACGACCGGGCGGAGGTCGATGCGATTACCGACGCAGCCGTGGCGGCAGGGGGGCGTGAATTGCACGACCCCGAGGACCTGGGCTTCATGTACAGCCGCGCCTTCGAGGATCTCGACGGCCATGGCTGGGGGCCGTTCTTCATGGACATGGCAGCCGCAGCCGCGACGATGGGCCAGACCGGCCCCGACTGATCCGTTCTACGCGGCAGTACGGATCGACACCTGCCCCTCGCATAGCGCCTGGTATCTCAGGCGAACGCGGTCGCGCCCTTCAGGTGCTGGTACGCCGCGATCACCTTTTGCAATTCCGCCTCGTGCGCACGGTCGCCGCCGTTGCGATCCGGGTGATAGCGGCGGACCAACTCGCTGTAGCGTTTGCGCAGTGCGGTGCGGTCAGTGTCCGTTCCTAGTCCGAGCACGCGCAACGAGCGGCGTTCGCCGTCGGACAACACGCGGCCATCCTTACGCGCCGCCGCCATCCGCTCGCCGAAGCGTGCACCGATCGCATCGATCGGGTCGGCAAAGTCCGCCCATTTCGGCGGGGTGTCGCCGCCGCCGTGCGCGAATGCCCGCGTCTCGCGTTCCCAGCCCGCCAACGGGCGCTGCGCATAATGGATCTCATCCGCGGTCATACCGTCGAAGAAATTATACCCCGAATTGAACGCGCGGACATGTTCGAGGCAGAACCAGCGGAACTGCGGCGGTCCGCCGTCGCTCGGCCCTTCCAGTGGTGGCGCACGGAATTCGCCGGGCTCCTGGCAGTCGCGCCACATGCAGACGCGCCCCGTCCCTTCCACGCGGCCGTGAAACCGTGGGCTGGGGCGTTCTTTCCGCTCTTTTCGCCCATCGTTTGTGTATCCGTCGTCCGCCACCGGCTCCTCGCGCTTCCAAAACGGGCTATATAGGGAGCATGACAGACCTCGCCACCGGCTCCGTACAGGACCAGATCACCGCCCGCCTCACCGCGACCCTCGTCCCGACGCAGCTGACCGTCGTCAACGAGAGCGGGCTTCACGCCGGCCATATGGGCGACGACGGCACCGGCGAGACGCATTTTCGCGTCGAGGTAGAAACGCCGCAGTTCGAAGGCCTTAATCGCGTCGCGCGCCAGCGGCTCGTGAACCAGGCGCTCGCCGAACTGTTGAGCACGAAGATTCACGCGCTCGCCATCAAGGCCCGCGCGCCTGGGGAGATTTGATGGCGTACAAGCTCTGGTACTGGCCCTCCCTCCAAGGACGCGGCGAGTTCGTCCGCCTCGCGCTCGAAGGCGCCGAGATCGCATATGAGGATTGCGCGCGTGGCGTAGGCGAAGAGGGTTTGCTCGCCGATCTCAACGACCGCACCGGACGGACACCGTTCGCGCCGCCGTATCTGGAGCTCGACGGTCTGGTGATCGCGCAGGTCGCCAACATCCTGATGTATCTCGGCGAGCGCCACGGCCTCGCGCCGTCGAACATGGCGGACCGGCTATGGCTCAACCAGCTCCAGCTGACGATCGCCGACCTCGTCGCGGAGGTCCACAACGTCCACCATCCGGTCGCGATGATGGACTATTACGACGACCAGAAGCCCGAGGCCGCGCGTGCGGCGAAACAGTTCCGCGAGGCACGGATGCCGAAGTATCTCGGCCATTTCGAGGATGCGGCGCAGGCGAATGCGGGTGACTGGCTGATCGATCACAAATGGAGCTATGCCGATACGTCGCTGTTCCAGGTGATCGAGGGGCTGCGGTACATGTTCCCGAAGCGAATGAAGACGCTCGAACCCGACTATCCGAACTTGGTCCGGATTCATGATCAGGTCGCTGAGTTGCCGGGCATCAAGGCGTACCTGAAAAGCGACCGCCGCCTCGCCTTCAACACCGACGGCATCTTCCGTGCCTATCCGGAGCTGGATGCCGGATGAGGCTTGGCAGTGTCCTAACACTCAGCACCTCGCCAACCAACACCTCCCCGGCGAAGGCCGGGGTCCAGTTGGGGGTCAAGGGTAACGACGGGCTGCCCGCCACCATATCGGCTTTTCCAACTGGGCCCCGGCCTTCGCCGGGGTGGTGCACCGGGCTATGAGGACCCCACGCCCAGCAGCGCGCATCCTCCTTGTCGACGGCCAGGATCGCGTATTGATGTTCCGCTTCACGCCGACCGACCGCCCGCCACTCTGGTGCACACCCGGCGGCGCAGTCGATCCCGGCGAGAGCTACGCCGCCGCCGCACGGCGCGAACTCTGGGAGGAAGTCGGGCTCGACATCGACTGTGGCCCCGAAGTCGCGCGCCGCGTCGTCGACTTCCGCACCTTCGAAGGCACCGAGGTCACCGCCGACGAACGTTATTTCCGGATCGACGTCGACACCTGCGACGTGAAGGCGGGCAATCTCACCGAACAGGAGAAGCAACTGCTCGTCGGTCACCGGTGGTTTTCCCGAAACGACATCGTCGCGCATGACGAAACGCTCTATCCAGCAGACCTGGTCGAACTGCTCGACGCCACGGAACCTGCCAAGGGATAACGCCATGCTCGATGATTTCGTCCTCCAGACCATCCTGCCGTCGACGCACGATCTCGGCGGCTTCAAGGTGCACCGCACGCTGCCGAACAAGGAACGGACGATGGTCGGCCCGTTCCTGTTTTTCGACCAGATGGGCCCGGCGCATCTCGACGTTGGGCAAGGCATCGACGTGCGCCCGCATCCGCATATCAACCTGTCGACCGTCACCTATCTGTTCGACGGTGCGATCGACCACCGCGATTCGCTCGGCACGCAGGCAAGGATCGAACCGGGCGCGGTCAATTTGATGACCGCGGGCCACGGCATCGTCCATTCCGAGCGCTCGCCCGGCGACGAACGTGCCGAGGGGCCGAACCTGTCCGGCATCCAGACGTGGCTGGCGATGCCCGAGGCGGTCGAGGAGATCGACCCGGCATTCGAGCACGTCACCAAGGCGCAGCTGCCGACGATCGAGGCGCACGGCGCGCGCTCGCGGATCATCATGGGGAGTCTCTGGGGCCAGACCGCGCCGACCACGACCTATTCGGGGACGATCTACGCCGACATCGCGCTCGATCCTGGCGCGAGCGTGCCGATCGACGCCGCGGCGGAGGAGCGCGCGATCTACCTTGCGATAGGCGAGGCGACGCTGGAGGGTGTGAGCCTCGAACCGCAGGTGCTGTACGTGTTGCGCCCCGGAATTTCCGCGACGTTGCGGTCTGCGCACGGCGGCCGTGCGATGCTATGCGGCGGCGATGCGTTCACGACGCCGCGCCACGTCTGGTGGAACTTCGTCAGCTCGAACCGCGACCGTATCGAACAGGCAAAGCGCGACTGGAATGCGGGCAACTTCCCGAAAGTGCCCGGCGACGAAAAGGAATGGATCGAGATCCCGGCGATCCCGAAGACGGTCAGCTATCCCTGACTCCTCCCCTCCCGCATGCGGGAGGGGAGCAGAAGACGTAATCTCCCCTCCCGCTTGCGGGAGGGGTCGAGGGAGGGCATGTTCCAAGGGCAGCGCGACGGGCAGGCCCTCCCCTGACCCCTCCCGCGAGCGGGAGGGGAATCATGACACTGCAACGCATCGCGTTATCCACGGGCGTCGAACTCGACGTGGCGATCAGCGGCGACCCGGCGAACCCGCCCGTCATCCTCCTCCACGGCTTCCCCGAATCGCATCGTACGTGGCGCGACATCGCCCCGGACCTCGCCCGCGACCATTACGTGATCGCCCCCGATCAACGCGGCTTCGCACGTTCGTCCAAGCCAGAGGGAATCGACAGCTACACACCCGACAAGATCGTCGCCGACCTGATCGCGCTCGCGGATCACCTCGACATCGACCGCTTCACGCTGGTCGGCCATGACTGGGGCGGCGCGGTCGCCTGGATGGCCGCGCTCCGCCACCCCGAGCGCATCGCGAAGCTCGTCATCATCAACGCGCCGCACCCGCTCGTCTTCCAGCGCACCATGTTCGACGATCTCGAACAGCGCGCCGCCAGCCAGTATATCCGCGCCTTCCGCAACCCCGATCTCGAAAAGCATATCGAGTCGATCGGCCTCGAAACCTTCTTCGACACCAGTTTCTCGAAGCACGCCGATCTCGCCGCGATGGCCGAGGACAAGGCCGCCTATCTCGACGAATGGGGCCAGCCCGGCGCGATCACCGGCATGCTCAACTGGTACCGCGCGAGCGCGATCGTCGTCCCCGAAATGGACGAAACCCCGCCCCGCCCCGCCTTCCTCGACGCACCGTTTCCGCCGACCGCCATGCCGGTGCTGGTGATCTGGGGGATGCAGGACAGCGCGCTGCTGCCGAGCCAGCTCGACCTCACCGAATATGTACCCGACCTCACGATCGAGAAGATCGACGCGGGCCATTTCGTGCCGTGGCAGAAACCCGACGCGGTGATCGTCGCGATGCGTCGATGGGGTGTCTGAGCCGACCGTCAGTCAGCGACGTAAGCACCCTCTGCCTCCCCCCGGCGAAGGCCGGGGCCCAATTGGGGGAAGGTCGTAACTCGGGACCGCGCTACGTTACTGCAACCTCTCCAATTGGACCCCGGCCTTCGCCGGGGGGGGGTGCGTATTCCGCAACACATGTCTGCCTATAACTCCGAACCTTCGCCACCTGTCTGAATCCTGACCACCGCATTCGGCGATCGTTCAGCGCGACGGGAGCAAAAGCCTGTCCATGCCGTTGATCCGGCGTCGAAACAGGAGAGCAGTCATGCGTAAGATGATCCTTGCGGCCGTAGCCGCCGCCACCCTCGTCCCCACCTTCGCGACCGCGCAGAGCTATGGCGAAGTCCGTCGCGACCAGCGCGAAATCCGCGAGAGCCGTCGCGACCTCGATCGTGCACGCCGCTATGGCGACCGCGGCGACGTCCGCGAAGCCCGCCAGGAACTGCGTGAAGACCGCCGCGAGGCGCGCGAGGATTGGCGTGACTATCGCCGCACGCACGGCAACCTCTATCGCCGCCCGGCCTATGCCGGCCCGCGCGGCTATCGCTATCGCCCGGTGAGCGTCGGCTACCGGTTCGCGCCGGAATATTACGGCCGCAACTATTGGGTGAACGACTACCAGACCTATCGCCTGTCGCGCCCGGCCTACGGGTATCAGCGCTGGGTCCGCTACGGCCGCGACGTCGTCCTGGTCGACACGCGCAACGGTCGCGTTGCCCAAGTCAACAATGGCTTCTTCTACTAAGACCTTCTACCAAGTTTGGGCGGCCCGGGAGCGATTCCGGGCCGCTCGTGTATCCGAGGCGTTAGTCCTTCTCGTAGGCGCCACGTCGCATGACGTAGTCTCGCGTCTCGTACGGCGCCGAGAGCCCCTCGACCCAGGCGCCGTGCGCATGCGTCAGCGCGACCAGTTCCATCGCCCGCTCGCCCGGCCAGCCGCGCACGCGGACCTCATGCCGGTGAAGGTCGCGGTTAGGCTCCATCATCACCCAGCCTAGTGGTCGATCGAGCGTCGCCCGCGCGCCCGCCGCCTCCATCGCGACCCGGATCCGCTCGCGAGAGGCCACCGGCAGATACTGCCACACCACCGAATGCATCAGCACGCGCGTCACGCCCTTGGGCTGCGGCTCGGCCAATTGCGCCTCAACCCAGTCCGCCGCATCGCCTTCGACCAGATCGACGCCGCCCTCGCGCACCATAGCGATCGCCGTCGCAAGCCGTGCCTGTCGCTCGACCGCATCGACCCAGACATACGCCTCGAGCCGCGCCGCCGCGACCGGATCGGCGACGTCCACCGGGTGGATATCGACGCCGCGTGTCGACTCGATCTCGACTAGAGCGCTTGGCGGTGGCGACCTCCGCCATTCGGGGCGGATCGTCACCGGCGATGCCAGTGGCCCGACCGTCACGCCGCCGAGATCGAACCGATAGCGATCGATCAGCAGGTTCAGCCCCGCGCTCGATCCGATCTCCAGCACCTCGAATCGCGGCCCGTACCGCGCGGCCAGATGCAATATGCCGGTCATCATTCCGGCGGACCGCGCCGCCTCGTTGGTCTGCGGCGGTCCGTCGAGCCACGGCAGCAATGCGGCATCGTTCGCGACGAGCGTTGCCTTCAACGTCGCCGACACACACGATGGGTCGGTCTCTGCGCCGGAAAATACGGCAGAAAGCGCCGGATCGAGGCCCGCGCGGTGCAGCGCATGCAATCCGCCGACCAGCCGCAACGCCAGCGCATCCGCGACCGGCTCGCCCGACCAGTCAAGCACCCGCCGCCCCGTCTCTCTGTCTCGATCGAGCGCCACCGCCAGCGCAGTGCAGACACGAGCCGTGATGGGCGCGTCCATTGCGGTGCAATAGCCCGCCTGGATGTCGAACGCCGCACGGTTAGCCGGTTCATTTGCCATGCACAGGTTGTTGCACCCGCCAAGCCCCCCCCGTAAAGCCCGGCGCGTGCCAGACTCCCAGATCATTATCGCCGTCCCCAAGGGACGTATCCTCGCCGAGGCCCTGCCGCTGCTCGCGCGGGCGGGGGTGCATCCCGAAGCGTCGTTCTCGGACGAGAATTCGCGTGCGTTGCGCTTTGCGACCAACGATCCAGCGATATCGCTGATCCGGGTGCGCGCGTTCGACGTCGCCACTTTCGTTGCGCACGGTGCGGCGCAACTCGGCATCGTCGGATCGGATGTGATCGCCGAGTTCGGCTATTCGGAACTCTACGCGCCGGTCGATCTCGGCATCGGGCATTGCCGCCTGTCGGTCGCCGAGCCTGCCGAGATGGCCGCGCAGGACGATCCGCGCGGCTGGAGCCACGTCCGCGTCGCGACCAAATACCCGCATGTGACGGCCGCGCATTTCGCGAGCCGAGGCGTGCAGGCGGAGTGCGTGAAGCTCAACGGCGCCATGGAGTTGGCGCCGACGTTGGGGCTCGCACCGCGGATCGTCGATCTCGTGTCGTCGGGGCGGACGTTGCTGGAGAACGGCCTGGTGGAGGTCGAGACGATCATGGAAGTCACCAGCCGCCTGGTGGTCAACCGCGCTGCGATGAAGACGCGCAGCCGGGTGGTTCCGCTGGTCGAGGCGTTCCGTCGCGCGGTCGAAGCCCCGGAGATCGCAGCATGATGGCCGACCTTCTGCTCCCCTCCCGCTTGCGGGAAGGGTCGGGGGAGGGTACGCCCGCCCCGATCGCACCATGCGAGGCTATGTCATTCCCTCCCCTACCCCCTCCCGCAAGCGGGAGGGGAATGTGATCCGCCTCAACACCACCGACGCAGACTTCGCCACCCGCTTCACCGCACTCGTCGAGGATCGCCGCGAATCCGACGCGGGCGTCACACAGGACGTCGCCGCGATCATCGCTGCCGTCCGCCGCGACGGTGAAACCGCGCTCCGCGACCTTACGCGCAAGCACGATCGCCACGATCTGGAAACCACGGGCTGGCAGATCGACGCCGCCGACTGTAAGGCCGCGTTCGAGGCGCTCGATCCAGACTTGCGCACCGCGCTCGAGCTCGCCGCCACTCGCATTCGCGCGTATCACGAGAAACAGCGCCCGCTCGACAGCGACTCGGTCGACTCGGCAGGCGTGAGGCTCGGCGCGCGCTGGCTCCCCGTTGACGCCGCTGGCATCTACGTCCCCGGTGGACGCGCCGCCTACCCCTCGTCGCTGTTGATGAACGCAATCCCCGCCAAGGTTGCTGGTGTCGGCCGCCTCGCGATGGTCACGCCGACTCCGGACGGTCAGATCAATCCGCTCGTCCTTGCCGCCGCGCATCTCGCCGGCGTCGACGAAGTTTGGCGCGTCGGGGGCGCGCAGGCTGTCGCAGCGCTCGCGTATGGCGCAGGCCGGATCGAGCCGGTCGACGTGATCACCGGCCCCGGCAACGCCTGGGTCGCCGAGGCCAAGCGCCAGGTTTACGGCGTCGTCGGCATCGACATGGTCGCCGGCCCGAGTGAGATCGTCGTTGTCGCGGACGCGCTCAACGACCCCGAATGGACCGCCGCCGACCTGCTCAGCCAAGCGGAGCACGACGTGACCACGCAGTCGATCCTGTTTACGGACGAAGCAGGCTTCGCCGACAAGGTGGCGGAGGCGGTCGACCGCCAGTTGCGCGAGCTCGCCACCGAGGCAGTCGCCTGCGTCGCGTGGGAGACCAACGGCGCGATCGTCGTCGTGGAGACGCTGGCGGACGCGATCCCGCTGGTTGATCGCCTCGCCGCCGAGCATCTCCAGTTGGCGATCCCTGACCCGCAAGGATTCTTCGACCGTATCCGCCATGCTGGCTCGGTATTCCTTGGCCGCTACACGCCGGAAGCGATCGGCGATTATGTCGCTGGCCCGAACCACGTTCTCCCCACCGGTCGCCGGGCGCGGTTTGCCAGCGGACTGTCCGTGCTCGACTTCATGAAGCGCACCAGCTTCCTCGCGCTCGACGAAGCGGCATTGCGCGAACTCGGGCCCGCGACCGTCGCGCTCGCGAATGCCGAGGGCCTACCTGCGCATGCGAAATCGGTGGCGCTGCGGCTTCGCCTGAACAGTTAGTGTGTTCGCGCAGAGGCGCAGAGAGCGCGGAGGTGTTGCGTGCGGCGCAGCCACTTCGATCCCTCATTGGCTGGTGATGGGAGGGCGCTCCGCGGCGAGCGATACACCTCCGCGCTCTCTGTGCCTCTGCGCGAACCATTCTTCTCTGCCAAAGCGCCCGAAACGCAAAGGGCTGACACACACGCCCCCCGCGCCTACAGGCAACCGCCTATGACTCGAACCGCCCCCCGCACCAAGGCGCGTGCCGCCGCTCGCCTCGCCGCCGTCCAGGCGACTTACCAGCACGAGATGGAAGGCACCGCGATGCCCGTCCTGCTCAACGAATTCCACCAGCACCGGCTCGGCGCGACGATCGAAGACGTTGAATATGCCGAGGCCGACGTCGATTTCTTCGACGACTTGGTGACCGGGGCGAACGCACGCGCCGGCGAGATCGACGTGCTGATCGAGGGCAAGCTGGCCAAGGGCTGGACGCTCGCCCGGCTCGACAAGCCGATGAAGGCGATCATCCGCGTCGGCACGTATGAACTGCTGGCGCGCAAGGACGTGCCGGTCGCTGCGGTGATCAGCGAATATGTCGATGTGGCGCATGCGTTCTACGACAAGCGGGAATCGGGGTTCGTGAACGGGCTGCTCGACGGTATCGCGAAGGACGTGCGGGCGTAATCTCCCCTCCGGGGAGGGGGGCGGGGTGAGGGGCTGCCAAGCATTGCAGCGCCGGGAACAGCCCCTCACCCCAGCCCTCTCCCCGGAGGGGAGAGGGAGCAGATGATGACTGAAGCTGAGTTTATTGCTGCACTGCGTCGATTTCCGCTGCACCCGGCGGCGCGTGGCCTCGCCGACGATACCGCGCTGCTCGACGCAGGCCCGCTCGTCGTCACCACCGACACGCTGGTCGAGGGCGTGCACTTCCTCCCGACCGACCCCGCACAGGACGTCGCGTGGAAGCTGGTCGCGACTAACCTCTCCGATCTCGCCGCGAAGGGTGCCAAGCCCGAAGGCATTCTCCTCAACTACCCGCTCGGCGACGACGCGTGGGATTGCGCCTTCCTCGAAGGGCTGGCCGACGTTCTGACGACGTTCGACACGCCGATCATCGGTGGCGACACCGTGACGCTGCCCCCGAACGCCCCCCGCGTCCTGACCGTTACCGCGTTCGGCAGCGATGCCGCCGCCCCTGCCCGCAATGGCGCACGCAACGGCGACGCGCTTTACGTCACGGGCACGATCGGCGACGCAGGCGCGGGTCTCGCGATCGCACTCGGAAAGCAAGGCGCAGCCGAGTTGCTCGCTGCGTACCGGCGCCCGCAGCCACGGCTCGCCGACGGCCGCATTCTCGCCCCGCACGTCCATGCGATGATGGACGTCTCCGACGGGTTGCTCATCGACGCATCCCGCATGGCGGCAGCCAGCAATCTTGCCGTCAGCGTCGACCTCGCGAGCATTCCCCTCTCCGACGCTTATCGCACCTTCTCCGGCGACCGGCTCGCCGCAGCCACCGCGGGCGACGACTACCAAATCCTTTTTGCTGCACCGCAAGATTTCGTCACCGACGCCACGCAAATCGGCGGGTTCTCGACCGGCTCGGGGCTTACGCTTCACGACTGCGGCAAACCCGTCCCGCTCCCGCCAAGTCTAGGCTACGAACACCAACCCAGAGGATAACTTGCGCAATGCCCCTGCACTGATAAGTTCCTTACATCGGGACTCGGCAAAGCCGGGATCGGAGAGGACCTGACAAGAGGGATAGCGCCGTATGACGACCGTCTATTTGGCCATGATCTGCGGCGTCATCGCCGTCCTATATGGTTTCGTCACCAGTCGACAGGTGCTTGCCGCCTCCCCCGGCAACGAGAAGATGCAAGACATCGCCGCCGCCATCCAGGAAGGCGCGAAGGCGTATCTCGGGCGGCAATACACCACGATCGCGATCGTCGGCGTGATCGTCGCGGCGATCCTTCTCTTCACGCTCGGCTATATCTCGACGGTCGGCTTCGTCATCGGCGCGGTGCTGTCGGGTGTCGCAGGCTATGTCGGCATGAACATCTCGGTTCGTGCCAACGTCCGCACTGCCGAAGCCGCGCGGACGTCGCTGCAGGCCGGGCTGACGATGGCATTCCGCTCCGGCGCGGTCACCGGCATGCTCGTGGCGGGTCTCGGCCTGCTCGCGATCAGTGCGTTCTTCTGGTACCTCACCGGCCCCGCGGGCCATGCGCCCAACGACCGGATCATCGTCGAGGCGCTCACCGCGCTCGCGTTCGGTGCGTCGCTGATCTCGATCTTCGCGCGATTGGGCGGCGGCATCTTCACCAAGGCGGCGGACGTGGGCGCGGATCTCGTCGGCAAGGTCGAGGCCGGTATCCCGGAGGACGACCCTCGCAACCCTGCCGTGATCGCAGACAATGTCGGCGACAATGTCGGTGATTGCGCCGGCATGGCGGCCGATCTGTTCGAGACGTACGTCGTCACCTTGGGCGTGACGATGATCTCGATCGCGCTGCTGATCCAGGCGAGCGGCGCCGAACTGATGCGGCTGATGACTCTCCCGCTGCTCGTCGGCGGCGTGTGCATCGTCACCTCGATCATCGGCACCTACATGGTTCGGCTCGGCAAGGGCTCGATCATGGGGGCCCTCTACAAGGGCTTCTTCACCTCAACGATCCTTTCGATCCCGGCGATCTATCTCGCCACGCAGTACGTGCTCGGCGACCTCCACCGCGTAATCGGCGGCGCTGGCTTCCTCGATCCCGCGACCGATGATTTGACGACGCAGGCCGCGCCGTCGTTGACGCAGAGCTTCACCGGCATGGACCTGTTCTGGTCGATGATGATTGGGCTCGTCGTCACCGGGCTGATCGTTTGGATCACCGAATATTATACCGGCACCAACCACCGCCCGGTCCAGTCCATCGCGAGGGCCTCCGAGACCGGCCACGGCACCAATGTCATCCAGGGCTTGGCGATCAGCCTCGAGTCGACCGCATTGCCAACGCTAGTCATCGTCGTCGCGGTCATTGTCGCGTACCAGTTGGCCGGGATCATAGGCATCGCGTTTGCTGCAACGGCGATGCTCGCGCAGGCCGGCATGGTGGTTGCGCTCGACGCTTATGGTCCGGTCACAGACAATGCGGGTGGGATCGCCGAGATGGCTGGCCTGCCCGACGATGTCCGGCAGCGAACCGACGCGCTAGACGCGGTCGGCAACACCACCAAGGCGGTAACCAAGGGCTATGCGATCGGCTCGGCGGGGTTAGCCGCGCTGGTGCTGTTCGGCGCGTACACGACCGATCTTGCGACGTACTTCCCCGATGTCACGGTCGATTTCAGCCTGTCGAACCCGTACGTTATCGTCGGTCTGCTACTCGGCGCGCTGCTTCCGTACCTGTTCGGGGCGTTCGGCATGACCGCGGTAGGTCGCGCAGCTGGCGCCGTCGTCGAGGAAGTCCGCGAGCAATTTCGCAACAACCCCGGCATTATGCTCGGCACGAGCCGCCCCGACTATGCGCGCACCGTCGACTTGGTCACCAAGGCGGCGATCCGCGAGATGATCGTGCCCTCGCTGCTCCCGGTCCTGTCGCCGCTCGCTGTTTATTTCATCATCACCGCGGTCGCAGGTCAGGCCGCCGGCTTCGCCTCGCTCGGCGCAATGCTGCTGGGCGTGATCGTTTCCGGACTGTTCGTCGCGATCTCGATGACGAGCGGCGGCGGCGCGTGGGACAATGCCAAGAAGTACATCGAGGACGGCCATCACGGCGGCAAGGGGTCCGAGGCGCACAAGGCCGCGATCACGGGTGATACGGTCGGCGATCCCTACAAGGACACCGCCGGCCCTGCGGTGAACCCGATGATCAAGATCACCAACATCGTCGCGCTGCTGTTGCTCGCAGCGCTGGCCGGTGGCGGCGTGGGGTAATCTGCAAGCGATCGCCGGGCGGCCAAGTTACGCTGGCCGCTCGGTGATGCGGGCATTGTCCGGTCCTCGAATATTACCGTCTAGTTCGGCGGCCTGATAAGATTCGCGGAATGTGCGCGAACTCGGTTCAAACCTGATCGACTTCGGGGGCGCGCCAATACGTAACGGCGCGGCACCTCTTGTACCGACTAGCGAACGCGATACTCTGCACCGACGGTCGTTTGGGAATGGCCGGGGGAACGATCTATGACGTGGCGTATGGGTCTGCTGGCCGGTGCAATGATACCGGCGATCGCGGCGGCACAGACCGCGCCACCGCCGGCCGCCACGCCGAAGGCGAACGCCACACTCTCGGACCGGGTGCCGGTCGAAACCTTCGCCAAACTGCCCGGCATCGCCAATCCGAAGCTCTCGCCCGACGGCAGGCGTATCGCCGCGAAGATGGCGATCGACGGCGTCCAGGTGCTGGTCGTCGCGCCGCTGTTCTCCGGTGGCAAGCTTGCTGCGATCAAGGTCGGGGCGACGGTCGACATCAACTGGTGGCGCTGGGTCGGTGACGACTGGCTCGCGGTCGGCATCGGATCGCAGGACATGCTGTACGGCGAGGAAATCTACGTCACGCGCACACTGGGCGTCAAAGCCGACATGACCAAGATCAACCGGATCGACTGGAAGAATTCGGGCGTCCGCGCGGACGAGATCCTGTGGGCAGCGCGCGACGGCACGCCGCGTGTCCTGCTGTCGCGCCAGACCGGGATCGAAAGCGAAAGCCAATGGTATCCCTCAGTCTCTGAGGTGGATCTCTCGACCGGCAAGACCAAGACCGTCGCCGGCAGCCAGACGAACGTCTTCGACTGGTATGCGGATGGCGCGGGCGTCGTCCGGATGGGCTATCGGTACGAGGACGACACCCGCAAGGGCTCGCTTCTGTATCGCAGCGCCAATCGCGATTCGTTCAAGGTGATCGCATCGGCCCGCGGCAAGCAGGATATCGTCATCCCGCTGACGTTCCGCGCCGACGGCACGGCCATCGCGACGGACGATTCGGGCGGTCGCGACGAGGTGTTCGAGGTGTCGCTGCCCGACCTGAAGCTCGGCAAGAAGCTGTACGGCGCGGATGGCTACGACGTCGATGGCGTGGTCGAGAACGCGACTGGCGACGACATCGACGGCATCACCGTCACCGATCGCTTCGGCCATATTGTCTGGCTGAACCCCAAGCTGAAGGAAATCCAGGACGCGGTCGACAAGGCCGTCGGCGAGCGACGCGCGCGTGTCGTCTCGTGGGACCGCACCCGGTCGAAGTTTCTGGTGCAGGTCGGCTCGCCATCGCAGGCGGGCGCGCTGTATTTCTACGATCCCGCGAACGGATCGATGCAGCGCTATTCCTGGCAAAACAACGATTTGAAAGCGCGGACGTTGTCGCCGGTGTCGACGATCCGGTACAAGGCACGCGACGGGGTCGAGATCGAGGCGCTGCTGACCCTGCCGCGGGGACACAGCCCGAAGAACCTGCCGCTGATCGTGTTGCCGCACGGCGGCCCGTTCGCGCGCGATTCGGAAGATTGGGATTGGTGGACGCAGTATCTGGCGGAAACGGGCTATGCCGTCGTCCAGCCCAATTACCGCGGGTCGTCGGGGTATGGCACCAGTTTCGCCAAGCTCGGCGAAGGGCAATGGGGCCTGAAGATGCAGGACGATCTCGACGACGCGATCACGCATCTGGCCACGCAGGGGATCGCCGATCCGAAGCGTGTGTGCATGGCGGGGGCATCCTATGGTGGCTATGCGGCGATGCGCGCGGCGCAGCGGAACGGCACCGGCGACGCGGCGCCCTATCGGTGCGCGATCTCCTATGCCGGCGTGTCCGATCTGCAGTCGATGCAGCGCTATGACGGCAAGTTCCTGTACGGAAAGACGCGTGGCGACTGGCTGAAGAAGCAGGCGCCCGATTATCGCAGCGTCTCACCACGTTTCGGTGCGCAGACCTTCTCGATCCCGATCCTGATGCTGCACGGCAAGGAGGACAAGCGCGTGCCCGTCAAGCAATCGCGGATGATGGCAGCGGCACTCAAAGAGGCGGGCAAGCCGTTCGAGTATATCGAACAACCGCTCGGCGATCATCATTTCACGCGCGGTGAGGACAGACTCGAGTTCCTGAAGGCAATGGGCGCATTCCTGACCAAGTATAATCCAGCATAACGCACGGATACTGCCCGCCAAAACTCCATTACGGAGCATATACGCCGACTGTGGATGCATCTTGTTTGGACGAACGCAGTTTTGTCTCCGCATCATCACCGGATGCGCAACCGTCCCGAGAATCACCTCTTCTACGGCGACAATCTTGCCGTCCTTCGCAAGGAGATCGCCGACGAGAGCGTCGACCTGATCTACCTGGACCCGCCGTTCAATTCGAACGCCAATTACGGCATCCTGTTCAAGGAGCCCGACGGCAAGTCCTCCAACGCGCAGATCGAGGCGTTCGAGGACACCTGGCACTGGAACGAGACCGCCGAGGACGCCTTCGACCAGGTCGCGCGGAGCGGTAGCACCAAGGCGTTCGACCTACTGAACGCGATGCGCGGCTTCCTCGGCGACAACGACATGATGGCCTATTTGGCGATGATGGCAGTGCGGCTGCTGGAGCTGCACCGCGTGCTGAAGCCGACCGGCAGTCTGTATCTCCACTGCGATCCGACCGCGAGCCATTACCTGAAGCTCCTGCTCGACGCGATCTTCGGCAAGCGCCAGATCGCGAACGAGATCGTCTGGTGCTACCGGCGCTACACCGCGGCCAGCAACCGGTTCCAGCGGCTCCACGACACATTGCTGTTCTACGGCAAGACCGACCAGCGGCGCTTCAACGACATCCGCATTCCGTATGGCGAGACCTCAGGCAAGAAGGACTCGCACTATCGTCAGGACGGCGATCGCCGCTGGTTCCGCTGGCAGAAGCGCAAGGACGCCGAACCCTATCGTATCTATCTCGCGGAGGGGGTCAGGCTGGGCGACTGGTGGGATATTCCGATCATCAATGCGTCGTCGAAGGAGCGTCTGGGGTATCCGACGCAGAAACCGTCCGCGTTGCTGGAGCGGATCATCGCCGCGTCGTCGAACGAAGGCGACGTCGTGCTCGATCCGTTTTGCGGCTGCGGCACCGCGGTCCACGCAGCCGAAAAGCTCAAGCGGCAATGGATTGGGATCGACGTCACGCATCTTGCCATTTCACTGATCGAAAAACGGATGAAAGACGCGTTTCCCGGCGTCACCTTCACCGTCGAGGGCACGCCGAAGGATCTTGCTTCCGCCTATGATCTCGCGCTGCGCGACAAATATCAGTTCCAGTGGTGGGCCGTCTCGATGGTCGACGCGCTGCCGTTCGGCGGCAGGAAGAAGGGGGCGGATGGCGGGATCGACGGGCTGATCTATTTCAACGATCACGACCCCGCGTCGGGCAAGATGGTAACGCACCGCGCGATCGTGTCGGTGAAGGGCGGGCTCAATCCGGACACTGCGATGGTCGAAACGCTCGCCGCGACGATCGCGCGCGAGAAGGCGCCGATCGGCATCCTCATCATGAATGCCAAGCCGACACGAGAGATGGAGCGCCGCGCCGCCGCGGTCGGCATCTACCGCGCGGGCGTTGACGAGGCGTTTCCGAAGCTCCAGATCCTGACGCTGGCGGACCTGTTCCAAGGCAAGCGCCCGCGCATTCCCAACGTCGACCGCGCTGCGTTCCGGCGTGCCGCGCGCGAGGCCACCGCGCTACAGCCCAGCCTGCTGTGATAGCGCCCGAGTCTGTCGCTCTTGTTCAATGGCTGTCGAAGGCCGATATACGGAACACGCAAGCGGGTGCGGGCATAACGTCCGTGTCCGCCTTCGGCCGTGCTTTCCTTTTTCGCGAACTTGCGGTAAGGGCGCTCGTCCCGAAATTCCCCCAATTCAGAGATTATATTTGGCCAAGGAAGAACTGCTCGAGATGCGCGGCCGCGTGGTGGAACTCCTCCCCAACGCGATGTTCCGGGTCCAGCTCGAAAACGACCACGAGATTCTCGGTCACACCGCCGGCAAGATGCGCAAGAACCGCATCCGCGTGCTGGTCGGCGACGAGGTGCTGTGCGAACTCACGCCGTACGATCTGACCAAGGGTCGCATCACCTACCGCTTCAAATAAGCGCCACGCGCCGTTCGTACGGCGTGTAGCCCAAGCATCGAGGCACCAATGCTGGTCCTGGCCTCTTCCTCGCCCCGCCGCCGCGATCTGCTCGCACGGCTCGGCGTCGTGCCGTCGCGCGTGGAATCCCCCGATATCGACGAGAGCCCGCGCAAGGCTGAGCCGCCCCGCGCCTATGCGTTGCGTCTCGCGGTCGAGAAGGCGAGTGCCGTCGCGCGCGCCGAGGGTGAGATCGTCCTCGCCGGCGACACCACGATCGCACTGGGCAACCGCATCCTGCCGCCCGCCGACACGCTCGAAATCCAGCGCGACCTGCTCGGCAAGCTGTCGGGCCGCCGCCACCATTGCCTGTCCGCGGTCTGCGTGATTAACGCGACCGGCAAGGTCCGCACGCGGATCGCCGACACGATCGTCGCGTTCAAGCCGCTCTCGCCTGCCGAGATCGACGATTATCTCGCGTGCGGCGAAGGGCTCGGCAAGGCTGGCGGCTACGCGATCCAGGGCCGCGCCGAGGCGTTCGTCCGTTTCCTGTCGGGGAGCCATTCGGGCGTCGTCGGCCTGCCGCTGTTCGAAACACGCGCGCTGTTGAAGACCGCTGGCGTCGCGCTTGCCTGATACGGGGCCTGCATGGCTCTACGAAGCCGGCATCGGCGAAGCGCGTGCAGCGCTGGTGGACGATGATCATATTCTCGAAGCCGCGATCGAACTCGACGCTGAGGCACTGAAGGTCGGCCTCGTCGCCCGCGCGCGTCTCGTCGAACTGCTGCCGGGCCGTCGTGGTCGAGTCGCGCTCGATGGCGGCGAGGCGTTGGTCAACCACCTCCCCCCCGGCATCACGCAGGGCGCCAGCCTCACCGTCGAGATCGTCCGCGAGGCACTCCCCGAAGCGGGCCGTGCGAAGCTCGCCAAGGCCGTCCCCAGCGACCTGCCGCCCTGCCCCGCCCCGACACTGTACGATCGCCTCGTGGCGACCGGCCTGCCCGTCCGCAGCCCGCGCGCACACGAACCCGACGCACTGGAAGCGGCGGGCTGGTCCGAACTCCTCGACGAGGCTGTGAGCGGCGAGATCGTGTTCCCGCTCGGCGCGCTGCGGCTTTCGCCGACGCCGGCGATGACGCTGTTCGACGTCGACGGCGGGCCGCCGCTGGATACGCTCGCAGTCGCCGCCGCGCACGCCGTGGCGCGCGCGATCCGCCGACACGGTATCGGCGGCTCGATCGGCATCGATTTCCCGACGATCGCCGGCAAGGCGCAGCGCAACGCGGTCGCGCTCGCGATCGACGAATCACTGCCGCAACCGTTCGAGCGCACAGCGATGAACGGGTTTGGCTTCCTCCAGATCGTTCGGCCAAGGCCCCGCGCGTCGATCCCCGAGATCCTTCGCGCCGATCCGGTCGGCGCAGCGACCCGCGCGGCGCTTCGTACGCTCGAACGCACGCCGCCGACCGCCTCGCGTCGCCACACCCTGCTCGCAGCCGTCCATGCACGCCTGATGACGCGCCCGGATTGGCTCGCAGAACTCACGCGCCGTACGGGCGCCGTCCACGAACTGGAGAGTGCCCGATGACGCCCACCGCCCCCACCGTCAAATGCCCGATCTGCGACCAGCCTGCGGTGGCCGAGTGCAAGCCGTTCTGTTCGAGCCGCCACCGCGACCGCGACCTGTTGCAGTGGCTCGGCGAAGGCTATCGCATTCCCGGCCGATCAATTGCGCAAACGGGGCTGGACAGCGCCGAAGACCCCGACTAAACGCGCCCTTCCGATCGCAAGGTCGGACGCTTCTCCGGTCCCCGACCGGACGTGCCCGGATAGCTCAGTTGGTAGAGCATGCGACTGAAAATCGCAGTGTCGGCGGTTCGACCCCGTCTCCGGGCACCATTTTCTCACCTTGTGATTTAAGCTGTCGGTTCACTCGCAAGGCCGCGAGCTTGGACCCCAATTCCGTTCGCCCTGAGCGAAGTCGAAGGGTGTGCCCCAAGCGCAGGTGCTTCGACTTCACTCAGCACGAACGGAATTGGAGAGAAGCTCCTAGACCGGAACCAGCGTTAGCGGCGGATCCGGGTGACGTGACCCATCTTACGCCCCGGCCGCGCTGTGCCCTTGCCGTACAGGTGCAGGTGCGCGCCGGGCTCGCCGAGCAGCTCCGCCCAGCGATCCGCGTCCTCGCCGATCAAGTTTTCCATCGTCGCCTCACGCCCGGTCAGCGTCGTCGCGCCGAGCGGCAGGCCGCAGATCGCTCGGATGTGGTTCTCGAATTGCGAGCATTCGGCGCCTTCGATCGTCCAGTGCCCGGAATTGTGCACGCGCGGGGCCATCTCGTTGAAGACCGGGCCGTCGGCGCCGACGAAGAACTCGGAGGCGAGGACGCCGACATAGTCGAGTTCGGCCGCGATCCGCTGCGCCAGCGCCGCGGCTTCGTCCGCCTGGGCCAATACGGCGGCGGGTGCGGGCACCGTGGAATGCCGGAGGATCGCGTCGCGGTGGACGTTGAGCGGTGGATCGTAGCGCGCGATGCTGCCGTCTAGGCCGCGGGCGATCAGGATCGAGAATTCATGCTCGAACGGTACGAAGGCTTCGAGCACCGCGGGACCGCCGATCGTGTCCCAGGCGGCTTGCGCGTTGTCGGGAGTGTCGATCTTGACCTGACCCTTGCCGTCATAGCCAAAGCGGGCGGTCTTGAGGATGGCGGGGGTACCGATCGCCTTCAGGCCCGCTTGCAGGCTTGCGAGGCTGTCGACTGCGGCCCAGGGTGCCGGGCGGCCGCCGACGCTCTCCACGAAGCGTTTCTCGCCGATCCGTTCCTGTGCGACCCGGAGAGCGCGGGGGCTTGGGTGGACGGGGACGCGTTCCGCCAGCCATTCCACGGGCTCGACCGCGATGTTCTCGAACTCGTAGGTGATGACGTCGCAGGCGTCGGCGAAGTCGGCGAGGACGATGCGGTTGTGATAGTCGGCGCGCGTCATGGTCGAGGCGGACTGCGCGGCGACGCTCTCCTGGTCGGGTGCGAGGACGTGGGTGTGATAGCCGAGCTGGGCCGCGGCGGTGGCGAGCATGCGGCCGAGCTGGCCGCCGCCAAGGATGCCGATGGTCGATCCGGGGGGAAGCGGCGTCATGTCAGCGTCTTTCAGGCGGGGTCGGTGGCGACGGCGTCGGTCTGTGCGGCGCGCCAAGCTTTGAGGCGCTCGGCGAGTGCATCGTCGGACGTTGCGAGGATCGCGGCCGCCAGAAGGCCGGCGTTGATCGCACCGGGCTTGCCGATCGCCAGCGTGCCGACCGGGATGCCGCCGGGCATCTGGACGATCGAGAGCAGGCTATCCATGCCCTTCAGTGCCTTCGATTCGACGGGGACGCCGAGTACCGGGAGATGCGTCATCGAGGCGGCCATGCCGGGGAGGTGCGCCGCGCCGCCTGCACCGGCGATCACGACCTTGAGGCCGCGATCGGCGGCGGTGGTCGCATAGTCGTAGAGGCGTTGCGGAGTGCGGTGCGCGGAGACGACCTTGGTCTCGTAGGCGACGTCGAGCGCGTCGAGCGTCTCGGCGGCGTGGCGCATCGTCTCCCAATCGGAGGTGCTACCCATGATGATGCCGACTAGAGCCACGATCGCCCCCTGGTTCAAGGAGCGCCGTGCCTAGCGACGTGGGGGGGATTGGGCAATGTTGTTGGTGGGTGGCCACCAACAAGGTCACCCTACCCCCTCACAGCGGCACCACCCCGGCGGAGGCCGGGGTCCAGTTGGGAGAGGTTGCCAACGAGAGACGGCGCTCCGTTATTGCCACCTTTCCACCTGGGCCCCGGCCTTCGCCGGGGTGGTGTTGCTTGCCGAGAAAGGCGTCAGCGCTCGCTCAGGTAATAGCGGTCCGTTGCGTTCAGATCGCTGTCGAGTTCGTAGACGATCGGCTGGCCGGTCGGGATCTCGAGGCTGGTGATCTCGCCGTCGGGGATGTTGGAGAGGTGCTTCACAAGCGCGCGGAGCGAGTTGCCGTGGGCGGAGATCAGGATGCGCTGGCCGTCCTTGAGTGCGGGGGCGATGCGCTCGTCCCAATAGGGGAGGACGCGCGCGATCGTGTCCTTGAGGCTCTCGGTCCTGGGGATCGCAATGCCGTCGTAGCGCCGGTCCTTGGACAGGTCGAATTCGCTACCGTCGTCGAGCACGGGCGGCGGGACGTCGAAGCTGCGGCGCCAGATATGGACCTGCGCGTCGCCGTGCTTGGCCGCGGTCTCCGCCTTGTCGAGACCCGTTAGGCCACCGTAGTGACGCTCGTTGAGGCGCCAGTCCTTCTCGACGGGGAGCCAGAGCCGACCCATCGCCTCCAGCGCGATGTTGAGCGTCTTGATCGCCCGCGTTTGGAGGCTGACGAAGGTCTGGTCGAAGTCGAGGCCCTTGGCGGCCATCAGCTCGCCCGCGGCCTTGGCCTCGGCCTCACCCTTGGCGGTCATGTCGACGTCCCACCAGCCGGTGAAGCGGTTCTCGAGGTTCCAGGTGGACTGGCCGTGGCGGATCAGGACTAGGGTCGGCATTCGGGCTCCTGGGATGGCGGGACTGAACGGAAGCGTTCAAAGGTTAGGATAAGGTTAGGCCAACGCACGGTCCGCAGCGCTTGAACCCAAGCCTCCGAACCGTGCCAAGCCGTTGTTATCGGGTCAGATTTCGTCGATCATGCCGGCGAGTGTCTCAAGCATTGCATGCGCGAGCTGTTTCGAGCGCTCGGGCGACCAGCCGAATTCGGGATCGGCGTTGGCGTCGTGATCCTTGAACGGCATCTCCAGCGTCATCGACACCGCACCGAAGCGCTCGGCGAGCTGGTTGGTCGACATCGACAGGTTCGCGGTCCCCGGCGCGGACTTGGGATAGCCCTTTTCGGTCTGGAAATCGGGCGTGTGCGCCGCGAGACGACGGCCGTATTCGTAGAATTTCTCGCCGTGCGCGTCGGTCCAGGAGGGGATGCCTTCGAAGCCGGCGATGAAGTTCGCGGGGATCGCTTCGTCGCCGTGGATGTCCATCGCGACGTCGACGCCAGTCAGGTCCATCGCGTTGCGCACGCAGAGGACTTCGGGGCTCTTCTCCGGCGTCGGCGTGTGCCATTCGCGGTTGAGGTTCACCCCGACAGCATTGGTGCGCAGATGACCCCGGCGCGTGCCGTCCGGGTTCATGTTGGGAACGACGTTGAAGGTCGCCTTCGCCAGCAGGTCCGCCGTAATTGGGTCGGCCGGATCGGTCAGCCGCTCCAGCGCGCCTTCCATCCACCATTCGGTCATCGATTCGCCGGGATGCTGGCGACCGTAGATCCAGACCTGTTTCGGCCCCGAGCCGATCGTGAAGCAATCGATCGCCTGCCCGTCGAGCGACTGGCCAAGTTCGCGGTGCGCGACGCCTGGCAGCAGCGCGGTGCGCGCCACCAGCGCCTCGTGCATTTCCATCGTGTAGGGCGCGAAATACGCGAACCAGGTGAGATCGGTATCGGCGGTGAAGTCGAATTCGAGCACGCCATCCGCATAGCGAGTCTCGATCATCCGCCACGCCTGGCGATCTGTGCTGGCGCGCGTCTTGTAGCCCGGCCAGCCAAACGGATAGGCCGACTTGCCCGCATTCAGGATGCGGTAGGTCAGCGTGCGGCCGGCCGCCCCCGCCACGCGGAAATAGAACCACTGGAAGAAATCTGACTGGAAATCGGTGACGATCTCCAGGTCGATTCGGTCTCCCTCGATGGCGACAACACGGATGTTGCCGCCATCAAAGGCTGCGTTGACGGTCGGGCTCATGGTTTGCGCGTTCATTTCACCTGGATAGTGCGACCGGACTCGCCGGGGAACCCCATGAACAATGCGCGGGCGAGCTTGTCGGCCTGGATATCGGTCCGGGCATCCTCCTTGCGAGCGTCGGCGAACGACTGGGCGCGGCCTTCCCAGACGGGCGACTGGTCGGCGCTGCGCTTGATCGTCACCGACAGCTCGGAGACGAGGATCGCGGTGCTCCCGCCGCCGCCGATCGGGAAGCCGACCCCGCCGCCGAGCCCGACGCCACCACCGCCACCACGACGACCACCGCCACCGCTGAAGCCGCCGCCACCGATGCCGATGCTGATCGGCGACTGCTTGGGTGGCCCTGCCTGCGTGGTGCGGGTGAAGCCTACGGTGGCGACCAGCAATGGCTTGGCGCCGGGTGCGGGGACGCTGTAGCCGGCCTGGAGCAGCTGGCCCTGTACGGCGGCGGCGTAGGTCTTGAACTCGATGCTGGCCGGGCCGCCGGCGGTCAGCGGCTGGACGGCGATGGTGCCGCGGTCGATCGGCTCGCCGAGATGATAGCGCAGCACTTCGGTCGGCGGCAGCGACGGGCCGGTCGCGCATGCGGTGAGGGATGCGCTTGCCAGCGCCAGGACCAGGATCGAACGAACCGCCATCGGGGACTTCCTTAGAATGTTGCGCTATAGTAACGCTCCGACCAGCCGAGTGGGTTCCCGGATGGTAGGAGCGTGTCCGTTGCTTGACTTGGACACACCCCGCCATTAGGCGATCCCGTCTTTCCGCACACCTAGATTTGAAAAGAAGCGAATCGATCATGAAGATCCGCAATTCCCTGAAGTCGCTCAAGGATCGTCACCGCGAT
>Ga0247809_1000151_pt1 | contig 37792 bp, 55 predicted proteins | sample UWRJL104311B1_FD_180951 | JGI IMG/M metagenome (GOLD analysis project Ga0247809, IMG submission 180951) | Plant litter microbial communities from Arlington Agricultural Research Station in Wisconsin, United States - UWRJ-L104-311B-1 | ecosystem: Environmental > Terrestrial > Plant litter >...
GGTAATGAATAGTAAGGATACTCAGGTTGGTATGCAATACCTATTGCGCCTCCGAAATTTTTATACCAACATGCATCATCCCGCAATTCATTCTTTTCCTTGCTCCATCCTAAAAACTTTGCGATAGACTCGTTACGCTCCTTAACTGATATTTTTCTGTCCAACATTTTTTTATTTTTTAAATTGAGTTAATTGGTTTTATTTATTGAGTGATTGAAGGTATTCATTTACCTTGCCTACAAGGTTGTTATAATGATCGCCCCATGTTTTAAAAATTTGAATAGATTCCCACATTGCATCACTCAACTGCTGTTCTGTAAATTTCTTCTCTCCCTCCTGTACATCAGGCTTTGCATCTGCTACAGGGTGTTGTGACTTGGTTATTTCTTCACCATATTTTTCCATCGCCTCTATGACACGTTTCCATACTTTACTGGTTAATTCACGACAAGCATCACCGCCAAACTCATCAAAGCATTCGTCTAATATAGTGGCTGCATTCGGCTCTAACTTAGCTATTGGCTTTTGTTGTTCTTCACTCTCTCCATCTGTAGAAGGCTGCGGAGTAGCTTGTGTGAACCAATATGCTATAGCACTGTCAAGCCTTATCCAACCTTCTCCTATTTTATAGCGAGCCGCACCCTTTGAATTATCTCTGTGTATTACCATATACGCTCCGTTTCTCTTTGGATCTTCTGAGTAAGGGTGTTTTATATATAATTCAGGATTAAGCAAATCTTCTATTGTTGGCTTTTCTTCCTGCTGTACAGTACTTTCCTCTTTAGGAATATCTCCACCGAGTTCTCTCGGTTCCTGCTGCATTGAAATGTAATCTATCTCGTTACAGTTTACGCATCCATGTTCAAATATTCGTGACCCGCAATCGGGGCAAGTTTTATATGCCATTGTTAAGTTGTTTTAGGTTGAGCGATGTTTAATTCTATTGCGGTTTTCTTCCGCTAAGGTTGCGGTGTCCCGGTTAGTTGTTATGGTACAAGTTTTATTTTTGAATCTATGAAATATGGCTCGTTGGAAAATATTTCATTAATCTTTTTTACTACTTCTGATACATCAATCTTTTTAAGATTGGTATAAACCTCATTCGTATTATCGCAACCTGTTTGATCTTCATACTCTTGTGCATATTGGTCTGCTATCAATTCTTTCAAACTTTCTTCATTAACTAAATAATAGTTCGGTTTAATATCGGCAAGTGTTAAATCTTCACTTTCAAAATCTTCTTTCGTCAAGTCATTTATTTTTTCTAAAAATTGCCAACCATGCCGAGGATGAAAAAATTGAGTATATCCTTTTGATAACGCTGCATCCACGGTTAGCGTTTTTTGTTCTTTGCTCATGTTAATATTTTTATTTAAGTTTTAGAATTACATGATTATCTCCTCTTATTCCGTTTGCTTTTAGAAGGGAGCGGAGGGATTCAAGGGCTGTAGTTGTTGCGGAGAATGATTTTGTATTACTATAATCAATAAAACAATATTCACCTTCTGCAAAAGGATATTCGTGAGCATCCACCATCCCCGCTGCCTGTTCTTCTGTTATATCCTTCAATGTGTTTACGTACTCCCATTCACCGGGAGGAAGTGTTTTAGTATAATCTTTCCACGGTTGTTTAAATGAAAAGGGGATAGGTATAAGTGGCAGAAACATTGTAATAGCATATTTCTTTTTACTCCTGTTGTTCATATCTCCAGGAGCTAAAAGATGTATTTTATAAGCCCCTTCCGGTACTTCCACCACAAGTATAGTTGCTGATTCTGTGCTTATTTGTTGCATGACTTTTAATTAAGTAGTAACTGATCGTTATTGGAAATGGACTGATAAAGCGTTTCTCCTGTTTTTATAACCGCATATGGTAAAAATATCTCAGCCATAGAAGCTAAGTCTGATTCTATGAATGCCATTTGCGCTTCTATCCATACCTTTATAATTCGCCATCCTGTACGCAAAGCTTGTTCTTCATTACACATTGACCGAGGTACACTTTTTTGCCTTTGCATAGCCTTTAAAACACCCTTAAAATTACACGGTAAAGCAAAGGCTTGCATCCTATCATTCCAATCAATACAGAAGGTTATGGCAGATGGTAAACGGTTCTCATCATTATCAACAATTATTTTAGTAGCCCCATGCTTTGATAATAATTGCTGTATTTCTGAAATCGTTTTATAGCTATCAATCTTCGTTGTATAATTTAGTATTGCCATTTATATTTTATTAAAAACAGAACTTGGAAATATTGTGTCTATATATTTATACTGAATATCATTCTTTAAGAAATAATACAACCAAATTAAATTGCATTCCGGGGAAACAGCAAATGTATTATCTACTTTTATTTTACCGGTGAGGGCATCATAATATGTAATGCTTATCCATTTATCATTTTTTGAAAACTTAATATGTAAACACTCTCCGCTATAATTATTACAATTAGAATGCTTGTCAAGACCATTCACTTGTTTTTGCAAACTGCCGAAAGATATTTTTTCCTGAGGATTTATATTTACTTTGTAGTTCATACCTAAAAACATTTATCCCTGCTCATAGAGTGTGGCGAAATCAAAATTATAAATTATCCGGAACGGACAAAAGATAAAATAGATAACACTCTACTTGCAGGAATTATTTAAAATAAGATTTGTTGTAATTGACATTATAATTTTGATTTTCGCTACGCTAAGGTAAGAACATTTTAGATACTGCCAAATTTATTTTTGAAATAAAAAAAGCACACCCTAAAGTGCGCTTAACCAAAACATGAAAAACTTATTTTACCAATCCTGAGCGCCACCGCCTTGCGCTACTTTTGGCGCTGTATAATTTGTTGTTACTGTACCGCCGGCATTCTCTACTGTTTTAACGGCTGCAGCAGTACTGTTTGTAAGAAGGTTTTTAATAAGGTAGCCTATGAATGTACCTATGGCTGTGATCGCTATTTGTTTCCAAACTATAGGCGGATTTTGAAGGGCCTGCTGCACTGCCACAAGGGTAGGCACAATGACAGCTAATATTGCTCCCTTTAAAAAGTCTGATCCTTTAAGTTGCAGGAAATCTGATTTTAAACTCATAATATTAATTTTAAGGTTTTTTACTTATTTCTTTTGCCTTACCAAAGATATTGATTTTGTAGTAAACGGTATCTATCCTTACTTCCTGAACTGCGTAATCATTGGCATATTCGGGTTTAGTAATTATTACCGGGTTGGATGCAACTTCTTTGTAAAAGGTATTTTCTTTTTTAAGTTTGGAAAGCACATACTTTAAACTGTCATTCTCCTGGGTGATGCGCTTCATTGCCGCTAACGTTAGCTTAGTATTATGCACTATCGGGCTGTCAAGGGATATAGCCTCCCTTAATTTAGTTTGGGTAGCCTGCTTAATACCGGCATTTATCTGCTGCTTTATATAATCTTCCCCTTTGGGTGCCTGATCCTTTGTACCTGCTAAAACACAGGTGAAAATACCTAACAAAAAGTAGAATGTCGGTTTCATTTTATTTTTAATATTTTTTTTGCACTGTCCTGTATCTCTAACCTTCTTTCTCTTTGCTCAACTGACCTTACTGCTGCGTCATACTTTTCTGTGTTACATTCTTTTAATTCAAATTGAGCCTGCTCCTTTTGAGATCGCTCATATATTATCGTCAATTCCTGTGCCTTATTTTTCTGATAGTATACAATTCCTACCGTAGATGACAAAGCGGTAATTACAGCAAGAGCAAACATTATTGAAATTCGCTGCCACGGGCTTTTTATTCCTTGCGTCCATGCTGTTGTATCTGCCATTCCTCATAACTGTAGGTTTGCCTGCCGTTTTCTGTATACTGTTAAATACCAAAGTATTGCGCTTACTATGCCTACCATAATAAAATTAAGTGAATAAAAGTCTGTTTTAAAATTATAGAACCATAAGCATAGATCAAAGATAGTCCATGCTAAAAATTCATAACAAAAAAGAAGCATCCATTTATCTTTCCAAAATCCTAAAATGAATATTATTGCCGCTATTGCCCACTTAATTTCTTCTGATATTTTTTTGATGTTCCATTTCATTTCCCAAAAGTAAATCCCGTTAGGGTGCGATTCGTCTATGGGGTTAATATGAATCCAACAGGTTTTATAATTACTAAAATACCCGTTCTCCCATAGCCGCCATGATTCACCGATAAGATAAATGAGGTACATAAGAATGACAGCAGAAGCCTGCCTTTTGTTATCTGTCAGAAACTTTATAGATTTCCTTACAGATAGCGCCATCATACCACATATCATTAACCATGAGGTTCTCAAGATACTTCCGGATCTGCACCATGAGGATTGCCACTTGCAAAAGCGGAATCAACTGCCCCGATAGCTGTTATTGTGCTTGGTACGTTTGCTTCAGGAATACGCAATGCAGCACTTCTTGTATGCGTGTAAGTAACTGCTGTACCATTCCATGTAAGCACCATGCTTGGTTCATCCTTTGCATCTGTAGGAAGAGAAACCACAATTATTTTATCTGCCATCTTATTTAGTTTGTGCCTTACGGCGGTTAAAAGTTAATATGTTATCTCAAGTTGTTTAGTGGTCGGGGCGGTAACAGTAACATTCGTTGCGTTAATTCTGTATAGCCTGCACAATGCGTTTGCGGGAATCTCACCGCTGAGTTCCTGATCTTGATTTCCTGTAAGTGTTACTGCCAAAGAAAATACATTTGAAACGCTGCCGCACGTTATCCACGTAGTACCGCCGTCAGTGCTGTAATCTAACTGAACATATCCGTTGGATGTTGTCAATGTAAGAGCAAATGCGAAATTAATCGTGTAATGAGCACGTGCGTTCTTTGTAGAACTTATTGTGAATGTATTATTGCTTCCTGTAGTGGATAGTAAACGTGAGGGTGCTGTGTTGAATGAAGGCGCTGCCGCTGTATATTGAGGCACATTTAAAACCCCTGTTGAATTGTTGTACGTAGCAGCGCCGGATGTACCGGTAGTTGTAATAGAAATGGCTGTCCGTGCCGTACTTGTACCATCCGTTATTCCGTAGCCGCTCAAAGTTGTGGGCTTGCCGGTAACTGATGCAAATGTTTGTGCCGGTACGCTTGTTAAGAATCCCGAAGGATTTCCCGAAAGCGGGTAAGCATCAGAAATTCCATATCCCAAAAGTGTAGTAGGCTTTCCTGTTAATGAAGCAAAAGATTGAGCAGGAACACTGCTTATATATCCGTTTGGATTTGTAGCGTTGTAAGGCGTATAGCCCAATGCTGTAGTAACTTGTCCGCTTGATATGCTTGTTAAATACCCTACATCATTTGTCCATTGTGAAATATTACCGGACTTATTTGTAAGTGTATTTGTTGAAGAAGGCGTGAGGTAGGTTCCTGCGGGTTGATATGTTGACGCAGCGGTGCTACTCAAAAGATACCCTGCGGTAGCATGATTACCCCAACCATATGCAGTGTTCCAATTTGATATATTCGTGCCTGTTATTCCACTTGCTACAGATGCAGTAAATACGGGATCTATTTCTGTGGTTACGGGCGTACCTCCTAAAGCTGTTGCTATAGATCCTGCGGTCAGCGCTGCCGTAAACATTGCTGCAAAAGCCGCCGTCCTCATTTTAGTATCTAATGTGTCAGGCAAACCGAGTACTGTTGTCATTGGCACTACAATCTCCCTCATAGGAGTAGATTTTAAACGTCCGTTAGGCATCTTCCAAAGCATTGCACCGGTAGGATTACCGCCCGCCGTATCAATACCGCTTAATACAAACTCAGGAGCGATAAATTCCACTTTTGTAGAATCGCTGACACGACCTACTACTTTTAAGGTTACATTGTTTCTGAACTCTCCGCTACGCATCACATTGTTTACTACATAAGAAATACCTTGCGCAAAGGTTTCTTTAGCACCGAATAATGCAAATATTGCTGCAATACATTTCACGGTAATTTTCAGCATCTTAATTAACAGGTGTATCATTGGTTTGTTTTTAAACTTTTATTGTATAACATCCCATCTTTCATTTCCCTCATCATACTTCAACTTATAGGAATAATCTACATTTCCGAATGCGCCTAACGACACTTCAGTTTCATAATTACCCGTATTCTTATTCATAATTCCTCCATGTCCATAGGCTATTTTAATATTAGAGGTGTTACCGGAACCTCTGTAAATTGTTATTTCTCTCCTATCTACTGTCCCGGTAAGCGTAATAGTATAATCTGCGCCACCGTTTTGCGCCGGGATAACTACATCATCATCTCCTAAAGTGTAAGCGGCTGATACAGGTGTATTGTTTCTTACTACTCTTCTTGTTTCATTAAAAGAACGCTGAATGAATGCGTTTGAAGTTGAATTTCCTGAGAAGTCCTGATCGCTCCACACCCCTACAGATGCAGGATCATTTGCCGTTAATTTAATACTATTAGCATTCCCTAATTCCACCTGTGTTCTATAAGACCCTCTTTGATTTCTCAATATCAAACTTTGTTCATCATCATCCTCACTTAAATATCTATAATTATCAGCATCTCCATTCAGATTACCTGAATATATAAATCTTGTGCTTGTGTTGGATTTTAGTTCTATATCTCCCGTTACAGGTCCGCTTGTTCCATCTGTACCCGTAATAGGTATGTATGCACCGCCGGCTGCTGCCTGCCATGTAGCATTACCCGAAGCATCGGATGTGAGGACTTTGCCGGAGGCTTGATTTCCGTCTGTGTATTTTAAAGTGCCAAGTAAATCAAGAGTTGCTGTAGCCGTTCTTTGCCCTACTGCTAAACCTCCGGGAGTGTTAAAATAAGTTGTCCCGCTTGCACGTATAGCAGCCTGTGAGCTATCATTCCGGGGATCGCCACCATTTTTAGGCGCAAGAAAATAAAGATCTCCATTGGCTTTTTGAGCCATGTAAGTATATTGGGTTGTATGACCGCCATTTGTCCAAAACTTCAACCATCTGTTTTTTATGCGACTGTCTTTGCTTAACCAACCAACCATTGCAGAATCATAATTTGCATATCTTTCTTCCGCCATTGGGTAGCCCCCTGAGATATCTTTACCGTAAATGAAATGTCGGTAGGCCCAATCTATATTACTTGTAGAGTTACTCCACGTACGCATAATAGGCGTCACATATCCGGCTGTATTGCTATAATTCTGTAAGCTCCATCCGTTACGGCCGTAAGGCGTTTTTGTACTTATCGCAAGTCCCTGTCCGTTCTCATTTCCCCAAGACTTATCTACAATAATATTCATTGCGGCATAATCCTGTTCTAACGCATCGTCTCCAGCCATTTTTGAATGCACTGTATCAGCGCCTACCCAAACCTTATCTTTTGCAATTGTGGTTGTCTGAGTTGGTGTACCTTGAGCAAACCAAAGAGCCTTATTATTTAAATTAGCCTTCCTGTTACCTGTAAATGATGCCGAGGTGCTGTAAATTGAAGTATCTATATTACCAAAGGCTCCTGATGAAACTAACATCCATTTAGTTCTTGCGGTGTTCCTGTACCAATAAGCATCAGGAGTAATAGTGTGAATTAAAGCTCCTGAATACGCTTTATTGTATTGTGTATTTGCTGCAGCCGTGTCTACTACGTCAATAGGAATAAAATTCGTTTTAATAGCACCGGGAGCAGGAATCAGCGTGCCAGAAGAACCCTGATGTGATCCTAATACAGGATATTGAGCCATTGAGGTAAGGCCCGATACAATGAATGAAATTAAAAATATTATTTTTCTCATGATCAATTCTTTAAGTGTTATTTTATAGGGCTAAGGAAGATGATTAATTTGCTGTTTTCAAGCCACTTGTATGGTCTTGTAATTGTTCCGGATAATGGGTTATGGATAAAATCGGGATTGGGCTCAAGACCATTTTCGTTTAAATTATCTACCTCGAGTTTATGTACTACCACATTTTTTAATGCATTGTTTTGAAATGTGCTGCTGTCTACTATAGGTGAATCATGTGTAGTACCTACGGTAAATTGTAATGTTGTCATTGTGTTAAAATATTTAGGTTAAAAAAGCAAAAATAAACAGATCAACCCACTTTTATAAGGTCTAAAAAGTCTCAATTTTAACATATTCCCCTGATTGAAGACCAACATTTAAAATAATATTGTTTGAAACAACATCTTTTTGATAATATATAGATCCGTCCCCGGGGTTTATTCCCGGCACTATTTGAAACCCTCTTATCACACTTACTCTTTTATTGGAAAAAGCGACCGATGAAATTGTATCGCTGCCGGCATAAATTCCTGTTACTGTTTGCATAGTTCCGGTAACTACAGGAGCCGCACCCCCTACAAATCCTTCTACCCTCACCTCTGTTACACCTGCTCCTGCTGCCACATTGGACCATGCTTTAGTAGAAGGGTTATATACATACATCACTGCTGCGCATGAATCAAAATATACTGCTGCCTGTTTAAGGTCAGTGCCTCTTAACACTGCAGAGCCGCAGCCGGTAGGAAAAAATAAAGTGCTATCTATCGCAATACGATATTGGCGATTCCCGTAAGAAGTGTTATTTCTTATCCAACCTCCCTGAGCAAAAGAGGATTGGCATATTGCAAGTACTATTAAGAAAGATAGTATTTTTTTCATTTTTCAAATTTAACATCTTATTAAACAATATGCACCGATATTATCAACTATATTTTTACTCCCTGCACGTTGCAAGGGAACCCCTGTAGCGCCATCCCTCAACCCGTCTGTAAGATCCAAACCTGCCTGATAAACAGCTGCAGAACCACCGATATAACCTGTACCGCCAGGAGTATTAGAAGTTGAGTGTGGCGTTGCGTGTGCATGGCTTATTGTGCTTTCAATTTCAAGGCTTCCGATAAGGCGAATTGAACCATCTACCCCTTTAAGCATTTGATTTGTCAGCAATGGCAGGCGAAAAGTAGTGCTGCCATCACCTGTACTAAAACACCCTTTTTTAGTGTAATATGTAATACCATCCCTTATAACAGTGGTAGAGTTCCAAGCCGTATCACTTACCACTACCCCTGCATCTAAGGTTTGAATAAAGCTCCATAAACGCGGATAATCTGCACGATTTTTTTCCCTTCCATCCATCAGCAGGGTATTTAATTCACTCTGAAAATAATTGTAAAGCACCTCTCCTACTGCTTTTGCGCCAAAAAGATCATTATCTATGTACAGTTTTCCAAAAGCTTTGTAGCACCGTAGTACCTCGCCTTGCCCCAACACTATTTTTGACTTATTTCCTGTATAATAAAACACATCCCCCGCTGTGGCAGCTATTGAAGCGTTTTTATGATTGCCGCCGTTTGAATAAATATAGAACCATGAAAAATCAGGCATGCCCGAAACAGGCGGCAGTACCGTATTTATTGAAGTCGTAGCAGATTGAAGTATTAAAGCCGTTCCTATATCCGCATTGGTGAACACTTCATCAGCTGTAACGATCCTCGCAGATGAAAATGTAGGCGATGGTGCGCCGGGAGCCAAAGGAACTGCCTGGGGAATGAAAAATATATTAAATTTCTCGTTTGGCTGAAAGTTATCTCCTGCCTGTATCAGGGTAAAACCGTCTGTGTCTTTATGATAAACAGGGTTTGTAGTAGGCGCAAAATCGGGTGTTATCGTACCTGATCCCACCCTTTCAATCCAATAATCCCAACCCGCTAAAGTAGGATCTACATAAGATGTGGCACCGCTTACCAAGCCCGGCGTAATATCCGCTTCCAGGTACTCAGGCAGGCGTACCAAAATGCTGAATGCATTGACAGCCTGGCTAAATGAGTTGCGCACCACCCCGGTAGCGGTCCCGTTCGCCGATTCCCACAGCTTTATTATGTAAATATGGCCCGAGATGCAATTAAAAGTAAAAGATATTTGTAACGGGTTGCCGTACGGTTTTGCCGGTGTAACTGTTTCAAGCAATACTGTAGGCGCTGATGCATCATACAGCGCAAATGCAAAGAAATTAGCAGGGTTTTGTAGTGTGGTCTGTGATGATACGCTGATGTACATTTTAATTATTTATAGTGATTTCTATTAAATCAGTATCAGTAGTGCCGCTTGCATTTGTAACATTCGGTCCGAAAGACTGAGGGTTTACAGATACGATCAATGAATTATCAAGATCGATGCCCGCTGCCGTTACGCTTATACCATCTACATTTCTTGATGGTCTTATTTCTATCTTTTGCAGTTTTTTAGGCGCACCTTTGGTAAATACCGTTTCCCATTCAGCTCCTTCATTCAAGCTGAAGCCTTCGCCGTCCACTTTAGTTTCATCCATCAACAATGCCCGCATTATTTTTTTAGTAACGTAATCCGGCACACCCTCATCACCGAAAATAAAAAGGTCTGTTACTTCATACGTGATTGCATTCAATACGGAAAGATCTGCAGGCTGATTGGTGTAAAATCTTCCCGTGTATTTTTGCCGGAATAAATTATCATAGCCGCCACGCACCCGCATAACGCCCGTAAATGGTGTTACACCATCAAAGACCATCGCCTGAGTATTAAATGAGTTTCTGAACTCAAATAGAACCGTATCTTCCCAATTCTGCTCTACACTCAGGCATTCACTTATAAGCAGATCGCCTACTGTAGTGCTGCTTATTACGATGTAATGGCACCCTGCATCCCACCCGGTTGTATCAATATCATACTGCCATAAAATATACGGATTTATAACGGCAGGACTTGATATTGTGTTAAGATTCTGCGGCCCTGCATAGACGGTTCCATCTGATTTGTAAACCGTATAAAATATAGGGTCAATCTCCCTTGTAAAAAATTGAAGTGTAATAGGATCTCCAATCTGTACCGGTTGATGATAGCCGCCTTTTTGAAACCATCTTTGCAATTGCTCTGAAAATAAAAAACTGTTGCGGTTATAAGTATGGTATTTCGGATCAAGCACCCTTTTGAAAGGCACAAACTGAACGGCGGAGCTTTGGGAAACAAATATCGAAGTCGGTGCCATTTCAGGTTGTTTGAATGATGTTATGTTTGCAAATATATTTAAATCTGTTTTAGGAGATAAAAGTAATTTCCATTGCTGCGTTTCATTAAGGGCAGGTTTTTGGCTTACTTCTAACGGAAACCCGTAAATATCATTGCCCATGAAAGTAAGCTGCACATGAGCATTTATTGCGGCACTCAGCAACTCCGCAAACATGGAGTTAACCTTTACGCTAAATTCTATCTCAATAGGGTAAAAGATGCGTTGCGCATCCAAAATAGTTTCATCGCTGTCCTCTGTTATGGTTACGCCGTTTAACGATCTGCTCAGGTACTTATTTTTACTTAAAGTCTGAAATATCATGTTTCCTGTAACCTGATCCATGAAGCAGGACCGCCAATACTTTTTCCATCTTTTATAAGCCGTTTTTGGCGTAACATCCTCAATATTATAAGGAGCGCCGGCTATATCAGAACGTACAATCCCCGCGGCATTTGTAGCAATATTGGGAATGCCTGAAAGGCTATCGTATTGTACCCTCTTTAAATTGTAAGCCTTTATGTAATCCGATGTAAATGTAACATCTGATGAGCTCAGCGATACAAACAAATTTATATTTGTGGAAGAAACCACAAAAAATACAATATCCCCTAATTGATAATTTCGTGAAAAGGAAGGTGCATTTGAATTAAAAGTATTTAAAGCTACTGATCCGGGGACCGTGATCGCGGTAGTTACTACGCCGTTATAAAATACCTCTGCAATAAAAGGCTGTACGCTGCCCCGCACGCTGCCCTGAATATTAAGATCAAACTTAAATCCGGTATTCGGCACCAATGAGTTAAAAGTAAAATACTGAAAGCCATACTGCACTTTTGAAACGCCTACGGTGTAAGGTTGACTTGTAGGCAGTACATTCGGCAAGGAGAGCAATTTCTGAAATGTGCCCGGCAATACAGGAATATTTACCCCCGACATATTCACATAAGAACCGATTGTAAGCGTTGCGGTGTTAATATTAGCCTCTGCGCTTATTGTAGTGCTCATTGCTATCCATATAACAGATTCAAAGGCAAATGCCTCTGTAAAGTTCTGATTGATAGAAATAGGCGTATTTACCCCGGTAACGATTATTGTTTGCGTGAATATTACCACGCCATTATGCACAACCTTAAAAGTAATGCTGTCAGGCGGCGTACCTGGTGGCTTATTAACCTCATTTACTATGCCGTTAATATTTATATTACATACCTCGGTTGCGGCATACCCGGGCAAACTAAAAACAAATATCGCAGTATCAATATTACTATCGAAATATTCTCCTTCCTGATAAAGCTGCACCATTTTTTGATATGGCACACCCGGCTGCAGGTTTACATTGGTATTTACAGGGTTGAAAGGGTCAGTAATAACTGATCGGTAATGTGCAGCAAAATAATCGTAAATAAAAACGCTTCTGTCTGTATTTAGACCAAAAAGGCTGTTATCGCTGTCATTGCGCGTGGTACTTGTTGGGGAAGCGCCTATGTTAGACCTTAATTTCTCTATACCGTATGAATCCCAACGCGTTTTACTTATTTTTTCAATTTTTTTCTCAAAAGATATTACCGGAGCTTTCATTTCAAGCGTGGTATTATATTCGTACTTACCCGCTTTCTGATCATATGTTTGCGGCGCATACCCTATGGCAATATCAGAGAAAAGATACTCCTGCGCAAATCTCCATTTAAGGTTATTTACCTCTCCCACATTAAACGAAACAGTGCTTGAATCAAAAACATCTTCAAACCGCTCTATAAATACCGTCTCCCCGGAGCCATTATGCCCAATACCAAGAGCGGCGCAAAGCGGAACGCTAAGGTCTTCAAAAAGTTCTTTTAATGTTTTTTTAATAACGGGGCCGAAAGATGTTTGTCCTACATCATTTGAATAATAATATCGCTGATACGTAGGGTCGCCGCTTGCCCTGATTGCATCGCCTGATGCAAAAGAGAAGTTCAAAAAGTCTGTAAGCAATTGACTTGTTGCCTGATAATTAAATACCTGACCGGTAGTAGAGGACTGGCGGCATATTTCCGCAATCATCAGTTTAAAAAGATCTAATCCGGATACGCCCCACGTACGGGTACTCCTAAATTTACTCTTAAAATTCAATGAGAAATTTCCTGCAATTATTTCATGGCTGTCACTTGCATCTACAGAGGTCATTTGATAAACCAAAAAAAGCTTTTCGTATGGCTGTAAAACTATTTCTGCTTCAAAATCAAACCGTGTGTCCTGCGTTATTTCAGTGAGAGGGATAAGAATAACATTGCTTCCCGGGTTCTGTGTTCTGTAATATAATTGAAATTTTACAGTTATTGCAGTATTTGGGTCGTTATCATTAAGATCGCGATTACCAACTATAATACTGCCTTTTAATTTAACCCTGATCGTTTCAATAGAATAAATATCATACTCGCTGCTTGATAATATCAGTAGATCATTAGGCACCTCACTACCTACCGGAGTGCCGCGCACAATACCATAATTATCGCCTTCATTATTAATGAATGAAGCCCCAAGCCAATGCGCAACAGGCGTAAAGCCTTTGGATGGCGTTATTTGATAGTAAAACGTATCTTCCACCAAAAGTCCATCCGTATTTACTTTTATGTTCTCGGGTATTGATCCGTCACATGGAATTTCTAAAACGGTGTTCTCGTAAGATTTCAAAAGCTGACCGATGCCGCCTTCCTGAAGGTTTACCGTAACCGTTTCCAATACCGTAACATCAACTTTACTCAGGTCAAGATTGCCTTTATAATATAATTTATATTCAGGATCGCCCGCTTGCGGATTGGAGTTATATTTAAAAACAGCAAGCGTTAATCTTACCTCTGTTCCTACTGTTGAAGTAATGAGATTTTTAATTATGTAAGCTCCGTCGCCCACAAAATCTATCGGTGTGGAAAAAGATCTGTTTAATCCGTGATAAGTAGAATTTCTGACAAATGAAAGTTGGGTATCAAGCCAATTGCCTGGTGAATCCTGTAATGACAAATCCATAGTCCCGGAGGTGATCGGGGAAGTTAATACGATTCCCGCTGCATTTCTATAATAAGCCCTCCCGGTGGGAGTATCAAGCAGAAAGAATAAAAATGTTTTCCGTGGAACCATACAAAGACAAATATACTACATTACTCAATTCTTAAAATTCTTATCTACATAAGCTCCCCACATTCCATTCACCGTTACATTCACATTCGGCATGCGCTGCTTTTTAAATACGTTCTGCGTGGCCCTGTTACCGCTTTCTATCGTATCAATGAGGTCATGCAATAACCTGTCATTATTCTTAGCTGCTGCCGCCTGATCTGCCATCTGTAAAACACCCGCCGTTGATGTTATCATGGAACTATAAAGCGCATTGTTAATGGTGTCAGATAATGGCGTTACACGGGACCCTTTCGGCAAATTATTAAGCAATAGAGGCCCTGCCGTTATATAAGACCGCCCGCCTTTTTCCTGTACCAATTCGGGCTGATAGCCGGATGTGGTCTTTTTTTCCCCTACCCACGCCGGACCCCCGGGTGCATTATCTGTTCCTTCTCCGAATGTTGGTATAGGTGCTGCAATAGCCGCGGCAAGTTCCGCAGCCCCGGTAATTCCTGCTAAAATAGCGCTTGCTGTTCTTGTCAGTGGATCACCGGTTGTTAGCGCATGAATGACTGCCAAAGCCGTTTCAGTGATAATTCGGCTTATATTAATAGCCTTATCCAGCTTTGCCTGCTTTATTTTAAGCGCTTGCTCCTGATTGGCAATTTGCTCTTTTTTAGCCTGCTGCGAGGCTTGTATCTGAGTGATCTGCGCCGCTTTCTCCTGCTCTGAAAGCGTAGAATTTTTTATATTTTCTATTTCAGCGGCAGAATTTTCATCAAGCATGCGCCTTTCTTCCTCTAATTGGTCAATTCTCTTTTGGTAATAATTATCAGCAAGTTTTTGAGCCAAAGAGAAGAACGTCTCTACTGCTTTTAATTCAATTTGGTAGTAAATATCTTTTAATGCCTGATTGTCTTTCTCATCTGCCTGCTGCTCTTCTAAGCCCAATTTATTTAACGCGGTTTGGTTTTGCTTAATACGTAATGCCGAGGCTTTTTTGGCTTCTATTGTAGATTTGCCTGATTCAACTATAGCACGGTCCGCAGATAAGGCATTTTCAATAGTTGCACGCTGTGTTTCCCTTTCAAGTTTTTCAGCTTGTTTGGCAAAGTCCTTTTTATTTTTCAGTGACTTATAAAGGCTCAATTCCTCCTGAGATAAACGTAAATTGTCTGCTGCTTCTGCTTCAGTAAGTTGTGCCATTTGACTGCTGACAAACACTTCGCTGATTTCTTTGCGTGCCTTTTCCTGCAATGATTTCAACTTTGCATTATGATCCTGTTCTAAAGCAAACATTTCATCTAAAGTCATTATACGGGTAGCCTTATCGTATTCAAACTGCCTGTTGATCAGATTTGTTTCTTCTGTGTAGTATTCAGTGAATGCAGCAAGCCGCTGATCATAAGAATATGAATCTGATTTGGTTATTTCATCGTAATATTCCTGATGAACAGAAACAATGCTTTTATTTGTTTCAAGTTCCGCAGTCAGGCGGCGCTTACGATACTCTTCCTGAACATTGAATATTGAACCCTGCAGATCCTTTTCTATTTTTAAACGATCTGCGGCGGCTTTAGATATTGCCAGCTTAGCTTCTGTGGTCAGGCTTCCATCTTCATTTCTATTCGCCGGGTTATCTGTAATCTTTTTTAAATCCGCATCAATTATTTTTTTTCGTTGGTCTGCCGTTGACCTTAATGCTGCGATTCTTTCTTGTTCAAAATTCCTGTCATCAGCAAGTATGCGTTCATTGGCATCAATTATCTTTTGTGCTTTTTGCTTTGCTGTTTCCGTTGATAACTCTAAAGCCTGCTGTGCATAATAAGCCTCCAGCTCTGCCTGCTTTATTAAAAAGTCTTTCTGTGTGGAAAAGTTGTTTAAATTAATAGCTTTTTGATCTTCAGCGGCTTTAGCTGACCTTTTCGCTTTCTTTTCAAGCAAATCAACTGTAGTAGTAAGATCAGGAACTAAATCTTTATCTGCTATTTGAAAAACACCTTTGCTTGTTTCAAAACCTGCATTTGGGTTGGTCTTTCTTTCTTTTAAAATATCATTCAACTGCTGAGCTGCTGTATTATACTCAATGGCATCAACGAGCGCAGCGTTTTGTAATTCTGCCTGCTGTCCGAATCCGCCTGTTTCAATGAATTGTTGATTTGCTGCCAAAGCTCTTTTGCTTGCTATGTCTATTTCCGTTTTTAAAATATCGGCACGGCTTTTACCTAACGCCTGCGCAAGCTGTACTTCCTTTTCTAAGCGATCAATATTATTTATAGCTTCCCCGTTTGCAGCATTCAAGTCCTTTTGAACTTCTACCAAACGTTGCGTAGCTTCTGCAAGTTCTTCAGTTTGCTTCTTAACTTCTAATTCTGTCTTACCGTAGGATAACAAAGCACTCACACCTGCAATGATTGGCTCTGTAAGTAATCCGATAACTCCCGCAAGACCAAGTCCCGGAATGATATATGCAATTTTACGTAAGCCGCTGAATAAGTTGCCGGCGGCGGAAGATATTTTATTTAAGCCATTACTTACACCTGCAGGAGAGGCATCAGCACCACCCGCACCCGGGTAATTACCAACATTCAAACGATTACGGTTTCCTGCTTCCTTTTCAAGATCCTTTACCTGTTGAGATAACCCGCTAACGACACCGCCAAGCCTTTGCCCCTGCGGAGTAGCACGTTCTGAAGCACTAAGGCGATCGTAAGCCAAAGTAAGGCGGGTGAGCGCTAAGCGCCTCTGCTCTATAGAACCTTTTTCGGCAAGCTCTTCACGCACTGTAGCCTTCAGTTCTGCGCGGGCTTCGGTTTCTAATTGCTTACGTAAAGCCTGCTGTTTGAGCATTTCTTCGCCGGTAAGCTTTATTTGCGCCTGCTCATCTTTTTTAGCCTTAGCTGTTGTTCCCACACTTACAAAATATTCTTCCTCCGCCTTATTGCGGGCAGCCTCAGCGGATTGATTTTTTTCTAACTGTAAACGCTCCTCAGCCAAAGCGCTATTCTTTAAACGCTGCGCATTCACAGCATCTAATGATGCTTGTTTGTCGCTTTGCGCCGCTGCTTTCCTCTCTGCTGCCATTTTTCGCTGCTCAAGAGCATAAGCCGCTGTTTCCCTTTTTAAATTCGCCGTTTCAAGAGCCGCTTTTTTTATTTCCAAAGATGCTGCTGCACTTTGTTGCTTCAATTCTGAGAAACCGCCGCCGCTGCCTGGCACAATTTTTAAGCCATCCAAACGCTTTGCGCTCGCTATCACCTCATCAAAACCTTTAATAATGACCATTTTGGACGCCTCAAACCGGGTTTCATCAAACGAAACTTCTTGTATATTAGCCATTATGCAGCTTTTTTATTATTTACGTGTTCGCATTCCTCAATATAATCCCTGATCATTATACATACGCTTTCCATATCGTCCTTTTCCCTGTCAATTTTTACTTTTTCTGATATGCGATTAAGCAACCGTATAAAATCATGCCGTGCATTACGATCTTCCTTTACAACACCTGATTCATCTATTAAAGCAAGGTCTTTCTCTAATTTTTCCAACTCAGCAACCTGTCTTTGTTCTTTTGCATGAATGCGGCGCAACTGCACATCTAAATCAGTTGAAGGCCATACAATCCTATGCCCGTATTTTTTCACCATGCTATACGCAGGCTCGTAAGGTTCGCCAAAAGAATTAAAGCTATGCGTTTGAATCTCTATAAATTTATCTACCGTCCAAAGGCGCGTTTCCAGGTTATAAATTGAAATAAGCAAATTCAATTGCCGGTAATTTGCCATGCCTGAAAGGTCAATATATTGCGTGTAAAGGTCTTCCCAATTATCAATGTCTTCTTTTTCGCCATTGAACATAGCAAGCATGAATCGTTTAACAGTAATATCGGCAAGCGTGTAGATCATGCAAAACGTTTCTTTAAAAGTGCGATCGTAACCACTATGGGCCATAACACAGCATATAAAATAAAGGCTGCTATACGAATATTTCTCGTTTGTGGATTGTGCTTTGAAATATGAGTAAGTATAGATTTTGAAATTATCAAACCAATGATGAGGTAAATAATTGCTATTATTGCTATTATCATTTTAAAATATTTTCAATTTTTTTTACAAATAAAGGGATAACGGTCCCAGTTGCCATTTCTTCTGCCTGATCGGGAGAAAGCCCGTAATTATCCTCCCCTATTCTATCCACCATTTTCGTAAATGTTTCTAATGGCGAAGTGGTTTTATAGGTTGTCTTCATTACCTGCGTGCGCAGAGATCCGTAAAGCTGCCCGGTGCTAAAGAATGTTACCCTGTCCGTTTCTGCACCCAATCCAAAGCCGTAAGTTTTCTTCAAATAAACCGTAAGCGCCGCATACTCATCAATCCTTTTGCGCCCGTCCTTGCCTATGCCTGCTGCTAATTGCTCCTGCTGTAGCTCTGTGATACGTTCTGAGTTATCAGATACAATACGCTGCACTTCCGTTTCCGTATCGAAATTACGCAATGCATTTGCCTTTTGCAAAAGATCATCAAGTGCCATAAGATAAAGATACAAAAAAGCCCCGCTATGATGCGGGGCTTTTTTAATGAAATTTATATCTTACGGAACAAGTACAGTATAAATCGCTCCGGTATCATAGCCTTCTACCCCGTTTGCACGAAGGATGGCAGGCGCAGCAAGTTGAATGGTGTAAGTCCCTGCACCACCCGTAACTGTTATTGCAATCTTGCCGTTTCCGTTAAGCGCAATAGCTGTAGGCGTTATCACAGTACCGTTCTTTTTAACGATAAAGTTTTCCAACTGTACAAGGCCCGGGTCAGTTGTCCCCGGGTATGCCGCAATAAGGTCAGTTCCTGCACATTCTGTTTTTACATTTATTGCAAAAACAATCGTACCATCAACGCCACCCGTAAATGCCGCTTCCGTTGCTGCAATATCCCCGATGATATTCGCTACAGGCAATACGGTATTTAATGCTGCTCCGAAGGCTGCAGGAATAGCATAAGTTACTACGCCCGTTGCTGCCGTTGCAGTGATGCCTCTGAATGCTTTAGCTGTAACCGCTGCCGCAATAGCCGTAGCAAGTTGCGCAGTAGTTTGTGTTCCTACACGGGTAACAGTACCCGAAACATCGCCTACTCCCGGAATAGTGATTTGAATAGAAGAACCTGCTGCACCTGAAGCAGTGATAGTTGTTGTGCCGCCTGTCGGAGCCGTGCCGCCGCTTGTAACCGGTGCTACCGCCCCTGTAACGTCTGCATCCAAAAGCCCCTGCAGCCCTAAAACATTCTCATCTTCGCTTGTAGCAAAAAGAGCGCTGTTCAAAACATACGCATTAGGGCTAAACGAGATCATCAGGTTGTTTTTGAAGCTCGTGGTAAATGTCGCAAGCGTAGGCGCTAAGCCTTTCAGCATATTGGTTGTGATAAAGCCAAAGGTTTGATCACCGTCCGAATTTATACCATACTTACCAACAAGGATTTGCCCTTTCAGATCAATTTCCATAAACCCATTCAGGTTTAAACGCATTAGCTTTTCAGCCAAACAAAGACCGCCTTCAATAGTAATAAATGTACGGTTGTACATCCTGTCCTTTACAAATACCTCAGCACCATTCGGCAATGTTTCTATTGTATCACTCCCGCTGCCTTCTGTAATATCATTCACCGGGGCGAAATTACCGAAAATAGGAAATATTCTTTGGCCCGGTGCCGCATGCACCTGTGCACGTAAAAACTCAGTAAGATTCCCATTATACGGTGCCGCATCAACCTGCTTTTTTGTGAATCTGAAATTGGTATTACCCAAGATCAAGCCACCTGTTACGCCAAGTTTTTTTGCGCATCCTACCGCTGTATTAACGACTGATTCAGCCGTGTCGCATGGATCGTAAATCATGTTGTTTTATTTTAATTTTTTTAACAATTTTGTTGAAAAGTGAGTTTTAAATTCTGCAATTCTATTGCATCCAGGTAATCAGTAAGCGCCTTACCTGCACCCTTAGTCCCCCAATAAAGGCGGTCCCATTTAGTACAAACAAGGTTTTTAGGGTCGCTTTCTACAATCATTCCACTTTGGCATAGCATCTTCTTGAATATTTCATAAATCGGGTATAATATAGGCTTGAAAGTCATGTCATACCTTTTTTCTGAGGTGTAAACAGCTTCAGTCATGGTGCAGATAATGATCTTTGGAAAAGTAACTTCACCATAATAACCACCGGAATTACCCAACCTTTCAGGGTAATCGTGAAAAACAAGTATAAGCGGGTATTTCTTAACTGTCGGATCGTATGCCTGTTCTTTAGTCATTTCAAGCAACCGTGCTTCAGCTTGTTCTTCCGGCTCGTGCATAAACTGTATTGCTGATCCATAAGCAACAGCTGTTTTTTCAACAACTTTTGCTAATATATCAGAAATAATTACCGGTTGCGGAATGTGTATCATAACCCGAGGCTGTTTCTGTACTCAAAGATCTTGTTTCTGTGACAACTGTAATTTGTCCAATCCGAATTGTACTCTAAATTAGCTGTGATCAATCCTGAAGGACTGAAAGTAAAATTAAAGTATTCGTTCGGCTGTGTCCCATCAGTCAAAGTAAAAACCGCTGTTTGCGGGTCCCACGTATAACCCACGTTATCTACAAGCGTTCCCTGTCCGATTCTTTCCGGGTAAATCTCATAGCCTTTAAAGTTGGGCGCTCCCGCCGTACCTTCAAAGGTAAATGATGTTTGATTTGCACCGAATCCTGTCGTTATGCCTGCCTGAAGTGTTACCGGAGCTCTGTAACCAAGTGGATTAGTGTAGTAGTCAACCTGTCCCGAAGTGCCGTAGAAAAAATTCATGTATGTGATAAATCCTTTCAGATAATCTGCCATTTCATTCCATGCATTTACCATTTTGAATACAGGAGATGCACTCACAGCATTTTGCGATTTTGTTTTCGCTTCGCCGCCGCTTACGCTATTTGTGCTTTCCTCCTCCTGGTAGCAGTAGTAAACAAAATTTGCCAACGGGGACAGTTTTTTATCATTCTGCAGCCCTATCCAATCACAATATTTTCCATCCGATGAAAATACCATTCCTTTTAAAAGCCCATAAAAATAACTTGTCTGATCCAGTGGCATGACAGCATACCAAGCAGCAAACTGAGTATATAATGACGGTCCGAGAATCTTATTCAAAAATTCGTATTGGCTGTCTGTTATAAGCGCAGTTATACGGTTCTGAACGGAACCCGTTTCGGCAATATTAGGAATACTCAGTTTGCCCTTGAAATATGTATAATCTATAAGGTTGTTCATTACTCTGAGGGAACAATTAGTTTAGCCGCAGATGTTCCTGTAACAGTTGTTGCTCCGGATCGTATAATTCGCCAATAACGGGCTGCGGTGACCTTATTCCATATTACAGTATTGGTTGCAGCGTTCGTCATTGTCAGTGTGTCGCTGTTGATGAAATTTGTACCGTTTACCGAATATGAAAGGATTGCCGTTCCTGCCATTGTTCCCGTTGCACGGGTAAATACCGGCTGAATCGTTACCATGCTATAGCCTTTTAACATAGTATAGTTCATTGTATCTATACTCGTGTTAAGGATTGCACCGGTTGGATTGGTAGCCGTGTATTTGAAAGGCGTTTGGGCCTGAGAAGTCGTGAATACCGCTACAAGAGCGATAAGGCATAATATTTTACGCATTTTTCTTTTCCTCCTTTTTAGCTTTTTCCAAAGCCTCTTTTTGTTCTTCAATTAGTTTCTTTTGATCGATCTCTTTCACATGGACTTTTGCCCCCGGTGTGTTTTTGATCTTTTCCGCAAGCGTTTTATGAATGGCATGCGTTTCCCCTTTTTTGTAAAGTACTTTTCCGTCCTTTACTTTAGTGTAATCCGCATCAAAAGTTACCATTCTCGCATTATCTAATTTCTTTCCCATTTTTAAAGTGCAAGGCTTCGGCCCTGCTGTCGTTTATGGGGCAGGAACGCCCGTAATGTCAGCAATAATGTTTGCAAAAGTGTCGTACATAACACTGTTTTCCCTGTTTTCAGGAATGAATGAAAGAAACTCCTGATAGCCACGGAATGAAGTTTTATCCTCACGGAAATCTTCGCCGTTAAGACCTCTTTCAAATACCATAGGCCCGTATGCGTAAATCTTAAAGCCAAGATCACGACCGATAACCAAAATATTTGTTGAAGGAATATCCTCTTCGTCAGCCCAATCTACCATTACACCAGCAATAAACAGTTGGTTCATTGAATTAACATAAACCAGGTTATTGTTAAGCCATTTGCCGTCTGTTGCTTTAAGGTGCATGATACGGTAGTAAACATCAGAAGAAACGAATACCATTCCTGCTTCTTCTTTGTTATACGCCATGAAAGCGATCGCTGCTATAATAGCATCAATATAATTCGGGTTTTCAATCGCATCATCATAACCAGGCGTTGCCGTGTATTGAACTGCATTTGTTTTAAGACCCAAAGGAGCAAGCGCATTCACTGCAGGATCATTGTTCAAAAGACCATCATTAATAGCCTCTCTCATTTCATCCATGAAATCTTCACGGATCCAATTCTGCAGGCTCGGAATATCTTTCAAGAGCTTATCCTCAACCGTACCGAAGATAGCAACCTTTGTTGCATCTACGCGACCCGTTGTAACCCTGAATGATCTTTTAGGTTTTGGTGCACCTGAAGCAATCCACGCAGCATGACCCGGGTTGCCTGACGGAGATGATGCATTACCAACTTCAATTTTTACCAAGTAAAGCAATGTAGGGACATTGATCGTCTGAATATCAAAGTTGTCAAGAATGAGGTTACGTTTTCTTTTTCTTTTGTACAAACGGGGATCAACATAACGGCCCGTGAAAGCTGTTGTATCTGTGTCGTTGCCACCTGTGAAAAATACCGCTTCTCCAAATGTTTCAGCCGCTTTGATACTGATCTTAGCCGCTTTGCTTGTTTTTTCTCCGTCAACAAATGTAGCTTCAACAAAAGCCTTAACTTCTGCTTCGCTTACTACTTGCCCGGCTTTAGGTGCTGCACCGCCGTTTTCTTTCCCTTTCGCTGCTTCTTCTTGTAGCTCGATGATCTGCTTGTGAATATCAGCATTAGCTTTATTGATTGACTCAATAGCCTTGCTAATATCAGCATCTTTCATTGCTTTAATGTTTTCAGCGAGATCTTTAATTTCTTTCTGAAGGGTTTCAAATTGCTTTACATCTGCCTTTTCACCCATCAATTTATTAAAGCCTTCTACCTGAATACCTATCTGCTTAATGGCTTCTTCTTCAGATAGATCACTTTTTTCTTCCTCACCGCCATCTGATTTGTATGCGGCATTTTGGAAGTTTTTCAATCCCAATCTGCGGCTTGTTAGCTTTGGCGCGTAACTGATATGCCGGGAAGGGAATTTTAATGTTCCTTTTGTCATTTTACCTTTTTTAAAAGTTCGTTTAATAATTGTTTCCTTTTTTGAGTGGTTACCCGGCTCGATGAAGTGGTTTTCCCGGCTTCAGTATTTTGATACTCCAAAACATAATCCGTAGGAGTTATAAAATTGCTTCCTTTTACTACTGCTGATCCTTCAATAATCTTCGCCTCTGTTACTGCCCAAAAATAACCCCTTGCTTCAGCAGCATCTTTATTTACAACAGGCTGAATATATTTATCCCAATTCTCTTTTTCCTGAGTATATGCAGGGCTGTCACTATTTACACAAAAGTATTCTTTCATGTACTGCATCCTTACACTATGATTCTTTACATACCCTTTTGCGTATTGGTCAAACATATACGGATTTCGGTCCTTATAAACAATACTATCAAAAACAAGCGCCTGAGTGGAGCCAGGAAGATCAAAACCTAATTCTTTCCAAGTCATTGTTTTTGTATAGGCTTTTACCTCATCAGCAATAATGCCTTTAAAAGATAATTCATGTTCCTGACAAAGGAAATGATCCTTACTTTCCTGCAAATTCTTTTTCCATATACCATCTATGTGAACGTCTGCGTGACTGTCAAACAGATTTGTAGTGTTAATAATTGAACGCACTTTGAGCATAGTAGCATTTTGGCTGATAGCCTCATCTTTTATTGCTGTACCGCGATCATCCACCGCAAAAGAAATATGAGAAAAAGCATCTGCCCTTTTCTGCTCTGACTTTCTTTGAGACGAAATTAAGGACTTGTTTTCTACAAGCCATTTTATTTGATCTTCCTTATTTTCAAAGTGTTTTATCTCAATCATTTCTTTACATCTTTATTTTTGATGCGATCTTTTATAGCTTCCTTCATGCCTTCATCCTTTGTATTTTTGGCAATATCAGCAAGTCTTTTATCAGTTGTTCCCTTGTCCTGCGACTGTGACGGTTGGTTTTGCATTCTTTGTAGCTTTAGTAAAATCCGTTTGTAAAAATTTATTTACCTCATCCAAAGGTACATCCTGATCAATTAACAAAGTAAAAGTATCTGCAATACTTTTTTTAACCGTAGCACGGTCTTTTTCAAAAACCTGATTAAACGGCAAGTGATCCCATTTTATACAGATCTTTTTCCCCTCATCAATATATCCCCACCTTTTAGCGAAAGGGTGCATAAAATCGTCTCCTTTTGGCTGCAAAGTATAACTTACATGGCTTGCCCTTGCTTTTTCCTGATTTTCATATACGCTGCTTTGGTATGCTTCTAAGACGTCACGCGGGATATTGAACATATTGCCAATAATGAAATAAGCATCCAGATAAGACTGATCCAATTTTAAGGAAGCAATATCTTCAACGAACCTTTTAATATCGATCATGCTTTTTACAGCGTGAACATCCTTATCCCCGTCAATGGTTTTTTCTATACTTTCTTTTTCTGCCTGCCCCATTGGTAGCTGAGTGGGGTTATTGAAGTCTGATGTACCGGCTACAAGGAATTTACGGGCGTAACGCAGGTTTACATTTGTTCCGTTAAGAGCTTCTTCTGAGTTGGTGATCACCTTGTAAAGTGCATCTATGCGGCTTGGAGACTTCCACCAATTTCCGATACTGTTTGTAAGATCAAAGGTATTTATAAGTTTTGAAAGCGCGAATTTGAATACCGTTCCATCCTCGTAACGGTAAATGATCTCCGTTTTCATCAGTTCATTATACTTCGCATCGCTAAAAATAAACTTATCCCGGTCCTTATCGAGGCTTACGGGCCATTCGATCTTATTGGGCTGCAGGAAATACATTTTGTTCTTGGTATTGGTAACAACATCGCTATCAATATAGCAATTTGCAGTACCCATCATGGTCCAAAACATATAATCCCAAAGAAATTGCTTCTCTGTCTGCATTAAATTAGGGTTTGCAAACCTATCAAGCGCCGGATCATTTTCTATAATCGCACCGTCCTTATCATAAACATAAATTTTGCCAAGTGAAAAGAGATCACACTGCAGGGAAATAACTTTTAAAAGAGCAGGATTTGTGAGTACGGCAAGCAGCTTTTCCTGATCTTTACCGTAATCGTTGAATACCGGAGACCCAAATAATGAGGACAGCATTTTAAACGGCATAAAGCCGTCCCAATTCTTTTTTCCAAACCAACTAAAGGGATTCCAGTTCAATACTGTTTCGTTTGGACGGCAATATACAAATAAATATTATTAAAACTTATTTTCTTGGTATTATTCCCAGCTTCTGCAGAAGCTGATAGATATATCGGGTAGGATCTATCAAGTGATTATCTACGTCTTCAGGTTCTTCAAGGACTACACCAAACCGATCTACTTTTCGTGAATAATTCTCCTGCTCATACTTTAAATTAGTACTTGATGAGGTAAAGTAAACGCGAATATTATTCAATGAATCTATACCATCAATAATGCTTCCCGGCGGCTTAATGGCTGATACAGCATATTCCCACCCTGATTGCCTGAGCGCAAGTACTTTAAGCGGGCGGTTACTGTCACAAGCAATAATTCTATCAAAAGGAATAGCAAGTTTACGGAACATCCACCTTACAATCCCTTCTTCAGTTGCATTTATTTGTGCAAGGTCGGTAGGCGTTAGTTTTGCTCTTAGCTCATTTTCACTTGTGTAGTTTCGCTCGTGCAGATACAGCCCGCCGTCATAATACTTTGCATCCAATATTCCCCACGCATCAACCGCACCCCAATCGCAACCGCTGTAAACAGGAACATCCAACGCATGGTACTTTTCATCGGGTATTTCTTCCCATGAAAATATTCTATTGGGTTTTTCAGCTTTTAAGCCTAATCCGTAAACGCTCCATTTAAATTCTGATGCGGATTTCTTATATTCATTCTCCAGGCACCGGGATAATTCTTTTATTTGACGGGTGGTAAAAGACAAAGGGTTATTAGTAATGTCGTATGCGCTTACATCCTGCTCATCAATTAGTTTTAATGTAACAACAGCACACATCTTTACGGGCTGATATGACAGTATTTTTGCCCTCTGTTCAGCGGGGCAAAAGGGATTATCTTTAAATGTTGAGTGAATCACTAAGCAACGGGGATCCTTTTCTAAATCATCTGACCAATGCCCTTTTTTTGGATTTAGGTCAAGTATCATAAAATCTGCAGTTCTTTGATCGATTTGATCTGCGGTATCTTTACTGATCTTGTAAGGTTCGTTTAACCAAGCTGCATCCTGTGTAAGGCCATGCACTGTTTCTTCATCATCTGTACCGTGAATTTCAAATGTGCTATCTGTGGAGTAGGTAAATATTGATTCTGTTTTATTGAAGTCCTGATTTTTCTTATAGCGCCCTGTTGTTTTTAGGCGTTTCAAAAAATCATTCAGCACAGTTTTTTTACAATCAGTTTTTGTGTCCCGCCAGGCAGTAAGGCGCTTACTCATATTAGAACGGGCGTACAAATCGAAAACGTCTATTATTGAAAAAGTTTTGGAAGAACGGGAACTGCCACGGTTAAGTATGTAACGATAATATCTGCCTGATCCTTTGCACCATTCGCAGTTTTTATCACTTCCATCGCAGGTTTCGCATTTACGATGTATGGCTTCCCAATTCTTTTGAAAGACTATTGTAGCTTCCACTTATTCGTCTTCATTTTCAGGCGGGACGATACTTACCTGCATAATTTGTTTTACATCATTACCCGCTTTATCAGTTTGGGCCGTAAGCACCGGCGTATAATATCCAAACATTTTATTAAGTTCAGCAAGGGCAGGTATTTTAGGATTAAATTTAACTTCTACGGTTTCGCCTACCTTTAAACGGTCTTCCCCATGTCCCTCAAATTCTTCTAAAACCTTTATGCCCGCAATAGATCCTGCAACATCATCATCAAGATCCCTAACGTTCTTCAATGAGTTATCAACAGTGTAAGCCTTTCTTATATCCAAAAATCCGATCTTAATAAGCTCATTGGCTATTTGTTCCTTGCTTACGATCACACGCTCTTTAACGGCATCAGACAGGCTTTTAATTAAGGCTTGAACATTTTCATAGGTTAACAGGCGGGAGGCGCAGGAAGTAGCTGTTTTTGGCGCATACCCGGCTTCTATAGCAGCATGAGTACCATTACCACCGTTATTGAAGTAAGCATACGCAAACAGCTTCTGCTGCTCTGTAGTGCCATCTGTTGTTTTTGCTCCTTTTGCCATCATTTCAAATTTACGCCCCCTTTCCCGAACGGCAAAAAAAAGTTTAGAAGAGTTTCGTTTGTGCGGTGTGGTTGGCGATGCGCTGCATGGCTTTGTCGAAGTAGTCTTTAGACTGTTCAATACAGATATAATTTCTGTTTTCCATTAGGCAGGCAATAGCTGTAGTTCCTGAACCACTGCAATTATCCAAAATGGTTTCACCTTCATTGCTGTAAGTTTTGATAAGATACCGGAAAAGATCAACAGGCTTTTGAGTAGGATGTATGGATGAATTTTGTGTATCTGTACTAAATTGCTGAATACTTCTTGGATAACGTTCCGTACTTTCATAAGTATAATCCTCATTCATTTGTCCGTAAACTTCTGTTTGCAATTCTTTGGAACGTGAGCTTTTTTTATTCTTATGCCCGGTTGTTTTTTGCGGGTTGTAGATACATTGGTTTTTATAGAACACACTTATAACTTCATGTACACGCATAGGCTGCTTCTTAGCGTTCAAAAATCCTGTTCCCTTTATTTTACCCCAAATAATATCATACTTAAATAGCTTCAAATTGCTCATTCTAAGATGTGAACTAAATGGCTCTGCTCCAAAAAGGATGATAGCCCCATTATCTTTTATAATTCTTTCGTATTGATTCCATAGCTTTTCAAAAGGTATTATTATATCCCAAAGGCACTGCGTTGTTCCATATGGCAAATCACAAAGGATCATATCTACGGACTTATCTTGAATAGTAGCCATAACCTGCAGGCACTCTACGTTAATCATTTCATTTTTCAGCATACAATCATTTTTAGTTTATCCAATATCGCCCTGCCTTCAAACCTCTTTAATCTCAATTCCATGCACCTCAAACATTAATTTCCGTTTTATTATGTAGGTGCTGAGCTTTCGGGTGGCTTCGCTCTTTACGTCCTCAACTACGGGTTTTCCTGTTTCAGCATCTATGTAATAAAAATCTGCCTTGTAGGTTACTGATCGTTCTTTTTCATTTTTTGGAATAAGCAAGAATACCTTTTGTGTTTCTAAATAACCGATCTTACCTGCTTTCAAAAGGATCTTTAGTTCTAAGTACCTGTTCCTTTCCTTTTTGGAATCGAATATAATACCGTCTGCTTCGGTCTTTTTGTTCTTATACTTTGCCTTTTTTAGAGCCCGCAATTCTTCGGGATCCTCAAACAGGTGCTTATTCCTCCCTGCGCAGGCTGAGTTTTTAAGATCTGATATAGTAAATGACTTACGCATTGTTCCACTGTGTGTTTGAATAAACGGCAGCGGGCCGTACGAAATCCTTGGTTTCCTGTTTCACAGTTATCGCGTTCCGTTTAAGAAAAGTATCGATCACGTTTTCTGCCGCTTTCCTGCTACCTAATGCAGCACGGGAACCTTGTATGTAAAATATGCCGGTAGGGTAAATTCGCACATCAAAACCTTTGTAAGTGAAGGATCTTGTTTCAGGTTTTATGCCACCGAATTTACGGGGCACAAGAACATCTTCCACATCATTCATTGAAATTTTAAGCATGGCGCTTATTTCACGGTACTTTAGCCCTTTTGAACGAAGTTTTTGAACCTTAGCTGATATTTTAGGGGAATGTATCATTATCTTATTTTTGCCCGCGCATGTCTTCGCCTTTCAGGTAAACAATGTTGAACATATCCTTAATTCTGCTCCGCACCCGAAACCCGTATTTTTTTTCAATCTCATCAAAAGAAAGGTTTGTACTGATCACAATGTTTGAATAATCGGTTTTATTTAGGTAATAAAGCTCAATAAAGTCTTTAAGCCAAAATATCTTTGTGCCGTAGTGATTTATAGGCGTTTGCTCGCTTCCTACATCATCCAGGTAAAGTATTTTTTTGAGCAATGGTTCAAAAGATCCTTCTTCTTTTACCGATTCTGAAATTTCAATCAATGAATAAATACTGATTGGTTTGTATTCATTATGCTTTAAACACTCGGCTATAAATGTCTTACCCAATCCGCTAACGCCTCTTATTAGCAAGCCTTTGCCAAATGAATATTTTAATTCAGTCTCAAAACGGGGGTCTTTGCTCAAAAAATAGCACCATGTTTTTATTAGGTGTTCAGTATGATCGTTGTAAATAAACTCTTTTCCGTAAATGGACCACGAGGCATTTTTGATAAAAGAATAAAAAGCCGCAGCTGTCCATTTTTCTTTTAATTCTATGGCTCTTTTCTCATTTTCCTCTTTTTCTTTTATCCTACGGTCTGTTTCCCATAGTTTCCGGTGCTTATTACCGTTCGCTGTTGCCAATACTTCCTTTTCGTTAATTTCTTTTGACCAATCTTTAGCCGCTATACTTGCTTCAGTCTCTCCTGCAAGCTGCCGGCGCTGCAGCCGATTCCATACAAAGTGATCTTTTGCGCGTTTTATGGCGTGTTCGATTGCAGTAGCCTTTTCCTCCTCTGTGAGTATATCTTCAAGGGCGGTCGTCTGCAATAGTTCTTCCGGGGTTAGTTTCAGTGCCCTTGCCATTGCTGCCTGTATTGATTCCATTTTTTTCATTTTTTAACCAATTTGAAATGTAAGAAGGAACTAAGTTCCGGAAATTTGTAATAGGGCTTCCCCTTATAAACCACCCTGTACTTTCATTTTTATTATAAAAACTCTCTGCCATTTCCACTGTGCCGCCACTACCTAAGAAATGCATTTTTACCTCTGAAGCAGATGGTATTTTAGGCTGTCTGAAAAGGTTTGAGTGCTGCAAATCATTTTCTTTTTTTGCGGAACTTTTTTCTTTTTCTTCTTCTTTTGGATTTTTAGGTGAATTTTCTTTTGGATCAGCGGGCGTATTACTCTCTCTTACAGTATCATTTACATTAACAGTTACATTAGCATTTACATTTACAGCTTCGTTTGCTTCGTTTTGCTTCGTTTTGCTTCGCACTTCACCGCTTTTAATACCGCCTAATTTACCTGCAGCTGACCTTCCGCTCTTAGTTTCACGCCATTTTTCAAGATCACGCTTCATTTGTGCTTTAATCGGCTCAAAGAGTATTTTGGTAATCTTATCAGGTGGTTCGGGGTTCAGGTCGTTTACGTACCTAAGCATGTGCTTAAATAATACCCCTGCCTCACTATCATCTAAAGCCTCAATAGTACCTATAAGGTCAGCGTAAATAATGAATGATTTTTTACTTTGTGCCATTATGAAAAAGGATTATAAGAATACATTTCTTTTTTTGAAATATTGCAGGTAAAAACGGTCTTTTTACTTTCATAATAAATTCCGTCATAATGCTCCTCAGAACGTATTAAATTTTCACAGAAATTAAAACAAGCGTGTTGGTTATTTGGATTGTATTTGCACCATTTTTCATGCTTAGTCATATCCCCTTTTCTAAACTGTTTTTTTTTGCAAAAGTCGCAATGAAATACATCCTGTGTAGTTATCTTCATAAAAATAAAAATGCCTTATCGGATGCTTCGTTTAAGAGGGGAAAGGTTTGCACCGATCCAAGTTTACGAAACGCCCGATAAGGCGCTTTTAAATAATTTTATGTCTTAGCAACGCCTCTTACTTCGTTACTCAATGCAAAATAAAACTTTATTCCGAACCTACAAAACTATTTTTCTTTAAGAATATTATTGTCTATTAGCCACATTTTATAAGACAATAGAAGGCCATCAAGGCTTAATATGCTATTCCCGTCAGGAGTTTGATATATAAATACCCCGTGCTCATTTTTAGAATATTCTTCCTCTTCTAAAAATTTTCTTTCTGACTTAAACATTTCTTCAAAATTCATATTATTAAATTTAACTTGTTGAGTTTTTATAAATCCATTTACCTTCATTTCTTCCGTGCGGGCCGGTAACGAATAAGCCGGTATTCTCCAACAGATCTTTTTTAGTCAGGTTGGTTATTGACCTGCGGATGCTTGTTTTTAAATACTTATGCCCCGCTTTTAAGCAAAGGTCCTCTACCTCTGACGGGCTGAAAGAACGATTGCAGTTTTTGAAAATCAGTAGTATGGCATCATCCTGCTTTGCCGCTTCCGCTACCGCTTTTTTAAGGTCATTGCCGCTTAGGTGTGTGGTGTTATGGTACATGGTTTTATATTATACTAAGTCTTTCGTTATTGGCTCAAAGCGTGATACATCAAACATAAACATAGGGTTAGGTCTGCTTTTAACATTTAAATACCATTTCCCATTTTTATTGGTCCATTGTGTTACTTCTTCAATATCACCTTTATTAAGCGAACTTTTATCGGTAATTACTTTTACAAACTTTGGAAGTTCATCATATTTTCTTTCTTCCCACGATTCAAGTTTTTTAAATAAGTGAGGATACTTGTCAATATTAGGTTTATTGGTAGTATGTTTTTTACCATTATTTTCAAAAGAGAAATAATCTGGCAATTCTTCTGTTAAGGTTATGCCAACCCATAATATATTCCCTGGATAATCCGCTATCACTTTGTATCTCAGTTTCAAAAGTTCTTCTGTATTCATAATTTAATTTTTACAATTTTATAAACCCACGGGACCGGCTGCATCCTGCAGTAATACTTTTCACCTAAAAATATCTCCCATTCCTGCTTAGGCTTTACCCAAACTTTAGGCGGATCAGGTATTCGCTTCTTCGTTGCCATCGGGGATAAATCTACTTTTAGTTAAACCTAATTGATCAGCAAGCTTCGGGTGATTCTCTTTTGACAAATTACACGCATTGCACGCCCTGCGTAAGTTGGTGCGTTCCAAAAGGTTCTTCGAAGTTCGTTTTTGTATATGATCAAGCCCTTCCGCGGCACCCGTGCACACTCCCGGTATCTTCATTTCGCACATCTTATTTTCAGAAAGCATTTCCTTTACTATTTTCCTGTACTCCACCTGCATCTTCTGCCGCTTATCTGATAAAGGCTTTATATTTACCGGTTTCTTTACGGGAACGGACCGTCGAGATTCCCGCCTTTCGTCTTGCTTATCGCTCCATGAATATTTACCCATTTCTGAAATAGTTTTGTAATTGTTTTTTCAAATAATCAGAATCATAAGTAACCGTCATTCCCTTTTTATATTCGCCTTCTGTGTACTCGTAAACATGTATTTTACCATGTGATGATATAAGTTTCAACTTAGTGCCGTCAGAGGTTATATGAAGGTTATCCGGCGGCTTAAATAGTTCTTCTGAAACAGATTTTTTAGCTGTACTGCGCAAAGGTTCTTTCTGATTTAAGGCTTGAAATAATAGTTCTTATGCAATCTGCGGCATGCACCGCTGTCCTGCTGCATCGCTCTGCAGTATCGTAAACCTCGCCAATTTCGGCACATTGAGCGTCTACGTAGTCTTTCCCTTGCGAAGCCGAAAAATATCGCTGTGACGCTACCTGTGATGCCGCCAAACTATTATATGCCTTAACCTTTGCATCCTTATATATTTTATTCCACTCAGCCATTAATGTATTAGCCCGTGCCATATATTGGGTAAGTTCAATTAAATATACGTGCAGCGTAGCGCCGTCCTGAGCCATTTGCTTATCAAAGGTTTCTATAGCATATAAATAGCTGTGGAGTTCTTTTAGTATTTCCTTCATAATTAAAGTGCTGCTGAAGCCTCGTTTACAAGTTTTTCCTTATCAGATGCCGTAAGTAGATATTTGTTTTCAATTTGAAGTATTGTAACAGTTCCTGATGAAAGCGATTTTACTGCATCCTGCCATCCTTTATGATTTGGAGTAAAACTTTCCTTTTTTGCCGGTCCGGTTTTATTTTGCGGAGGCTTGCTTGCTGCATTGCCATCATCATCTTCATCTATATTAAGCCCGAGAATAGCAGATAAAGCGTAGCGCCTTTGGTACGTAATAACCGATCCTTTGCCTTGCGGATCATCTTTAATTGGTTTCATTGTATAATCTGCTGAAATATATTCGCCACTTTCAGCATGCATTAAAATTGTTGTAAGACCATATTCCCCATTAGGCAACTGAGAAAATGATAGGTCACACTCTGATAACGGAACGGAAACCGCGTCCAGGATATTTGAAAGGCTTGCGTACTTGCTTTTGAAGAACGGGTTAGTAGCATCTTTCTTTACTGTTTCTACTTTAAGATGGAACATTGCCAATGCTTTAGCTAATTGCCCTATCGTTTCTGATTTTTGCATTTAAAAAGTTTTTATTATTAAAAATCAATTCCTTTGCCGGCTAAATACCCTTTTTCAATTTCTGAATCTTTGGCAAGCCGTTGCCTTCTGTCTAATTCCGTTTCAGGAACCACACCTTTATTTAAAAGTATCTGCTTCTCTTTCCATGCCGGAGGATCTCGTTTTTCTTTGCGTGTCCTCGGCATATAGCTGTCAGGCTCCTGCAGGGAGTATAGGTAGGCATCGCGGGAAGTGTTACTCATAGTAAAAAGTTATAAATTTAGTGAAAGGCTTATGCATATTCCTATAATAATAAGTAAAATATTTAATAGGCAACCTATACCTTTTCCTATTCTCGTATAACCTGTATCGGTTTGTATTTCTATTATTTCTCTTGGCATATTTTATTTTTAAGGCATATAATTTTGCATATTATCAATCAATGTCTGTCTTTGTATGTTATTTGAAAATGATTGGATTCTCCTTCCGGTATTTTCAAGTGCGATTAACCTCCAAGCGTATTCTTTAAAAATAACAACATATAATTCTCTCCCGTTTGCAGACTTTACAATATCATTTTCATAAATATCATTGTCTATTTTATCTTTTGCTCCTGTAAATTGGCATACTGATCCATTAATTATTAAAATACCATCAATATAATAGGCGATATAAGGATGGTGCACAACCTTAATATTCCCATATATCCACTTTTTACCAAAAACAGACAACCCCTTGAATTTAATTTCTCTATACATTATTAATTATAAAATCTCCCCACTGCCTTGCCATTGCATCTGCAATACCTGAGAATGTTTTTGATCTGCTTCTTGCATTTCCTTGCATAAACCATTTAGAGTGCTTGTGCCCCGTCGCAGGATATCTTACAAATTCTCCCTTATCGACAATATCTGTAGGTTTAAGTCGTGGAAGGTTTTTAAGCCAAAGTCCTGTGGCTTTTTGATGCTTGTGCCCGAATTGCCAAGGCTGTATTATTTGCGTAGGTTTAGGCATCCTGTAAATTTCCTGTGGTATAGGATTTTCTAAGGCAATATAATCGCAGTTGGCATTTCGTATTTTCATAAAGAAGGCCTTGGCCAAAACTCCTTTTTTAGCTCTGGTTATATTTAGTTTTCCTTTCGGATAAAGCCATCTTGCCCCCGCTTTACTTAAATAAGTGCATGGAGGGTGCCCTATAATTAAATGCCAAGGCATTTGAATAGCTTCTAAGGCATCTGTTTTAATATGCCATTCCGGATGTCCGCCGCTGCATGGGATAATATCGCAGGAGAACGCATTAAACCCAAGCGCTCTAAAAGCCTTACATACCGTTTGGCTTTCTTCGCAGGCAATAAGAACATTTATTTCTGATGGGTTACGCATGCTCTACCTCCTTTCCTTTATAAACGGCAATCAACTTCAATTTTATAACATACTTACTCATGCATGTGCCATTTTAAATTTTAAAAATGCTATGCGGCACTTTGTAGTGTAGTATGCCGCTTGAGCAATACCTAACGCCTCTTTGATAAGATCGCTTGCAGGGTTGTAGCTGTACAGCTTTTTGAGTTGATGAAAGTCATGCGTTACTGCCGGCATTTCTTTTTCGTACTGTTGTAGTAATTCGGGGATATTCATTTTGAAAGTTTTAGTGATCGGGGCAGGATTCGAACCTGCAAATGGAAATGCTCTGTTATTCAGTACCATCATATGAATGAAATTGTGCATTGCGTATAACCAATTCCGCCACCCGATCGGTTTTATTTTTTATTTGATTTTATTTTTTCCTTTGCAGCATCATCAAAGAATTTTCCAATATTATTCTCTGTGCCTGCAACTATCTTTGCAACTTTAGCGTGAGTTTCTTTTGAAACCTTTATTGTCTTTGTTTCTTTCATAGTGTAAAGTTACACATTTCTACCACACTACCAAAATTATTTTTAATTTATTTTCGACACCCTGTTGCAATACGTTACAGATGATCCAAACAATATTTATTCATTTCTTTTTTCAGCGCATTGTAGTTAGCCTTTATGACTTCATCCTGAGTTATCAAATTTCTCATCAGCTTAACCGAATGCATTACTGTAGTATGATCCCTACCACCTATACAAAGTCCTATATTTTTAAAAGTATATCCTTGCGCTTTTAAATATAGCATCAGCATTTGCCTGGGAATAGTTACTTTCCTTGCTTTACAGGGATTTGTAATTTCCCTTTTTTCTATTTTAAAGTAATTTGCAGTTATAGATATAGCCTGATGAATAGGTATTTTATTACCTACATGCCTGACCTCCAAATTGCATATACATGGCTCGCAGTTCACAACTCAATATTTTCAACTTCTTCCTGAACCAACCTGTAGAAGTTAATTAATAAAATAATCTGAGAAGTCAACGCAAGATCCATGAGCCTTTTTGCAGCTACCCTACAGGCTTCTTTACATTCTGACGGTCGGGCCGTTACCGGCATTGCTTTAAACATATCCTGCGCATATTCGGCAGGGCTCATTGAGTTTTCCATTTACTTTTTATATTTTAGGAGTAATAATATTATTGTTCTGAGAGATTCTTTCTTTTTCCTGCGTGCTGTTGAGTTGGATGGCATTGTTTATTTATTTAGTTCTTTTATTAGTGCATCGGCTCCTGCAAGAGCTATACTTGCACACATTTCAATTTCTAACGGAGTGCTATGCATATGGGGTAGTAATTCAGCCATATTTCTTGCTGCTAATTCCTGACGTATGGTAAGACCGGTAGCATCTTCTTTAATAGGTGAATTTTCTTTGATCGGCATTACCGGTTCATCTCCTGTTATTTTATTGGTCATGGGGGTTTAGTTTTGGAGTGTTATTTTTTCAATCTTTGCCATCATATGATCACAAAGACTGCTTTTATCAATCAGCGATAGCATTAAAAAACAATCCCTGCACTCTTTCAACAATTCAAACATTGTATCTGCATTTACTAAAGCCTTAGAAATAATTAAATCTGTGTCTCTTTCTTCATCAGGAGGGACACGCATACTAAATTTAGAAGGGTCTTTACATAATTCAGAAAGCGTTTGATGAGCCTTTTCGTTTTGTTCTTTAAATGTATTCATGTTTTAAGTTTTTATTTTTTGTATTGAGCGGCGTATTCTTCCATAGCGGCAAGGGTATTACTATTTAATCCTCACTAATTACTACGCATTCTATTTCCGGGCAATCTTCTTTTTCTATGCCATCTGCATAGAATATTATTCCTTGGCTACCCACAGAACCTGCAAGTCCAAAAGAAAATTCTGTTTGTCTTTCTGCTAAGAAAACATCCATATTATCCGGATATTTTTTAAGTTCCGTTATCATTTGTTTTACTGTCATCTGTCATTTTTTTATTTGTAAAGAAATCATCTAATAGCTTTTTGCATTTTCTACATCTCAATCCTCCTGTGGAATAATCGTAGTATGATTTATGATTACAATTTTTTACGGGAGAGGAATTTTTCAATTTCATTATTTATTTCAATCTTTTCGTGTATGCCTTGATTTTCGTAAGTGTCGCTCTCAGTAACAACCAATAAAAAATCTCTGAGATCATTAATATCAAAGTACCATCCCTTTTCCGCTGCGCTTGTTTCTTTCCCCTCTACGCTTGTGGGTGGAACTTCTTCAAGCCATTTTACAATTTGCTCTTTGAATAATATTCTACTTGTAACATGAGACGTTAGATTAAATATTGTTTCATTCCCATCAATGTTGATACAAAAAGATCTTCCAAATTCAGGTAGCCTTTCAGTGGTATTTACCCATCTATACAGTTTTTGTAATTTAATTGAGTTAACGGGAATGCTTGTCGACGTGAATTGAACTTCTGCAAGATAATAACCTATCCACGGAATTTTAAGGCCGCCTGACCACCATTCTCCGTTTCTAAAAGAGTGAATACCATCTCTTACCATACCTAT
>Ga0247809_1000152_pt1 | contig 37715 bp, 35 predicted proteins | sample UWRJL104311B1_FD_180951 | JGI IMG/M metagenome (GOLD analysis project Ga0247809, IMG submission 180951) | Plant litter microbial communities from Arlington Agricultural Research Station in Wisconsin, United States - UWRJ-L104-311B-1 | ecosystem: Environmental > Terrestrial > Plant litter >...
AGAAAAATTTAAATTTAATTAATTTTTTATGGTTATTATAGTGTGTTAATATGTGATATAAATTTATTTTTAAATGTATTGAAATGAAGTTTATCTTAGTTATATAGAGTTATCAACATACTTATATTTAGTTAAGCAATTAGTTTTTAAGCTTTTTTCAATTTTAATTAACAACGGTTAACAACCAAAAATGAATTCATTTTGTAGATAAGTTGATATGTTGTTATTTGTTGAAAATGGCATTTTTGATCTTGATAACTTTTCTAAAAATTAATCAAACTTTATTAGGTTTTTTAATTGTGGTTTTGGATTAGGTTTTTTTTCGATACCACCAAAAAATACTTCTAATATTCTATCTTAACTTATCAACAAATAATGTTAATTTAAAGTTAACTGAATATCAACGAATTAGGTTTTACTATTAACATTACAAATTTTTAACAAAATACTTACCTATTATTTATTGATTATGAGTTAGTTATACCAAATTAAAAAATGTTGATAAGTGTTAAATATTTGATATTGATTAGGTTATAAAAAGCAGTTTTTTATTCCAGAAATTATAAAATTGTATTTAATCCTTTTAAGAAATTTGATAGCTTTAAAGGAAATATTTATTGCTAATTTAGAACCTTCATTCAGAACTTTTTTATAATTAATGTGCTTCTAAGAAATTGTTTGGTTAAATTTGCAGTACACAACTTAATAGTATTAAAATGAAAATTTCGATAGGAAACGACCACGCAGGACCGGAGTATAAAAAAGCAATTGTTGCCATGCTAAAAGCAAAAGGATATGAAGTAACCAATTACGGAACAGATTCTGAAGATTCTGTTGATTATCCTGATTTTGGCCACCCGGTTGCGAATGATGTTTCTGAAGGAAAAGCTAATTTTGGAATCGTAATCTGTGGAAGCGGAAACGGAATTGCCATGACAGTGAACAAACATCCAAAAGTAAGAGCTGGTTTATGCTGGACTAAAGAAATTGCTGTTTTAATACGTTTACATAATGATGCTAACATTATCAGTATTCCGGCACGTTTTACCTCAATTCCACAAGCAGTAGAAATGGTTGAAACTTTTCTTAATACAGAATTTGAAGGAGGAAGACATCAAAACAGAGTAGATAAAATTGCTTGTCAATAAAATTGCAAAAAAAATTCGGGTGCTTCGCACCAAGTATAAAAATAAACCGGGCGGATTTTAGAATTCTTCCGGTTTGTTATTTTAAATAGTTTAAATTCAGTTAATTATACTATTATTTTGAAGTTATAAACATTGTTAATAACCCGATTTTATCAGTAGCTATTAGGTAAACTACCAAAATCTGAATAAAAAAAAGGATTGTAAATTTTGTGATAAAGGAATATTTACTCGTTTTGTGGCTAAACACTAACATTGCCAATAAAAGACCGGGTGAACCTCCTAAAAAAGCCATTAAAAAGAGCGTATTTTCAGAAATTCTTCGTTTATTTTTGATTGCTAAATATTTATCATATCCTGCAGAAGCAAAAGTGATGCTATTTACAATTAAAAAAAAGAGTAATAAAATTGGCATTGGCTTAAAACTCAAACAAAGATATTATTTTAGCGATATAATTTATTTCGTTCACAAATTCGAATGGCGAATAAATTTATCTAATTTTCAAATGGACACATTATCTCATTCATAAAAATGACTAACATACAATTCATTGCCAGGACTGTTCAGACAGCAGCGATTAACATTCAAAAAACGGTACAATTATTAGAAGAAGATTGTACGATTCCGTTTATTTCCCGTTACCGAAAAGATACAACCGGAAATCTTGATGAAGTTGTAATTGAACAGATTGCAAAGCTTCAAAAAGAATACGAAACGATTGTAAAACGTAAAGAAGCGGTTTTAAAATCAATTGAAGAGCAAAAAGCCCTTACATCGGAATTGAAGCAAAAAATTGAACAGAGTTTTGATTTGCAGGAAATCGAAGATTTTTACCTTCCGTACAAAAAGAAGAAAAAAACAAAAGCAGATGTTGCCCGTGAATTTGGCTTAGAACCATTGGCAAAAATTATCATCTCTGAAAATGATGTAGATGTGGATTTTATTTCGACACAATATATCAATGAAAATGTAATTAATGAAGAAGCTGCGATGCAGGGAGCACGCGATATTGTTGCCGAATGGATCAACGAGAATATTTATGTTCGTAAGCAACTGCGAAGATTATATCAGCGAAAAGCAACCATTGCAACAAAAGTGGTTAAAAAGAAAAGTGAAGAGGAAGGAGCCCAAAAATTCAGTCAGTATTTTGATTGGGAAGAGCCATTGACTAAAGCGCCTTCGCACCGTTTATTAGCGATGCTTCGCGCAGAAAATGAAGGTTTTGTAAAAATGAAAGTGGATGTTGATTTGGATGAAGCCTATGATATTATTGATGAAATCATCATTAAAAAACAAAACAGCACAACAGCTCATTTGCAATTGGCGATTGAAGACAGTTATAAAAGATTGTTGAATCCGGCGATTGGAAACGAAACCTTACAGGAAGCAAAAGCTAAAGCTGATGCGAATTCGATTCAGGTTTTTGCGAACAATTTAGGGCAGTTATTACTGGCGCCGCCTTTGGGTGAAAAACGAATTCTGGCAATCGATCCGGGATTCAGAAGTGGCTGTAAAGTAGTTTGTCTGGACGAAAAAGGTGATTTATTATACAATGAAACCATTTATCCGCACGCGCCTCAAAATGAAGAAACTATGGCAATGAAAAAAATTCGTTCAATGGTAAATTCGTATAAAATTGATGCAATTTCAATCGGTAACGGAACGGCCTCAAGAGAAACAGAATTCTTTATCAAAAAAATTGCGTTTGACAAGCCTCTGCAGGTTTTTATTGTTTCTGAGGCTGGTGCTTCGGTATATTCGGCATCTAAAATTGCGAGAGAAGAATTTCCTAATTATGATGTTACGGTTCGTGGTTCGGTTTCTATTGGAAGACGACTTTCAGATCCGTTGGCAGAATTGGTAAAAATCGATCCAAAAGCCATTGGAGTAGGACAGTACCAGCATGACGTTGATCAAACCAAACTAAAAGAAGAACTGGATGCTACGGTAATTCGCTGCGTAAACTCGGTTGGAATCAATATCAACACAGCGAGTAAACATTTACTAAGCTATGTGAGTGGAATAGGAGAGAAGCTGGCCGAAAATATCGTTCAATATCGTTCTGAAAACGGTCCGTTTGAGGACAGAAAACAGCTTAAAAAAGTGCCTCGCTTAGGCGATAAAGCGTATCAGCAAGGAGCAGCTTTTATTAGAATTTCTAATGCTAAAAATCCGTTGGACAATTCTGCTGTGCATCCGGAAGCTTATTCTGTAGTGGAGAAAATGGCAAAAGATTTAAAACTTTCGGTAAACGACTTAATTGGCAACAAAGAGAAAACAGTGCTTATTAAAGCTGAAAACTATATCACACCTGAAATTGGTTTGCTTACCCTAAAAGATATCATAAAAGAGCTTGAAAAGCCTGGATTAGACCCAAGAAAGTCAGCTAAGGTTTTTGAATTTGATGCCAACGTAAAATCGATCAAAGATTTAAGAACCGGAATGATTTTACCTGGAATTGTGAATAACATTACCAATTTTGGCTGTTTTGTGGATATTGGAATCAAGGAAAGCGGATTGGTTCATATTTCCCAATTGAAAGCCGGTTTTGTGAGTGATGTAAATGAAGTGGTAAAATTGCATCAGCACGTTGATGTAAAAGTCACTGAGGTTGATGAGGATAGAAAAAGGATTCAATTGACGATGGTATTGTAAAATTCTAAATAAAAACTCCCAAATTACAATGTAGTTTGGGAGTTTCAATTTTAAGATTATTTCAAAACCACTTTTTTGGTAATACTTTTAAAATCATCATTAGAAATCTTTATAAAATAAAGTCCTGAAGCCTGATTGGATAAATTTATTTCAGTTGTTTCTGAAGTTGTTTTTTGCTGTTGAATAATGCTTCCGGAAGGAGAAATCACAGAAATAATTGATTGTATGGGTGCCTTTACCGTAAATCGATCAGAGCTTGGATTTGGATAAAGCGTCACTGTTGAGTTTTCAATATCAAAATCATTATTAGATAAAGTCGCAGTTGGAGGCAGGTAAAAATTCCCGGTTAATAAAAACAGGTATAATGTTTTTAAGGTTTGGTTAAAATAACTTGTAGGTTCTCCCAGACTATTCAGATCATTATAAGAAGCATCCAAATGGGCCTGATTTTCTCCCGCCATTGCTGCACAGGCAAATGCGCCTACAAAAGTGGCATTGTGCCATTGCCCGCTCAAAGATCCGTTTTGATTATAACCGTCTTTAATATTGGCAGATCCGCCTAAATTAACGCGAACAAAATCTGATGATTTTTTAGAATACGTTTTTGCATCAGCATTTCCATACCAGGCATAATCTACAGCAATACGCCAAGGGGTTCTGGCAGCGTCAAAAGAATACGTTTTTCCACCCTGATTATATCCGCCGGCTTGAGGTGAATAGGCACCGGAAGCCATACACCAGTCAGAAACCAAACCTCCAACAGCATTGTTTACAGTCAGATTATTGTTTATTATTGTGTAGGACTTTGCTGCCACCTGGTTCCAGAAAGTGGCATCATTGCTAAAAGCGCCATAAGCCCTGTAATAGGCAGGAGAAAAATAAGAAGGATTGGTAATCTGGCTTCCGCCGAATTGATCTCCGGGTTTTAGCACAAATGTGTTGGCTTCCACTTCATGATTTTTGATAGCTGTAATTAATGCTGTAGCATCATTTTTATAATGGATTGTACCAGTACTTTTCCACTGATAATCGGCAACGATAAGCGCAAATGCAGCATCTAATTCGGCATCAGTGGCACCATTGAAGCCATCAGTTCCGGAACATCCGTTGATTTTCCAGTTCATGACACCATTCACATTCACATTATCCTTATAATAAAGCCAAAGACCATCAAATAAAGTTTTATCTGCAGCATAAACCGCCAGTAACATTCCATAACCAATTCCTTCAGAAACTGTTTTTGAGGGGTCATCAAATTTTATTCTTTTACGGTCGTTGGAACAGTTTTCAACAAAATTGGTTTTCCAGGTGTTGTAATTGTCCAAAGCATGTTGGCTGTTTTTTGAAGTAGCCATTAAACCATTATCAAATACTTTATTGGCGGGAAAAGGTTGTTGTGTTTGCGAGTAGTTCACGGTTGATAGGAAGATACTCACCAAAAGAAATAGGTTTTTCATGTTTATATAAATTTAGGGAGGATAAAAGTAAGATTTTTTATATAAACAAAAAAGTCCCAAATCACAATCATATAATTGTAATTTGGGACTTTCTATAGAGTAATTCTTTTATTTAATTTCTTCCTCTTCTTTTTTTACAGATGGCTGAGCATTATCGTCTTTAGCTGCATTTTTAAATTCTTTAATTCCACTCCCTAATCCTTTCATCAATTCAGGAATTTTCTTACCTCCAAAAAGTAATAAAACAACTGCTAAAATAATAAGGATTTCTGTTACGCCAAATCTTCCCATGATAGTAAAATTAATGCCGAAGCAATTTATATAAAATTTTGTTGCAAATGTATATAGAATATACGAAGAAGTATAGTTTTTGGATTAAAAAATTTCTTAAAGAGTACGTTAAATATTTTATAAATCATTAAATTAATAGATTTGTAAAATTCCTCCGGACAACTTCAATACGATTAATTACTATATTTGCTTGTATAAATAACCGCAATGGCGAAGAAAAAGAAAAAGAATCTCCGAAAAAAATTATTCATTAAAAACCGTTTGGTAATTTTGAATGAAAATACTTTTGAAGAAATTTTTTCATTCAGGCTTACGCTGATGAATGTTTTTGTAACACTTACTTTAGGAACTATATTTCTAATTTTGGTCACCACTTTTATAATTGCTTTCACTCCTTTACGCGAATTTATTCCGGGTTATTCTTCTTCACAACTGAAAAAAAATGCTACTGAATTGGCCATAAAATCGGACTCATTAGAAACGGCCTTAAAAAAAAATGAAGCGTATATAAAAGGAATTCAGAAGGTATTAAAAGGCGAATTGGAATATGCTAAATTCAATAAAGATTCTATATTGGCCGAATCAGAAGAGCCTGAAGATGTGGATATGAAAGCATCTGAAGAAGAGATAAGGTTAAGGGAAGAAGTGGCAAAAATTGAAAAAGAATCCAAAAGTGACCAGAAAAGTAAAAATAAAAGTGGCAAAAAATAACACCTCTAAAAATGTCTATTAAATCGATAGCGGCAAAAATATTTGCCCGTAAAATATACAATCAAACCCTTACCTGGTCGCATAAGCCGGTTGAAACGCAACAAAAAGTTTTTAAAAGTCTGATTGAAAATGCCAAAGAAACTAAGTTTGGAAAAGATCATCGTTTTAATGAAATAAAGACGACTGATGATTTCCAAAAAAGTGTTCCTGTCCGGGATTATGAAGATCTGAAATTGTATATAGATAAAGTCAAATTAGGGGAGGAAAATATCCTGTGGAAAGGAAAACCGCTCTATTTTGCCAAAACATCGGGTACAACGTCCGGGGCAAAATATATTCCGCTTACCAAAGAATCAATGCCAACTCATATTAATGCTTCAAGAAATGCTATTCTTCATTATATTCATGAAACCGGAAATGCTGATTTTGTAGATGGTAAAATGATTTTTTTGCAGGGAAGTCCAATTTTAACTGAAAAGTACGGAATCAAATTTGGAAGACTTTCGGGCATTGCAGCGCATTTTGTTCCCAAATATTTACAAAAAAACAGAATGCCTTCCTGGGAAACCAATTGTATTGAAGACTGGGATACCAAAGTAAATGCTATTGTTGAGGAAACGATCAGTCAGAATATGGCGGTAATATCAGGAATTCCATCCTGGGTACAAATGTATTTTGAGCGTTTGCAGGAAAAAAGCGGTGGAAAAAAAATAAGTGAAATTTTCAGAAATTTTAATTTGTTTATTTACGGTGGCGTTAATTACGAACCCTATCGTGCCAAGTTTGAAAAAATGATAGGCAAAAAAGTAGACAGTATTGAGTTGTTTCCAGCTTCTGAAGGTTTTTTTGCCTATCAGGATTCCCAAAAAGAAAAAGGAATGCTCTTGTTGCTGAATTCCGGAATTTTTTACGAATTCATTAAAGCGGATGAATTTTTTATTGAAAATCCAAAAAGATACACCATTGGAGAAGTTGAGGTTGGTGTAAATTATGCTTTGATTGTTTCTACCAATGCCGGACTCTGGGGTTATAATATTGGCGATACGGTTCAGTTTACTTCTTTGTTTCCGCATCGTGTAATAGTTTCCGGTCGCATTAAACATTATATTTCGGCTTTTGGAGAACATGTCATTGCCAGTGAAGTTGAAAATGCCATGAAAGAAGCCACAGCCGGAACCAATATTGTAATCAACGAATTTACCGTTGCACCGCAAATTAATCCATCAGGCGGACTGCCTTATCATGAATGGCTGGTAGAATTCGAAAATGAGCCTGAAAACATTGAGGTTTTTGCAGAAGCAATTGATGATTCAATGCGAAAGCAAAACATTTATTATGATGACCTGATAACCGGAAATGTTTTAAGAAAAGTAGTTGTATCCAAAGTTTCCAGAAATGGATTTCAGGATTACATGAAATCACAGGGAAAATTAGGCGGGCAGAATAAACTTCCGAGATTATCGAATAACAGGGATATTGCGGATAATTTAAAGTAAAACAGAATGAATTCAAAAGCTAAAGTAAAATATTTAGCAATATATTTATTGTTAAATGTTCTTGGTATTTTACTGGCTTTTCAATTTTGGTGGACTGATTCATTGACTCTTTCAAAATTAAATAGGGTTACTTTTATACTTTTACTTTCTGTAGGAATCTGTTGGATTGGTATTCTTTTTTTAAGTATATTGATAAGCAGGTGTTTTATTGTAAAACTTGCAAAGATTGATTTTATTTCACCAATAGATTTAATTAGCAATAATTATTTTCTATCTGAAATTGGTTTACAGAAAGCTAAGAAACTTAAAAGAACAATAACTTTGACAGGGTTTTCAATTCTCTTTTTAACAATTCTATCTTTTAGAATTTTGATGAAGATTTATGAAAATAATGAACTAAAAAAACACAGTGTTCTTGAGAATGTTGTTGTAAAAAAAATAAATTATGATATTAAAAAAAACAGTTATGTTTTTATAGAGTATAAACAGAAACAACATAACACTAACCTTCGATTAGATTATTTAAAATTGAATGATACTATTCTAATTATATATTCAAAAAAAAATCCAAAAATAATAAAAACATATAACGAATATTTGAAGAGCGTAAAAGAGCAATTCTAATAATTTGTTAATACTGATTAACTTGAAATTAAAAATATAATTTTATTTTCGTTTTAATTAAATTCCCAAAATTATCTTCTAAACACAGAAGATTTTAAAATAAAAAACATGAAAGAAACCAAACATATATCAAGATCAAGAGCACAGGAATCATCAGCAGCTATCGAAAAAATGTATATCACTATGCGTCACTTATTCAACCGTGGTTTTTACAAGCCAATGGGAGTTTCAGGTGATAGTTTACGTGAATCATTACTGGCTTTACGTCCTGAAATTTATGGCAACATAGCGGAGGAAAAAGTCGAACTTAACGGACTTTTGTATGTCATAGAACGTCTCCCAATCGGAATTGAGCAATGCCGTTTCATCAATTTAACGTCCGATGAAGGATATTCAAAATCACATTTTCAGGCCATAGTTCCTCCAAAAAGAAGGAGAAACTGTTACCGTATCGACGAAGAACAAATGAATGTTGAAATTACTCGTGGACGTTCCGATATTTATGATATTTTGACGCATTTAACTTTTATTTTTATCGAATCACATAAAATAAAAAATAGGATTTTACTGGATGATGCCGGTGAAGTTTCGCGCGATTGGCTGAAACTGGAGCAAGCCGTAACGCAAACCAAAAAATTGTCGCAGATAGAAAAAGAAAAAGCGATTTCGCACGTAGCCAATATTCTGGCCAGAACCTTTGAGGAAGTTTTGGATATTTATGATGCATTTGGTTCAGAAAATGCTCCGGATCGTTTCCTGCATGTAATTTACTGGCTGGGAAAACTGGCTCTAGAGGAAATGATTGACAACAATAAAAGGACGATTACTTTTAGCCCTGTTTTAAGAGAACGTCTTGGCCATCACATACATGGGGAAATCTGGGCAACCAATATCAAGGAAGTTCTAAAGGAAAAAAATCTTTTAAAAAGACCCCTTCATATCATTAGCGCCAATATGCACAGTGTAATGAATTCTATTTTTGCTACTCCATTGCTGAAACCAAAATTCAAGGATAAAACGGATTTCTTTATTTATGAGGAATTGAGCAAATCAGCTGCAAAGGAAACCAGAGATATTGTAGAAGAACTGGCCTCAAAAAACGGAATGATCTCATTGCCGGATACATCAGGAACCAATATTGATGTGCAGATTTTTGATACCGCTAAAATTGACTGGACTAAAACGGCTTTTCCAAAAACGAAACTTGACGAAGAAAAACCGGTGCTGATTGTAATGGATTATGCTTTTGGAGAACAGGCATATGAAACGATTGATGAGCTTTTGAAACCCTATAAAAAAGAAACTTTACTAAATGTAAAATCGGTTTCGATAATGGGAAAAGCAGGGATTCTGGAAGGAGGAAAAGGAGACATCATGATTCCGACAGCCCATATAAACGAAGGTACAGCCGATAATTATTTTTTCGAAAATGAACTGACAGGTGCCATGTTTGAAGGAAACGATATTGCCATTTTTGAAGGAGCCATGGTTACCGTTTTAGGAACTTCGCTGCAGAACAGGGAATTGCTTAAGTTTTTCCATGATTCCACCTGGGGTGTGATTGGTCTGGAGATGGAGGGCTCTTATTACCAAAAAGCCATACAATCCGCATCTAAAATCAGAAAAAGCGTGCCGCACGATATCAAGGTAAGGTATGCCTATTACGCTTCGGATAATCCACTTGAAACCGGAAGTACACTGGCTTCAGGAGGTTTAGGATCAACAGGGGTTAAACCCACTTACCTGATAACGATTAAGATTCTAGAACAAATTTTAAATGTAAAATAAAAAGACCCGTAACAAATTTTAATTGAAATCTGAAAAAAAGATAAATGTTAAATTGATTTTATAAATTTGAAAAAAGTAAATTTGCTCCTGTAAACCATTACTATGAAAAGAATACTTATTACCGGAGCTGCTGGATTTTTAGGATCACATTTGTGTGACAGGTTTATCAAAGAGGGTTATTTTGTCATTGGCATGGATAATCTCATTACGGGAGATCTTAAAAATATTGAACATTTATTTAAATTAGAACATTTTGAATTTTATCATCACGACATTACAACGTTTGTGCATGTTCCGGGTGATTTAGATTATATTCTGCATTTTGCTTCGCCTGCCAGCCCAATTGATTATCTAAAAATTCCTATTCAGACTTTAAAAGTAGGTTCATTAGGAACACATAATTTATTAGGCTTGGCTAGAGTTAAAAAGGCAAGAATTTTAATTGCTTCGACTTCTGAAGTTTATGGAGATCCACTCGTTCATCCGCAAACCGAGGAATATTATGGTAATGTAAATACCATTGGGCCACGCGGAGTTTATGACGAAGCAAAACGTTTTCAGGAATCCATAACAATGGCATATCATACTTTTCACGGTGTAGAAACCAGAATTGTACGTATTTTTAATACTTATGGACCAAGAATGCGCCTTAATGACGGACGTGTAATTCCGGCTTTTATAGGACAGGCACTTCGTGGCGAAGATTTAACCATTTTTGGTGACGGCATGCAAACCCGTTCTTTTTGTTATGTTGATGATCAGGTTGAAGGAATTTACAGACTATTGCATTCTGATTATGTATATCCTGTAAACATTGGAAATCCGGATGAAATTACCATTAAGGATTTTGCAGAGGAAATCATAAAATTAACAGGAACCAATCAAAAAGTAGTCTACCATCCATTACCCATAAATGATCCTTTACAGCGTCAGCCTGACACTACAAAAGCCAAAGAGCTATTAGGATGGGAAGCCAAAGTAAACCGTTCTGAAGGAATGAAAATTACGTATGATTATTTCAGATCGCTTTCAAAAGAAGAACTTTCAAAAGAAGAGCATAAGGATTTTTCAAATTACATAAAATAATGCGAACTAAAACAGGAAGATATTCAGGTTATATTCGTCCTTTTTCTTATTTGATCGATTTAATAATCATCAATTTTTTTGCGGTTTTAATAGCAGATTTTCCAATTCAAAAAATTTTATTTTCAGCAGTATTAAATTTTGGATGGATAGCAATCGCCTTGCATTTAGGATTTTACGAAGTTTATCGGTTTTCAAAAGTAATATCGATTTTAAACTGCAGTTTAAAACAAGCCAGTATGTTTGGTATTGTTTTTTTTGCTTTGGCTTTTTTTTATACAGATGAAACGAGCTTTAAAAGGCTGATCATTTTTCTTTTTATATCATTCAATTTTATATTGTTTATTAAATTTTCTATTTTCTTCTTTCTGCAAAAGTATCGGGTTATTTTTGGAGGAAATCATAGAAAAGTGATATTGATTGGAAACACCAAAAGCATTTCGCCTTTGAGGCACTTCTTTACAGAAAATCTGGATTATGGTTATGAATTGATACATTCGTTTGAAGCAGAACAGTTGAAAACAGCTCAGATCGAGGAGATGTTTAATTTTGTAATAAATAATAATATTGATGAAATATATTGTTCCATTACAGGTTTATCAGAAAACAAAATGAATGAAATTATAGATTTTGCGGATATAAATCTGAAGACCTTAAAATTTATTCCAGATGGAAATCAAATATTTTTTAGAAATTTTATCCTGCAGTACTATGATTATATTCCGGTTATAGCACTGAGAAACATTCGGCTGGATGAAAATTTATATAAAATGGCCAAACGTGGTTTTGATATTATATTTTCACTCATCATCATTTTTGGAATACTTTCCTGGGTAATTCCGATTTTGGGAATTTTAATAAAATTAGAATCAAAAGGGACGGTTTTTTTTAATCAAAAACGAAATGGTCTTAATAACAAGGAGTTTAATTGTTATAAGTTCAGATCTATGGAAAAGAGCAAGGTAATGACAATGGATCAGGTTTCAAAAAATGATGCAAGAGTTACCAAAATCGGCAAAATAATCCGCAAAACCAGCATAGACGAATTGCCGCAATTTTTTAATGTTCTAATAGGGGATATGTCGGTTGTAGGTCCTAGACCGCATATGATAAGTTATAATCAGGAATATACGCTTAAGGTAAACAAATTTATGATGCGCCATTTTATAAAACCCGGGATTACCGGATTGGCACAGACAAGAGGCTTTAGAGGAGAAATAGAATCAGATTATGATATTATCAACCGTTTTAAGTACGATATTTTTTATCTTGAAAACTGGTCTATTTTATTAGATGTCAAAATTATCTTAACTACAATTTATAATATTATTACAGGAGATAAAAAAGCGTATTAAAAAGCGTGTTAAAAAGACTCTTTTTTAATAAGTTCTTTCATTTGATTGTTCAGATTAAAATGAATTTTGGCATGATCAAAAATAGCTTTTTTCATAAGCTGAATTCCTTCTTTTCCTTTTTTATCTATTTCAATTAAAGTCTGGTTTAAAGTTGCAAAATCTTCCACAGGTGCAATCCAGCCCAAATTGTTTTCCTTAACGATGGTTTCGCCTTCACCTCCTCCAAAATAAAGAATAGGAAATCCCAAGGCACTATATTCAAATATTTTTGAAGGAACTGAGCCATAAATTCTTGTTTTTAAAGGAACCAGTGCAACATCAAAAGTTTTGAGCTTTTCATGTAATGCATTTCTTTCCAGCATGCCGTGAAAGAATATTTTTTTGTCTGCGTTTTCTGCCAGAAACAATTCGATTTGGTTTTTTTCAGCTCCGTCGCCAAAAATGTGCAGTTCGATGTTGAGGTTTTCAAGTTTTAATTGTTGAATTAATTCAAAAATTCCCTGGGCAACGCCTAATAACCCGGCATAAAATAATTTAATTGTATCATTTTTATCCTGTACAAATTCTAAATTTTCATCAAAATGATCAGGGTAATTTCGATATAAAAAACACTTCTTATTCGGAAAAAGAGAATGAATATGGCTAATAATTTCTTCTGACTGACCAAAGATTAGTGTTGCATTTTTGTAAATAAAACGTTCAAAAAAAAGGGCCATTTTATGAGACATACTGTTGGACTTCATTACTTTGAGTTCAATAGCGGCGATTGGCCATAAGTCCGAAACGTTCAGAATTATTTTTTTTCGCTTAAGCGAAAGGATAAAAACGGAAATAAACGACAGTAATAATGGAGGTGACTGAACGATTACTTTATCCGGAGTTTTTTTAAATACTAAATGAAAGAATAATGACATTGAAAAAGAGAGTGTAGAAAATATCCTTTTCAAAATCATATGACTGTTGCTTGGATAAATCCAAAGTCGTTTTACAGTAACATTTTGTATTTTTTCAGTAACGGAAAAACGACCTTTATATTCAGGGAATAACTCTCCTTTTGGATAATTTGGCAACGGACAAATAACAGTTACCAAATAGTTATTCTGATTTAATTTTAGCGCTAATTGTTCTATTCTGTTTGCTGCAGCACCTTTTTCAGGAGGATAATAATTGGATATAATTAAAATTTTGTCCATTATTTTTTATCAAGTAAAATTGAAATTATTCTTTCTGAAGCTTTTCCATCCCAAAGTTCCGGTATTCCTGATTTTCTTTTTCCGTTTTCCAAAAAGGAATCAAATGTTTTTTTCAGGTTTAGAAATGAAGTTCCCACAATTGTATTAGTACCAATAGTTTCTGTTTCAGGTCTTTCTGTATTATCCCGCATGGTAAAACACGGAATTCCAAGAACCGTTGTTTCTTCAGATATTCCACCGCTATCTGTAATAACGGCAAAGCTATTTTTAATTAGAAACATAAAGTTTAAGTAACTCTGGGGAGAAACAAAAAGGATATTTTTAAATTCAATTTTGCTTTCGCTTAAAATTGACTGAGTTCTGGGGTGAATTGGAAAAATTATTTTTTTGTCATTGACTAAATTATCGATTCCCTGAAGAAGTTCTACAAGCGATGAAACTTCATCAACATTTGCAGGACGATGTAACGTTAGAACAATATAATTTTTTTCGGTTAATTGATGCTCGTTCCAAAAATCCGGAGCTGAAATCCTGTTGATGTTTTGATACAAAGTGTCAATCATAACATTACCCACAAAATGAACATTTTCAGGATCTGAACCTAATTTCAATAAATTTTCAGAAGCGGATGTTGAGGTAGTAAAAAAATAATCCGTAATGCTGTCAGTCAGCATTCTGTTAATTTCTTCCGGCATAGTTAAATCACCGGAACGAATTCCAGCTTCTACATGCGCTACTTTTGTGTTGCATTTTTTTGCCACAATAGAACAGGCCATAGTCGAATTGACATCACCTACGACCAAAACCAGATCACAAGGATTTTGATTTAATTCTTTTTCAAAAGCAATCATAATGGCTGCAGTCTGTTCGGCCTGAGAACCGCTTTTTACTTCTAAATTTACATTGGGTTTAGGAATATTCAATTCTTCAAAAAAAGTATCACTTAGATTTTTATCATAATGCTGACCGGTATGCACCAAACGAAATGAAACATTGAAACCCTCATTTTGCTTGCTCTTTACAGCATTTATGATGGGCGCTATTTTTATAAAATTGGGTCTTGCACCGGCGATTATGGTAATTTTCATAAATTGAATCTAAAAAACTTCTTCTCACAAAAGTAAAGTTTAAATTGGAATCTGGATAGTTTGAGATAATTTCTTCAAACTTTAAATCTGATTTTGAAGAAGAACAACCTTGTATTCACATTTTATGACTGGAAGGGCGAGAATTATTTTTTATATCCAATTTTCACCCTTTCGCTTTCATTTTCTTTTTTCTCTGTTAATTCATCCAAATAAGAAAAAACCAATTCTATATTTTTATCGTGATTCTCTAATTTCTTTTGAATCTGCAGAATGTCAACTTTAATTTCTGTTGTATCCAGAAGCATTTGTCTCACTTTTGTAAAAATTCGCATGATTTGAATATTGGTTTGAATTGCCTTGTCAGTTTTCAGAATACTTGATAGCATCAAAATTCCATGTTCAGTAAACGCAAAAGGTAATGTTCTGCTTCCGCCCCAACTTGAAGTCGCAATTTGCGACTTCAAGTTTTTAAATTCACTTTCAGTTAGTTGAAACATAAAGTCTTCTGGAAATCGAGATAAATTCCTTTTTACTTGCTCATTCAATCTTTTTGTTTCTACATCATAAAGCATTGATAAATCAGATGCTAACATGACCTTTTGATTGCGGATATAATATATTTTATTAGAAATAGTTTCTTCAGAAAGTAATGATTGATGACTCATAAGTTTTTAATTAAAAAAACAAATGTAAGATTTTATTTATACTAAATATAAGATTTAAATTGCTTTAATTTTCCACGATTGGTTCTTTCTAAAACCTTTTTTTGGATAAAATTGAAATTTAAACCGGGCTCTAGATACAAAGAAATGGCTCCTTCAATCTTCTGAATTTGTTCTGAATTTAATTCATTTTCAGCAACATATTCGATTTCAAAAGTATTTACTTTAGTTTGTTTGACGATAAATTCTTTGACATTTCCATCATCTTCTATTATGCTTTTTGTAACGTAGTAAAAAGTCAATCCGGGAGATTTTTTCCCACTTGGTAAAATCGCAACGTCATTGGTTCTACCAGTTAATTTCTTTAAAATTGGTTTCTGTGGTCTGCTTTTTTCATCTATAATTCCAATGTCGCCAATGTCATATCTAATAAAAGGATGAGCTTTATTAAATAATGAAGTAATTACAATTCGGCCTTCTTTTCCGTAAGGAAGAACCTGATTATTTTCATCTAAAATTTCTACAAAAAGAGTTTCAGCATTTATTTGCCATTCGCCTTCAGGATTTTCAAAAGCAATTAAATCTAATTCTGAAGCTCCGTATTCATTGATAACAGGAACACCAAATTGTTTTTCCAGCAATTTTTTATCCGATTCAAAAAGCATTTCCGAAGTGACTATACAGACTTTTAAACTCGGACAAATCTCTTTTAAGATAAGTTTTTTATTTTCTAAATATTTGGCAAATAAAACAATCGAACTGGTATAACCGTTGAGGTAATCGAATTTTTTGGTTCTGAATTTCTGCAGAAATTTTTCCAGTACTTCATCAGACAAATCAAAAACCGGAAACCGAAAACGATGTGTGAAAAAATCTTTCAGGCGTTCTTTGTAGTAGCCAATAAAATCCAAAGGAATTCCATAAAAACGTGCCTGATATGAATGGTTAAAATCAATCCCAAACCATCCAAAGCGCATAATATTGGAAGCCCACGTTAAGGCATGCGAATATTTATCTTTCGCAAAAACAAAAGGAGTACCACTGGATCCGGAGGTTTTGTTGAGGTAAATATTTTTCTTTGAATAACCGTTTGATAGTCTTTCTTGTAGTGGTTTTTGAAGATTTTGTTTATTCAGAATAGGAAGATCTTCCCAATTTTCAATAGTTTTATTTCCAATTAATTCCGTATAAAAAGGATTATTTTCTAAATGAAATTCCACAATTTCTTTTTTCTTTTTTTCTAGAAAGGAAGTATATTCTTCTTCAGAAAAATGGATAATTTGATCCAATTCGTATTTAGCTTTCTTTATTGGAAAACCATTTAATAAAAGCGAAATATCAAAAAGAGAAATCATTTGCAACACAATTTTCATCAAAAATAATATTATCCGATTACTAACACAGAAGAATCACGAACTTTTTAAGATTTAATTATTTTTTACGTACAAAAGCAATTATTTTTGCACCACAACTAAATACAACTATATCATGACAATTTTATTATTGGGATCAGGTGGAAGAGAACATGCTTTTGCGTGGAAAATGATTCAGAGCCCGCTTTGCGAAAAACTTTTTGTTGCACCGGGAAATGCAGGAACGGCTGGAATTGCGACAAACGTTGATATGTCTCCAACCGATTTTGATGCCATAAAAGCATTTGTACTAAAAGAAAATGTAAAAATGGTAGTCGTTGGGCCTGAAGATCCGTTGGTAAAAGGTATTTACGATTATTTTAAAAACGACGATAGTTTAAATCATATTCCGGTTATTGGACCATCAAAATTAGGTGCTCAATTAGAAGGAAGTAAGGAATTTGCTAAAGAATTCCTCATGAAACACAATATTCCAACAGCAGCTTATGATAGTTTTACTGCTGAAACAGTAGAAAAAGGATGTGATTTTTTAGAAACTTTACAACCGCCATACGTTTTAAAAGCAGATGGTTTAGCTGCCGGAAAAGGAGTTTTGATTATTCAGGATCTTGAAGAAGCTAAAACGGAATTAAGAAATATGCTGGTTCACCAAAAATTTGGTGCAGCAAGTTCAAAAGTAGTTATCGAAGAATTTTTGGACGGAATCGAATTAAGCTGTTTTGTTTTGACAGATGGAAAAAGCTATAAAATTCTGCCAACCGCCAAAGATTACAAAAGAATTGGAGAAGGTGATACAGGATTAAATACAGGCGGAATGGGAGCCGTTTCTCCGGTGTCTTACGTTGATGCAGTTTTGATGGAAAAAATTGAAACAAGAATCGTAAAACCAACAATTGAAGGTTTTCAAAAAGACGGAATCGAATATAAAGGATTTGTATTTATTGGTCTGATTAATGTAAAAAATGAGCCAATCGTTATCGAATACAATGTGAGAATGGGTGATCCGGAAACTGAAGTTGTGGTTCCGAGATTAGAATCAGATTTGGTTGAATTGTTTCAGGCAGTTGCTAATCAGAAATTAGATGAATTCGAATTAAAAATAGATCCAAGAAGCGCTACCACAATTATGGTGGTTTCAGGCGGTTATCCGGAAGATTTCGAAAAAGGAAAAGTAATTACAGGTTTAGAAAGTATTACCGATTCGATAGTTTTTCATGCAGGAACAAAATTAGATGGCGATAATGTCGTTAGTAATGGAGGACGTGTTTTGACAGTGACATCTTATGGAGACGATTTCCAACAAGCCATAAAAAAATCTTACCAAAACATAGATAAACTAAATTTTGATAAGATGTATTTTAGAAAAGATATTGGCTTTGATTTAATCTAAAAAAATTTCTAACCCTTTAACTAGGGTTAGTTTTTTTATTTAAAAAAAGAGTGAGCCGTTGTATCCTGATTTTCTGTTCCGGCTGCATCAAAAATGCGTAATTGTTTGATCCAGTAAACGATTGCACATGCACAGATGATCATAAAAATCCAGTTAATTGTGTTAGCGCCAAACCACGTAAGAAGTTCAAGCTCGCGTAACCAGTCAAGTGGCTTAAATAAAAAATCAACAAAAAGTGATTGTATTCCTTCGAAAAAAGCTTTCATAATTTATAAAATTATATGTTATTATTGTTTTAACACGTTGAAGGTATAATTCAGATAGAGAATCTTTTTTCAACTTGTTAGGTTTTCCTTTTTAAACAAGTATTATATTTACAGTCACAAAAGTATAAAATATCCTTATGATAACAAGTGTTTTTAAAAAATCTACGCCATTAAATTATTCTTTGGTCGTAATTTTAATACTGGTTTTCTTTTTTCTGTTCCAAATTCAGGACTCTTCCTGGCTAACTTCTTATTTTTTGGCGTTCCGGAAGATAAGTTTACTGTGTTTTATTTTGGCCTCTTTTTTCCTTGTAAATTTTATAGTTAAGAAAAACGGACTCAGTAAAGACAACGGTTATCCGATATTTTTCTATTTATTGTTTATACTATTCTTTCCTGGAATATTTAATAATCTAAATGTATTATACGCTAACTTTTTTGTATTGCTGGCCATTCGAAGGTTAATTTCGTTACAGTCATTAAAAGCATCCAAAGAAAAAATATTTGATGCCTCCTTCTGGATTTTGATTGCTGCCTTATTTCAATTCTGGAGCATCCTATTCATCATATTGGTTTATATATCGATCATTTTTCACGTTTCCAGAGATTACAGAAATTGGGTTTTGCCTTTTATTGCCCTTTTAGGAGTTGCATCCTTATTTTTGATGCTATCGCTGATTTTCAAATTTGATGCTGTAACTTTTATTCAGGATCGAGCTGTTATTGATTTTAGGATAGACTATTTTAAGGATAATTACGAAAACGGAGCATTGTCAATATATGTTGCAGTAGCACTGTTTTTCGTTGTTTCTATGTTAATGACTTTGTCAAACAGACCTCAGATAGTACATATATCGTATAAAAAAATAGTCGCTTACTTTTTTATAGCGGCTGTTGTTTATATTATTTCACCTGATAAAAGTAATGATTTGTTACTGTTTAGCATTGTTCCGCTGACCATGATGGCAGCGAGTCATGTAGAATATATGCAGCAAAAGCTAAATAACGAAATTGTATTTTATGTACTTATCGCATGTAGTTTATTTACTTTTTTTTCCCAGTTATAATTTACTTCCGTAAGCAAGATCGCCTGCATCACCAAGACCGGGTACAATATAGTTTTTCCCGTTTAATTTTTCATCCAGAGAAGCCACCCACAAATGACAGTTTTCAGGAAGATTCTTTTCCAGAAATGCGATTCCTTCCGGAGCTGCAATAACCACAACAATATGAATTTCATTGGGAGTTGCATTCTGAATTAATTTTTCATGAACTGCGACAATAGACTGTCCGGTCGCGAGCATGGGATCAAGTAGTAAAAGCGTTTTATTGTTTAAATTGGAAACAGCCTGATATTCGACCAGGATTTCAAATTCATCATCATTATTCGGATGATGCCTTGAGGCCGAAACAAAACTATTTTCTGCATGGTCAAAATAATTTAGAAAACCATTGTGAAGCGGTAATCCGGCTCTTAATATTGAACATAAAACCAAATCATCCGCTATTTCGGTCGTTTTTTTAATACCAAGAGGTGTTTCGATTTCGACATTTTTATAAGATAAATTTTTGCTGAGTTCGTACGCCATAATTTCACCAATCCGCTCTATATTTCTTCGAAAGCGCATACTGTCGTTCTGAACATTTATATTTCTGATTTGACCTAAAAAGTGGTTTAATACGCTATTATTTTCAGAGATATAATGAATTTTCATAATGAAATTTTAGAATTATTAGGAAATGGGAATTTTATAAAGGAAAAACCGGATAATTTTTCTCACTATAAAAGTATAAAAAGTATCTTTGTATCTCTAAAAAATAAACACATGTTTTCAAAATTAGCCTATTCAGTTTTTGAACAAAGTATCCATGATTATCATCAATTTGATAACGTTGATCAGCCTGTACACAATCCTTATCCAAAAGATAAATTCGAACATCTGCTATATTTGAAAAACTGGATTGATACCGTTCAATGGCATTTTGAAGATATCATCCGTGATCCGCAAATTGATCCTGTAGCAGCGCTAACCTTAAAAAGAAGAATCGATGCTTCTAATCAGGAACGTACGGATATGGTAGAATATATCGACAGTTATTTTTTGCAAAAATACAGTGATGTACAGCCAAAAAACGGAGCAAAAATCAATTCTGAGAGTCCTGCATGGGCTTTTGACAGATTGTCTATTCTAGCCCTGAAGATTTTTCATATGCAGGAAGAAGCCAATCGTACTGAAGCGTCCCAGGAACACAGAGACAAATGTCAGGAAAAATTAAATATCCTTTTAGAACAAAGAAGTGATTTATCAACTGCAATTGATGATTTACTTGCGGATATTGAAAGTGGAGAAAAATTCATGAAAGTGTACAAACAAATGAAAATGTACAACGACGATGAACTGAATCCTGTCTTATATCAAAACAAAAAATAATTGGCACAATTGTCCAATAAAATCAATCATATAGCCGTCATGAGACTATCCGCAATGGGAGATGTCGCCATGACGGTTCCTGTTTTACGCGCTTTTGTAAAACAATATCCAGAGGTTAAAATCACCGTAATCTCGCGTCCGTTTTTTAAACCTTTTTTTGAAGGAATTCAGAATCTGGAGTTTTTTGCTTTTGATGAAAAAGAAAGACATAAGGGTTTTCCAGGACTTTTACGATTATACAAAGACATTAAAAAGCTTGAAATTGATGCGTTTGCAGATCTTCATAATGTTTTGAGATCAAAGATTGTGAGTTTGCTTTTCGCTTTAAGCGGAAAAAAAAGGGCCACTGTTGATAAGGGAAGAACGGGCAAAAAAGAATTGACAAGAGCCGAAAATAAAATTTTTAAACAATTGCCCACCATGTTCGAACGACATGCGAAGGTGTTTGAAGAACTTGGGTTTCCAGTAGATTTATCAAATCCTGAGTTTCCGGAAAAAGCAAATTTGGATTCTGATGTATTGGAAATTATTGGAAATCAAAATCAAAAATTAATCGGAATTGCGCCTTTTGCACAGTATAATTCTAAGGTTTATCCTTTGGATTTAATGACTGAAGTGATTTTAGCTTTGGCAGAAAATCCAAACAATAAAATATTGCTTTTTGGAGGCGGAAAAAAAGAAATCCAAATATTGGATTCGCTTTCAAAACCATTTAATAACGTAATTAACATGGCTGGAAAGATTAAATTTCAGCAGGAATTACAATTGATTAGCAATCTCGACGTAATGCTTTCTATGGATTCCGGCAACGCGCACATTGCTGCCATGTTGGGTGTAGAAGTGGTTACGCTTTGGGGTGCCACACATCCTTTTTCGGGCTTTGCACCCTTCAATCAATCCTCTCAAAATTGTTTGATTTCTGATAGGAATTTGTTTCCTAAATTACCTACTTCTGTATATGGTAATAAAATTGTTGAAGGATATGAAGATGTTATGAGAACGATTACAGCAGATTCTGTTGTAAAAGTTCTAAATAATCTGCCTGAAACAATTTAGTCAAAACTTGATATTAGGCTCATTATTATTAGTTTTTTTTTGGAAGAATAATTTTATCAATTATTTAACAGATAGGTTTCTTGCAATAATGTAATTTCGACGGCTGTGAGTTAGGTCTTACAAATCAGAGTTAAATTCATGCTAATATAATCAGAAACTATTTATGCAAAAAATTACAATTGCAATTTTGTTCTTATTTTCTTTTTCATCCTTTTCTCAAAAAGCAAATCTTTCAGGAGTTTTAACCGATGGTGGCGAAAATACTCCCATTTATAATTCAGTTGTTGCTTTACTAACTCCCAAAGACTCTATTTTATACAAATTTACCCGATCCGATAAAGATGGTAAATTTAATATCAGGAATATAAAAGCAGGAAACTATATCCTGATGACCACCCATAGTCAATATGCCGATTATTTAGATTCCATAACTATTAATGATGGCGAAAATAATATAGGCACTATTTCATTGATAAGCAAAATGAAACTGTTGAAAGAAATAATAATAAAGACAGGTTCTATTAGGGTTAAAGGCGATACGACAAGTTACAGGGCCAGTGATTTTAAAGTGGATGCCAATGCCAATGTGGAAGAATTACTAAAAAAACTCCCGGGAATACAAGTAGATAAGAACGGTACCATAAAAGCAATGGGTGAAACAGTGGAAAAGGTACTCGTAGATGGTGAAGAATTTTTTGGAGATGATCCTGGAATGGCAGTAAAAAATTTACGGGCAGATGCAGTAAAAGAAGTACAGGTTTTTAATAAAAAAAGCGATCAGGCCGAGTTTACAGGTATAGACGATGGCGAAACCAAAAAAACGATCAACCTGAAATTAAAGGAGGATAAAAAGAAAGGTTATTTTGGAAAAATAGATGCGGCAAACCAGCCAGCAACAGATGGCGATTCCCGATATAATATCAATTCTATGTTTAGCAGTTTTAAGGGCAAAAGAAAACTCTCAGCCTTTTTATTAAACGGAAATACCGGTCAGGATGGTTTAAGCTGGCAAGACAGCGATAGATTTGGAGGTCGTGATGATGTGAGTATGAATATGGATGACGACGGAAATGTAAGTTATGAATGGACAGGTGGAAATACTGATGAAGAACCTAATGTTGACACTCAAAATGGTTTTATCAAAAACACGAATGCAGGATTGCAATACAGCAATAAGTGGAACCATAAGCAAACACTGAATCTGTCACCAAAATATAATAAGCAGATCTATACTAACAATAACAAAAGAAATACCCAAACTCAGGTAGGAGAAACTCAGTTAAACGAAAACACCTCTACAGTAAGTAATGTCAACAGAGGCAATTTTAAATTAAATGCGACTTACGATGTAAAATTAGATTCTGTAAATTCCATAAAATTTACAGCTAAAACTAATTTTTATGATACAGAGAGCGATGAATTTACAGACGGAGTTACTACCGGAAGTGATGGATTATTAAAAAACAAACAGCAAAAAACTTTTATTACAAATTCGGACAAGCAATCCTTGCAGGCAAATGTTTTGTTTAAACATAAATTTGCCAAACAGCGCCGTACATTTTCTGTAAACGGGAGCTGGAATACATTGAACACGAATTCAAATAATTTTTTAAAATCGTATAATGAAAGTTATAATGAAGGTGTTTTTTCTTTTAGGGATGATATTGACCAGAATAAAGTAGGAGAAAAAACTAATCAAAACCTGGCTGTAAACATTACTTATACTGAGCCTCTTAATAAAAGTTTTGCGTTACAATTTGGGTATCAAATTAATCATAACACCGGCAAGAGTAATTATTTGACTTATGATTATTCGGAAGATACAGGAAATTATGACGTGGTTGTAGAGTCCTTATCAAACCAGTTCAGGCAGACCATTACAACCAACAGGCCCAATATAAAACTGAGTTACAATTCCAAAAAAATAAATTATAGTTTTGGAAGTGGCTTCGGTTTTACATCTTTTGATTTGCAGGATCAAACATTAAATAAAGAATACAAACGTCATTACACTAACTTTTTCCCATCTGCAAATTTTTCTTATAAGTATAAAAGCAACAGCAACTTGCGTTTTACTTATCAAGGTGCAACCAAGCAGCCTACTATAGATCAATTACAGCCTTTAAGAAACAATCAGGATTTCTTTAATCAAATTTTAGGTAATCCGGATTTAAAGCAATCTTTTACCAATAGTATAAACATAATGCATAACAGTTACAGTATTTTGACAGAATCTCAGTTTTATCAAAATATTTCTCTTAGATCGACTTCCAATTTAATTTCTTACAACAAAGATATAGATCCGGAAAGTGCCAAAACAATTACAACTCCCATAAACACTAACGGTAATTTTTACGGTAATTTTTATTTTGGATATGGCTTTAAAGTAAAAAAAATAGATTTATACGTAAATCTTAATCCAACCCTTAATTACAACAGATCAGTACTTAGTATCAATAATATAATAAACAATTCCAATACTTTGAATTCCGGATTTGCTGTTTATTTAAGTAAGTTTAAAGAAAAGAAATACGAATTTAGTTTAAATAATTATTTTTCAAATAATAGAAACAGTACCTCTCAAAACGATGAAATAAAATCATTTAACACCAATAATTTGAGTTTAGATATAGGTATTTATTTTAGGGAAAAATGGAAATTATCCACAGACTACAATCTATATTCCCGTCAAAAAACGGTTGATTTTCAAACCAATCTTACCAACCAATTGTGGAACGCCAGACTGCAGCGTACCTTTAAAAATGACGAATTTACAGCTTACATTCTGGTAAGGGATATTTTGAATCAAAACATAGGAATCAGAAGATATGTTTATGAAAATATAATAGGAGAGGAACAAAATGACAGGCTGAAAAGATATGCGATGGTAGGCTTTACCTGGAATTTCAAAAACAAGGATATAACAGCAAACAAATAGTCAGTACCTATTTACAAACAGCAATACAAGCATTCTAAAATCAATTTAGCAATCTTTAAACATAAGGGATTGATAAAAATAATAATAACAAGATTATGAAATCACTACTTTTTTTTATAGCAGTATTAATTACAATCACATCAAGAGCACAGCAATTTATGGATAAAGCTGTAATTGAATATGAGGTAAATACCAATATTAAAAAAACAATGAGTAATGACAGTTGGGATGAGATGATGAAAGAGAACCTTTCTGATTTAAAAATTTCCTACTTTACCTATACTTTTGCAGAGAATAAGAGCATTTATAAATTTGATCGATGGAGTCCAAAAACAAAAATACCGAAACACCTAAAAGATGCTGATGAAGAAAACTCGTGGTATCTTGATTTTACAACAGGAAAAATCAACATGCAAAAGCAAATAGTAGGGACCAATTTTGTCATTGCAGACAGCATTCCAAAAATAGAATGGCAAATCACAAACGAACATAGGGAAATAGCAGGTTACAATTGCCGAAAAGCCGTAGGAAAAATTATGGATGAGGTGTATGTATTTGCTTTTTATACAGATGACATAACCATTTCGGGAGGTCCATGCTCAATAAATGGATTGCCGGGTATGATATTAGGACTTACAATTCCAAGATTATATACCTCATTTATAGCCACAAAAATAGATTTAGAAATCATCAACAAATCTGATATAAAGCCCATAACGGCAAAAAAAACTTATGACTTTAATGGGATAAAATTATTTTTTGAAGAAAAAACAAAAGATTGGTTCAGCTATGGAGAAGATAAAGAAGAAAATAAGAGACAGAAGAATATGTTCTTGTGGAATGCTTTTTTATAATTCTGAGAAAAGGATAAATAAAAACTAATTAATTTTTGTCTCCTCTTTTATAATAAGTTCTGATGAGATTTTTAAATTCATCAATTTTTCCATTGTTAAAACGATAAGAATAATTGTAACTTGTTTTTACAGCTTTTCCATTTAAAAAAGCAGGTTGATACACAGATGGAATATTTTTAATTATCTGCTCTAGTTCATTACAAATCGATGGGTTAGGAGCTGTTGCTTTTACGTTTATAATATTACCATTTGCATCTATTTGAAAATGACAACTAATTCGAATAATACCTGACAATTTAGTTTTATGCCGTATATTATTTTTAAAGTTCCCAACAACTATTTCTTTAATATTTTGATCTAAACAATCTTCTAACTCATCTGGATTTTTAGATTTTCCACAATTTTTATCAAATATTGGTGGAATAAAAACGGTGGGTTTATCTGTGCTTTTAATACTTTTTTTATCGAATCTTTTAACTATAATGGGGTATTTGTAAGATTCTAAAATGTTTGTAGATTTAATATTTAATTTTTCGAATGAATATTTTTTAAAGATTTCAACAAGTCTGTTATTAAGTTCTGGTAAATGCGAATTTGTTTTAATATTTATAGGGTTTCCATTTTTATTAAAATTAAAACTTAAATAAATATCTTGTTTTCCTGAAGGAAAAACAACTTTTGTAAGTTCTTCTGGGTTTAAATGGTTTTTAAAATGAATGGCTAATTCACTATTTGGATTTAATAAGGTATCGATTAATCTTAAATTTTCTTCTTTGTATTTTAAACTTTCTTCTTTGTATTTTTCATTATTAGTATCTATTTGAAGACTAACTGTTGTTTTGTAAGCAAAATATATTGGTTTACCATTACGAGATGCTGGAATCTTAACTTTTGGAAATAAGCCAACTACTCGATTTAATTCCTTTGTCAAACTATCTGTTGGTGCTTTGCAATCTATTTGTTCAATAATTCCTTGCTCATTAATTAAGAATTTGACCTCTAAATTTAGCGTTCCTAATTGTTTCGATTTCTTAATTTCAATAGGAGATATTGTATTCGCAACATGTTCTGAAATTTGTTTATTAAGACAATTGTATAGTTTATATTTGTCTTTGCATGATTCGCAATCTTTAACAATAGGAATTCTGTCATACACTACATGAGTACTGCAATTAATTACCATTTTATCACCTTCTGAAGAAAGTATTTGTAATACGTACGTATTAAGAGGGCTTTTTTCAGGAATATTCAAATCCTCAATATCATAATTCTTAAAAGCCTCCTGAATGGATTTATTTAATTCTGAATAAGACGAATTTACAATGATGTTTTTTATTTTATTTTGTTCGTCAAATCTAAAAGTTAAAGTGATAATTTTCGGGCTTTTTATATCATCACTAATCCTGTAAGTATCGTAGCCATTAATTAATTTGGAACTGATTTGTTTTTCAAAATATTTAGAGAGTTTATTTGTTTTATTAGGTTTTGCATAAAAAGCAAATTCTTCATATTTATCGTTAAAGGCTTTATAATCCGTTTGGGAGAAACAAATAGCAGAATATAAGCAGCATAATAAAAACAGAAAGGGTTTCATAGATAGATGAATAATTAAAGGGCTAAATGTATGAAATCACTTTGTAATTTATTGAAAATTAATAAATGAATTTGAAAAACAATGTAAAATCAAAAAAAATCCCAAAATCTAACTTTAAATTGGATTTTGGGATTTTACTATTTTGATTTTAACTTTTAGACATCGTCATAATCGATATAAATTGATTCTGAAGTTGGATGTGCCTGACAGGTTAATATTAATCCTGAAGCGATTTCCTTATCGGTTAAAATAGAATTTTTAGTCATTTCAGCACTTCCTGAAGTTACGCGAGCCAAACAGCTGCTGCAAATTCCGCCCTGGCATGAATAAGGAGCATCAATTCCTTGCTTAAGGGAAGCATCCAGAATAGTTTGTTTTTGAGACATTTCGAAAGTTACTTCATCGTCATCAACCAAAACTGTGATTTTAGTATGTCCCTCCAATGAGGTTTTTATTTCTTTTTCCTGAGAAGAAGAAGTGAAAAGTTCGAACTTGATAGCCGAATCTTTTACGTTTTTCTCTTTCAAAATTCCAGAAACAGTATTGATCATTTCTTCTGGACCGCATAAATAAAATTTGTCAAACTCCAATTCTTTGTGTTTGTTGTTTAAGACAAAATTCACAGCAGATTTATCAATTCTTCCAAACAAAGCATTTTCTGCTTTAGCCTGACTGTAAACATAATGCACGAAAAAACGACCTACATATTTCAGTTGTAAATCGTGTAATTCCTGATGAAAAATAGTGTCTTCAGGAGTTCTGTTTCCGTAAACAAGCACAAAAGAACTTTTTGGCTCGCTTTTCAAAACAGATTTAATGATTGAAAGTACAGGTGTAATTCCGCTTCCTGCAACAAAAGCGGCATAATTTTTTTGTCTTTCCACATCCGGCTCAAAAGTAAATTTTCCTTCCGGATGACCTACTTCCAAAACGTCTCCCGCTTTTAATTTGGTATTGGCGAATTGAGAAAACACTCCGTTTTTTACCCCTTTTACCGCAATTCGCAATTCGCCGCTTTCGGGAGAAGAGCAAATAGAATAGGCACGACGAATTTCCTGATTATCAAGGGTTAATTTTAAATTTATGTATTGTCCGGCTATAAATTTATAGTCAGGTTTAAGTTCTTCGGGAACATTAAAAAGAACAGAAACCGCATCAGCAGTTTCACGTTTTATCTCTTTAATTATAAGTTTTAAAAATGAAGGCATGTTATTGATATTTTATGCAAAAGTAGCAAACAGGGATTAAATGAAAGACACTAAATTATTTTTTTTAACTTTTTTTTGTAACGTTTTTCAACTTTTGATCTCTTACTATAAAACTGAAAACCAATAACCATGATTAAAAAATTTATTTATCTCGAATGGAAAGCTTTTACAAGATCTGCATCGTTTGGTACCAATCTGGCAATGAAAATTTTGATAGGTTTTTTAATGGCTTATTTTTCGATAATTTTTATCGGAATGGGAGTAGGAGCATTTTACATCCTTAAGAAAATGAACCTTGAGCCGTTAACCACAATCAATCAATTTTTGATTTATTATTTTTTGACAGACTTAGTGATTCGATTATTAATGCAGGCAATTCCGGTTCTGAATATTAAACCGCTGCTGGTTTTACCTTTCCAAAAACCAACTATTGTTCATTTTTCCTTAGGTAAAACTGCCTTGTCATTTTTTAATTGGGTTCATGCTCTTTTCTTTGTACCCTTTTCTATTGTTCTGGTAATAGAAGGATATGACATAATTGGAATTATTTTTTGGCATTTGGCCATTATGTCATTGATTTATATTAACAACTTTTTAAATATTATTTTAAGTAATATCGATAAATTATTTGTTGTTTTCATTGGATTGATTCTTGCTTTGGGAGCGGCACAATATTATAAGCTTTTTGACATTACAACTTTTACAACTCCGGTTTTTCAGTCATTTTACGAAACAAAAGGAATATTTTTAATTCCTGTTTTAGTATTATTCGGGTTATATGGCTTTACTTTTAAATTCTTTAAAAGCAATTTATTTTTAGACGCAGGACTTTCGAAAAAAGAAGATATTGCCAAAACAGAAAATCTCTCTTGGCTAAACCAGTTTGGAACTTTAGGAACATTTCTTAAAAACGACATCAAACTGATTAAAAGAAACAAGAGGTCAAAAACCACTATTTTTATGAGTGTGCTGTTTTTGTTCTACGGATTTATTTTCTTCGGGAATACACACCAACCGGAAATAATGCACATTTTTGCCGGTATATTTGTTTCAGGGGGTTTTTTATTTGTATTTGGTCAGTTTGTACCTAGTTGGGACAGTTCGTATTACCAACTAATGATGACACAAAACATTCCGTATCGCGGCTACATTACTGCAAAATGGTGGCTGATTGTTATTGCTACTTTTGTATCAACCATCCTGGCATCGTTTTACCTTTTTTATGGTTTGGAAATTTACCTGACTATTGTGGTCGGAGCAATTTACAATATCGGAGTCAACTCGCATCTCGTGCTTTTAGGAGGTGCTTTTACGAAAACACCAATTGATTTAAGCAACGCCGGCGGAGCTTTTGGAGATAAAAAGGCATTTAATGTAAGTGCTATGTTATTGACACTGCCAAAATTATTATTACCGTTATTATTGTACTGGATCGGAATTCATTTTGGAGACAAAACATTGGGGCTTGCCTTAGTTGCCGGAGCCGGAGCTTTAGGTTTTATATTTAGAAATAAAGTATTTTCAATTATCGAAAAAAGATATAAAATTGAAAAATACAGTACTATCAGCGCCTACAAACAAAAGAATTAGAAAATTAGATAATATATAGTATCTGATTGAAATCAAATATCAAAAATAAAGAATGGATTTTTTAATCTAAAATCAACAATCTAAAATCTAAAAATACAATGATACAAGTAAATCAACTTTCAAAAAAATATAACGAAACAACAGTTTTAAATATCAACAATCTTGAAATTCCAAAAGGACAAAGTTTTGGACTGGTAGGGAACAACGGAGCAGGAAAAACAACTTTTTTCAGCTTATTATTAGATTTGATTCAGCCAACAACCGGAAGTATTACAAGCAACGATATTCAGGTAAACACCAATGAAAACTGGAAATCATTTACAGGTTCTTTTTTAGATGAAAGTTTCCTGATCGGATATCTGACTCCGGAGGAATATTTTTATTTCATTGGAGATTTACGCCATCAGAATAAGGCAGATGTTGATACATTATTAGCTCAGCATGAAGAATTTTTTAATGGAGAAATTTTGAAAAACAAAAAATACCTGCGTGATTTATCTAAAGGGAATCAAAAGAAGGTTGGTATAATCGCCACACTTATTGGTAATCCAGAAGTTATTATCCTGGATGAACCTTTTGCCAATTTAGACCCGACAACGGTAAGCAGATTAAAGAAAATTATCAAGGAATTAGCCGAAAATCCAAATGTTACAGTGTTGGTTTCAAGCCACGATTTACAGCATACAGTTGAAGTTTGCGATCGTATTGTTGCCTTGAATAAAGGCGAAATTGTAAAAGATATTCAGACATCAAAAGAAACATTGCAGGAACTCGAAGCGTTTTTTGCTGTATAAGTTTTTATATTTTAAAAAAAGAGTATTTTTACAAGGTATTTATACTAAAAATCCTTTTTACAAGTTAAGGATAAAAACTCTTTCTCATTGAAAAACAATACTTTTAAATATAGTTTCACCTTTATATTCGTGTTTTTTTTGATAGCTTGTTCTACCAAAAAAAACACGTTTTTATCCAGAAATTCACATGCTTTAAGTACCAAATATAATATTTTATACAATGGGCAAATTGGATTAGATAAAGGATTGACAGCAATCAAAACAAATAACCAGGATAATTTCTGGAAAATGCTGCCAATTGAAAAAATGCAGATTGATGAAAATTTTTCATTAAAGGAAAAAACTAAAAACCCTGATTTTGAACTGGCAGAAACAAAAGCTACAAAAGCCATTCAGAAGCATTCGATGAATATTGGCGGAAGGGAAAAAAACACCCAGATGGATGAGGCGTATCTAATGCTTGGAAAAGCAAGATATTATGATCAGAGATTCATTCCTGCTTTAGACGCTTTTAATTACATTTTGTACAAATATCCGAATAGCAGTAATATTTACACCGCTAAAATTTGGCGTGAAAAAACCAATATGCGTTTAGGAAATGACGCTATTGTAGTAAAAAACATCAACCTCTTACTGAAAAAACAAGATTTGGATAAGCAGACTTTTTCTGATGCCAATGCCTTGTTGGCAGAAGCTTTTCTTAATCTTGAAGAAAAAGACAGTGCAGTTGTCAAGCTGAAGATAGCCGAAAATTTTACTAGAATTAATGAAGATAAAGCCCGTTATCGTTTCATTTTGGGACAAATGTATCAGGAAGCAGGCAAAAAAGACAGTGCAATTTATTACTACGATGGTGTCATAGACATGAATCGAAAAGCAGATCGTAAATATATGATGCATGCCTACGCTAAAAAGGCACAGCTGTTTGATTACGAAAATGGTAATCATGAGTTATTTCTGGAAACATACAACAAGCTTGTTGAAGATCGTGAAAACAGACCTTATTATGACTTCCTTTTTTATGAGATGGGGGTGTATTTTGAAAAAAACAAGGATCAGAAAGCAGCACTGGAATTTTATAATTATTCTTTGAAAAGAAAATCCACAGATTCTTATCTTGTAGCATCGACTTATCGAAATATTGGTAATATGTATTTTAAAAATACAGATTATACTATGGCTGCCAAATATTATGACAGTACTTTGGTCAAGCTGGATCCTAAAACCAGAGAGTTTGCGTACATAGAAAAAAACAGAAAAAACCTCGATAACGTTATCAAGTACGAAGGAATTGCAAAACGAAATGACAGCATTATTATGGTTTATGGTTTACCACAGCCTGAAAGAAAACTGTATTTTGAAAACTATATTTCGGAACTTAAAAAGAAAGACGAGGCTAAGCGTATTTTACAGGAAAAAGAAAATGAGAGATTAGCCAATATCGAACAAAACACCAATGCAGATAGTGGCCCCGTAGCAGTCAATCCCCAATCAACAGGAAATAATCCACCAGCCATGCCCGGAGGCAATTTCAATCCGCCCTCAGGGAACGAAACGGCAAGTGTTTTTTATTTTTATAATCCATCTACAGTTGCCTACGGAAAATTGCAATTTAAGAAAATGTGGGGTAACAGGGCGTTGGCCGGAAATTGGAGGCTGGCATCTAAATCGGATAATAATATATCAAAAGATTCTATAAATGTGAATCAGGATCCTGTAAATGCATTGAAAGATTCAATTGTTGTCGAAAAATACACAACTGAATTTTACGAAAAACAATTGCCAACAAATCTTGCAGCAATGGATAGTATTGGCAAAGAACGTAATTTTGCCTATTATCAGTTAGGACTTATATATAAAGAAAAATTCAAAGAATACGATTTGGCCAGTACCAAATTTGAACAATTGTTGCGTAATAATCCGGAAGAAAAATGGATTTTACCTTCCAAATACAACCTATATAAGATTTATCAAATTACAAATCCTGCAAAAGCAGAATCAGTCAAATTGGATATTTCTACAGCATATCCTAATTCAAGATATGCTCAGATACTTAATAATACTGCTGAAGATAATTCTAATATATCACCTGAAAAAGAATATAGAAAATGGTATAAATTATATGAAGAACAGCAATTTGATATGGTGCTGGACAATATTGATAATTTGATAAATCAGTATTCAGGAGATGAGATTGTTTCGAAATTTGAATTGCTAAAAGCCAATACCTTAGGAAAAGTAAATGGTCTGGACACATACAAAAAAGCACTTGAAGAAGTTGCGGATAATTATCCAAATAGCGAAGAAGGTAAAAATGCACGTGAAATTTTAGAAAAACAAATTCCGGCACTTGAAAAACTAGATTTCACAACAGTAGATAATAAAAACTGGAAGATCTTATATTCAGTTCCTAATAATGATACCCAAACAGCCAAAAAAATCGAAGAAGCAATCAGAGTATTTCTGTTAGTTGAAAATTTTGAAAGGTTAACAACTTCATTTGATAAATACAATAAAACACAAAGTTTTTTTGTTATACATGGTATAAAATCTGAAGCGTATGCGCATGATGTAGCAGGTGTTCTAAAGGAGGATAAAAAATATAAAATTGCTCATCCGCCTATTATTATTTCCAGTGAGAATTATAAAATTATTCAGATTAAAAAGAATATTGACAAATATTTAGCCCCAAAAACCCCATAGCATGTTTGATAAAGTCAAAAAACCCGGAACTGAACTTTTAGGAAAAACGAACAGAATTGTAGAAGGAACATCAATTGTAGGTGACATTGTTTCGAAAGCTGATTTTAGACTGGATGGCGAATTGATTGGAAATTTTACTTCACAGGGCAAACTGGTTATTGGTCATGCTGGCGTAATAAAAGGTGAGATTATTTGTAAAAATGCTGATATCGAAGGAATATTTCAGGGGAAAATAAAAGTTCTTGAAGTACTGAACATAAAAGCAACAGCAGAAATTCATGGAGAAGTTATTGTAGGTCAGCTTTCTATTGAACCAGGAGCAAATTTTACTGCAACCTGCACCATGATAACAGATTCTAAAAAAGAAGTAATCGCAAAAGATGGAAAAAGAGCCGAACAAGAATCAAAACAATAAATGGATAGCACTTATCAATATTCCATTTCAGATGGGGATAATTATTTTTTTATTTAGTTATTTTGGTATTTGGTTAGATGAAAAGTATTCTAATGGCGGTTCAATTTGGACAATTATATTGTCTTTATTATCTGTTTTTTTAGCACTTTACAATGTCATCCGACAAGTTAAAAATTTAAATAAATAATGAGCAAAACACTAGATTTTTTAAAGTATTTTATTCCATTTTCAATTATATTATTTGGCTTTCAGTATTATATAATGGATTCCTTGTCTGAAAAATATAATTTTTTCTACGAAGCATGGAGTATTTATTTATTTAACATTGCAGCAACATTTGTTGTTTATCTTTTACTGATCTATATTCATAAGAACGTTCCGACTTATACGGGATTTACTTTTCTGGGCGCAAGCTTTTTTAGAATGATGGCGGCTATAATTTTTTTAATTCCTTTCATTAAATCAGATATTAAAGACCATATAATTGATGTAAGCACATTTTTTATACCCTATTTTTTGTTTTTACTTTTCGAAACTTACTTCACAATCAGACTTATTAATAAGGGCTAATTGCTTCATTATTAAATAAATCAAATTTTAATATCTAAATAATAAAAATTACACCGATATATTTTCAGTTTTAAATTAAAACTGTACCTTTGCAAAAAATTTTTGAAACCTAAATTAGATACAGTTTTAATAATGATAATTTCAAATAAACCAGTCCAGTACTTATTAGTTACTTTATTAGCACTTACTTCGTCGATAAATTTCGCTTCAACTACAGTTGATACTGTTTCTGTTGAGCATAAAAATGTTGAGTTAGAAGAAAATCATGCAGAAACAAGTGGTCACGGAAAAACTGTTGATCACGAAGTAGAAAAAGAATTTAATGCTAGTGATTTAATTAATTCTCATATTGGAGATGCTCATGATTTTCACATTGCAGATTGGAATGGTCATCCGGTTTCTTTTAATCTTCCAGTTATTTTGTGGACTAAAAATGGATTGGAGGTTTTTTCATCTGAGAAATTTCATCACGATAATTCAGGTCATCATGTTGTTGACATAAACGGTCAAAAAGTTGTCCGATATAAAGAAGTAATTTTTTATGCTGAAAAATTTGAAGAATTGACACAAGAGGAAAGAGATAATGGAGCTTTTGCTTTTGATGCAAGGCCTTTAGATTTTTCTATAACTAAAAATGTTTTTTCAATGTTAATGTCTGCTATAATTTTGTTCTTTGTGTTTTTTGCAGTAGCAAGATCATACAAGAAAAATCAAAAAGCACCAAAAGGATTAGCTGGATTTTTAGAGCCTCTTGTAACTTTTGTTAGAGATGAAATTGCTATACCAAATATTGGTACAAAAAAATACGCCAAATACATGCCGTATTTATTGACTATCTTTTTCTTCATATGGGTTAACAACCTAATTGGATTAATTCCATTTTTTCCATTTAGTTCTAACTTAACAGGAAATATATATTTCACATTTGTAATGGCTTTCATTACTTTTATAGTTACAACTTTAAGCGGTAACAAATCATACTGGGGACATATCTTTAACACACCGGGAGTTCCAGTGTGGTTAGCTCCAATTATGATTCCGGTAGAACTTATAGGAATGCTTACTAAACCATTTGCATTAATGATTCGTTTGTTCGCAAATATTACTGCGGGGCATATTATCATTTTGAGTTTAGTATCTCTAATTTTCATTTTTAAATCAGTTGCGATAGGGCCAGTTTCTGGAGCTTTTGTATTATTTATGAGTGTATTGGAAATGTTGGTTGCTGCCTTGCAAGCTTATGTTTTTACCTTGCTTTCAGCATTATTTATTGGTCAGGCTGTTGAAGAACATGATCATCATTAATCAGAGTTTTATTAATTATTAACTATATAAATTTATTATTATGGTATTAGCTGGAATCGGAGCTGGATTAGCTGTAATTGGTGCAGGTCTTGGTATTGGAAAAATTGGTGGTTCTGCAATGGACGCTATTGCTCGTCAACCAGAAGCTGCTGGAAAAATCCAGACTGCTATGATTATTGCTGCTGCACTTATTGAAGGGGTTGCTCTTTTCGCAGTAGTTGTTGCGTTAATCGCAAAATAATTAAAATTTAAAACTTCCTGTAGCGGTTGGCTTCAGGAAGTTTTTTCTAAAAAACAATAAACAATTTTAAAAATATAATGTTATGCAATTAACTTCACCGGAAAGTTTAATTTTTTGGACAACTATTATCTTTATTGTATTCTTCATTCTTTTAGCAAAATTTGCTTGGAAACCAATTTTAGGTGCAGTAAAAAGCCGTGAGGAATCTATTAACAATGCTTTGGCATCTGCAGAAGCTGCACGCTTGGAAATGCAAAATTTAACTGCTGATAATGAGCGTATCCTGAAAGAAGCTCGTGCAGAACGTGATGCAATGCTAAAGGAAGCTCGTGAGATGAAAGAGCAAATTATTGCAGACTCTAAAAACGAAGCGCAAGAGCAAGGTCAAAAATTAATTGAGCAGGCAAAAGTAGCTATCGAAAACGAAAAAAATGCTGCTATGGCTGAATTGAAATTGCAAGTTTCTACTTTATCATTGAGCATTGCTGAAAAATTATTGAAAGAGGAATTATCTAACAAAGAATCTCAAACTAAATTGGTGGAGAAAATGTTAGGTGACGTAAAGCTAAACTAATATTATGGCAAGTACAAGAGCAGCAATTCGTTATGCAAAAGCAATTCTGGACTTAGCAAACTCTAAAGGTGTTGCCGAAGCTGTCAGTAACGATATGAAATCAATTGCTTCAACAATTGGTTCCAACGCAGAATTGAGTACCTTTATCCAAAGCCCAACTAAAGTTGAAGTTAAGGAAAGTGCTCTTTTAGAAGTTTTCGCAAATGTAAATGGTGTAACCAAAGGGTTGTTTCATTTATTGTTTGAAAACAAAAGATTTGAAATTCTTGAGGCGATTTCTCTTGAATACAATAAATTATTTGATGAAAGTAATGGTGTTGAAACAGCAAAAGTTACTACAGCTATTCCTATGGACGCTGCATTAGAAGCGAAAGTTTTGGCTAAAATTGCAACTTTATCAGATAAAAAAATAACAATAGAAAATATAGTAGATCCATCAATTATTGGGGGATTTATTTTAAGAATAGGTGATCAACAATACAATGCATCTGTTGCAAACAGATTGCAGGTATTAAAAAGAGAGTTAAGTAATTAGTTTTATTACACATAAAAGTGTCTAAATTATAAATTTAAGATGGCGGAAATCAAACCTGCTGAAATTTCAGCAATATTAAGAAAGCAAGTAGAAGGTTTTGAATCTGGCGCTACGCTAGAGGAAGTAGGAACGGTACTTCAGGTTGGAGACGGTATTGCTCGTATTTACGGGTTATCGAATGTACAATATGGTGAGTTAGTTGAATTTGATAACGGACTTGAAGCTATTGTATTGAACCTTGAAGAAGACAATGTTGGTGTGGTACTTTTAGGACCATCAACAGGAATCAAAGAAGGATCAACAGCAAAAAGAACACAACGTATCGCTT